>MDSZ01029425.1_pt1 | contig 18277 bp, 11 predicted proteins | sample 811201 | NCBI WGS metagenome assembly MDSZ01 (sample SAMN05326647, study PRJNA326480) | marine metagenome | isolation source: seawater | place: Indian Ocean: North | collected 2010
AATCGATGGAACCGTTTTTTGGTGAGCTCCATTATCACGAGTCTTCTTCGGCGACGATTACACGTTTAGAAATGCGTCGCATAAAACCGCAAACGCGAGCGAAACTACCGGGCCGAACAGAATCGACCACTTTGCTGCATCCGAAGTCGAAATTATCCCAGAATTCGGAGGCGGAACCGGAGGCGGAACCGGAGGCGGCGGACTCGGAGGAGGTGCGAGTTTCGTCAGCGACACCGGAGCGGTGATTGCTGTGACTGTTAAATCAGCTTGCGCGCTGAGCGTGTTTTTTATATTGTTCAACTTTGTCGCGTCTTCGGTGACGAGTTTTTCTTCCACCGTCGAGATATCCGCAAATGTAGTCATTTTAACTGTGAATTCAACACTGACCTTATCCGTGGCTGCTTGAAGTTTGCGACCAGACGACGCGACGTCGATGACATTCGTCACCGTAATAGCAGCGGCATCGACATTCAAATACGACGCCATGCCATTCTTAAACGCCGTCTTCTGCGCATCGCCAAACTCGGCCGCGTTATATCCGGTGAGTTCCATAGTCGCCTCAACCGCGGCTTGCGCAGGCGGCGGCGGACTCGGAGGAGGAGGAGGCGGGAACGGTGAGTGAGTAAACGTCACCTTATGTTCAGGAAAAGTGCAGTCGCTTGTATCCGTAGTCCGGCACTCCGTATACACGCATATTTTTGCTGGTGCATCCGGTTCGTACGATTTACAATCGCCGTCCGTTAAGTTCGTGGCACTCGAGCTTATCGAAGCCGTCGACGTCTTGTCCGAAGTCACGTGTATCAAATAATTGAAACTGGGTTTGGTCGCGTTGTACCCGCAATACTCAACCTTTGTCGCGTAATACGACGAACAGCACATTCGCGCTCCAAAATCACCAGCCGTGTCCGCGCCAGAAACGACGTACGAACTAGAACCAGAATTGCACGTCGTCTCTGGCGGCGTCACTTCGTCGATGGAGGAAGTCATGTGGACGCCCAACAACTTGCGTTTGGCGGAAGAAGAATATTCCACAAGTCGATGTCGACCCGCGTGCGTGAGATATCTGTACTTGTTTTCCTTCCACTGTTCTGCGTAGTACTTTCTCATCTCGAGCCCATGTTGCGACGGCGTATACGTCGTTGTCGTCGTCGTCGTCGTTGTTCGAGAATACGACACGTAAAACGTGAGCAAAAACACAGTCGCGAGTGCGACGATCTCGCGCGCCGCGCGCGACGACGACTTCCACCACGTTGCGCGATGAGTATGAATTGAGCCGCGGAATGGCTTCAATTTTGCATCGTATCTCATCGCCCCCAAAGAAGAGGCGTTCGCATCGGCGCCGCCAACGATCGGGCGCTGTCGATTCTTTAGTAAAGCGGCGTACATGGCCACGTCTTCTCCTCGCTGTTTTGGTCTCGTTTTATACTCTTTGGTTTTTATGTCTGCGAACACAGAGCTTCCGATGCACTTTTTGTAAAGAGATATTTTTTTGGCGGCTCGAGACCGTTACAAAAAGATACGAAAACGCGATCGAGATTCCTTCGAATACCTTTAACAACACAAAGAAGAACGCACGAAAAAAGGTGCGCAGACAACGTCGTCGAGACACAAAACGACGACTGGTATAGATGCACGTGAGCTTTTTTCGTGTCCACTGCACTTCTTTTCTACTTTGGCGCGGGAAAAGGAGAGGAGGGACTTTTATTTAGCGGCGCAGGAAAAGGAGACGTCCACGCGCCTCCGCGTGGGCTTCTTTGTCTTCTTCTCGCGACGATGAGGGCGATGAGAGTGTTCGTTTTCGTGATCGTCGTGTATTCGGTCTGCTTTTCTTTTTTCGTCTTCGTCGTCTTCATCGTCTTCTTCTCCTCGCTCGAAATCGACGAATACGCGCGCGCGATATTCAGCCGTCTTTGCATCCATATTTTGTAAGCACCGAAAACATTCATTTTCGTCATTTTCTGTCAGACACGAGTGGAAGATTTGACGGAGCTCGTCCAGGCGCAAGCGCTCTAAAGTCTCTTGGTTTTTGTTGGCTGAAGAAGAGACGATGAGTTCTTTTCTTCTTCCGACATACGTGTTCGAAGCGTGCCAGATACCGGAGCTTTCCAAAAGAGTTTCCAACGAGCGGTTTCCTCCGCCAGAGAGAGGTAAGAGAAAGAGTGCTTTTTTTTCAGCGCTACTGTCCCCGCGTTTAGCGCGCACTCTTCTTTCGATCCATCGATTCGTGGCTATTTCTAGGTTAAATTCGCCCGGATGTGCAGCGAGTGGATCGAGCCATTCTTCCAATTCTGAAACAGTTTTACTACTATTAGAACTACTTTTGTTTGAAAAGAGTAAATCTCGCAGGCGAGAGCGTCCACGAATCATCAAGCTCCTCCCCCCGCCAGAGGCTTTTGCGCTCACGAAAACAGTTTGGTTGTTCCATGCGAGTTTTTGGACAACGCCGGCGTTGACTCTCCAGTCGGCGTAAACGATGTCGTTGCTATCCTTCTCGTAATCGAAGAAGAACGGGTGGTAGAAAATTTCTTCTTCTTCTCGATCGTCGTTCATGCGCTCCGTAATTTTCGAAGTTTCCAGAAACAACGAGACATGTTTTTCGTCGAGAAACACGTCGTCTTCTTGAACGATGAATAATACTTTATCGCCGTTCACATCCTCGTCGTCATCGGCGAGGATTCTGCGCAAAAATATGTCCCTATGACGAATCGACAAATCTCCAGGCGTCATGTACGATTTCTTCGTGTCAATCTCTCTGAAACCGAACAGCTCTAAATTCACAGCGAACTCGCACGATGATGCACTCTTCTTCTTCTTCTTCTTTTTTTTCTTTTTCTTCTTCTTCTTCTTCTTCTTCTTCTGATTAATATTCACCTCCTTTTTGCTTTCCATTCGTTCCATTCGCACGCTACCGTTACCCTCCTTGTCCTCAACTATTCGCCAGTCACCGTTCGTTCGCACGGAAAGAACGGTGTTATTTCCGACGACGCCAGAGGAGGTTACTAAAAATGTCGTCAACACGTCCTCGTCGTCAACGTACGCCGCGATAGCTACCGTGACTCGTTTGAAAGAAAGACTAGTGTCGTCGCACACGTTTCGATAGTTTTCGAGTATCCGTCGCAAGTACGTTTGCCTTTCTCTCTCTCTTATTTGTTCGCTCGGGTTCGATGAAGATATCTGCCACCCAACCGTCACCACGGCAAGGATCTCCTCGGTTGGAGTCGTCGTCGTCGTCGCCGCAGCAGCAGCCTTGGAAGAAGAAGAAGAAGAAGAAGAAGAAGAAGAAGAAGAAGAAGAAGACAACGACAGAAATCTCTCCGTCGCGACGTCCGACGTTCGAAATAACACGAACGGGGATGATTGCAAGTGCCCTTCCCTCCGCGTCGTTTGCCGTTCCACGAAAACAGCAAGGAAAATCACCAGCGCGACGTTCCGCGCAGAAAACACCGTCGTCATCGTCGACGCTTTTGACGACGACGTAAACGACGGCGTTTCTTTTCACCGCGTCATTCCGCTTTCTGCATTTGTGATGATAAATGTATGTTCTTTACTGCGACCTTTGCGTGAGGAATACATACCTGTATTTTCAAAGGAGATTATTATTCGATGACTAACTCGACGTCTTTATACCCAAACTCGTCTCGATTTTCGTAATAGACTTTCTCCATCCCTTCTATGAACCGATCTAAAACCTCTCGCACGTACTCCTGCGTGGGTTCATCCGTTTGTTTCACTTCAATCGGAGGGCCGTACACCGTGACGAGCGCGCCTTTCCTCGGACACGGGCCGAAAAATCTTCCCCAAAAGACAATCGGCGCGAATAATAAAATCTTCGAGATTCGTTCGGCTAACTTTTTCGTCATCACTGGCGGTCCTAGACGCCACCAACTGTACGTCCTCGTCGCCCCGAACGCGTATGCCGGCATCAAAGCCGCTCCGGTTTGAATCGCGATTTTCACGAAACCGTACCGTTTTCTCAAATACACGACTTCTCTCTCTTTTTCCATCTTCAAAACCTCCGAAACACCTCCGGGGACGATGATTGCAACCCCTCCGTTCGATAACACTTTCTTCACGTGGTATCGACTGATTGGATCCAGACCTAACCACGGCCACAGATGTCGTACTAACGGCACGTAAAAAATGCTCGAACTCGCAAATGCGCTGGAGACGGCGAACGCGTCTCGCAACCGTTGTCGCTCGCCTTCATTTTTGAAACACGCGTGATCGCGTGCCGTTCGTATCGCGCCATCGAAGAGATAATAATCCGCTATCGCGGCCATTTGTAAAGGTAAAACCCCGTGTGGTTCTACTCCGATGAGAACCGGCGTTCCGTTGGCGACTAACTTTAAATGTTTTTCTTCCTCTATGTGTTTGTTGCGCAACGGAAAATACTGCTGCGCCGCGTGGACGATGTGATTGGCGACTCGTAAACCCCACTTTGGGTACGGTTTTTTGTTCGGGAAGATGCACACGACGGCGTACACCGCAATCAACCCGTTTCTGATCGATGGACGATCGTTCAGCGAAAACAGCAACGCGAACACGATCAGCGCGTTGAGATGGAACAAACCGAGCCAGACGTGCATGGCAAGGAAAGCGCGAACCGGATGGAGCGTCTTTCGGCGAGATTTGAACGTGAAATCGCCTCGAAGCGTTTGGCGAAGAAACGAGCCGCCGCGTTGTTGGTCGTCCGAGGAGGGCATTGTGTCGCCGCGCGCAGTTTCGCACGATAAAGCGCGCCGGAAGTGTGCGGGTTTTTCTTCGTTTTCTAATGAGACATTTATAACGAACTCTTTTTATACTATACTTAAACGTGCACTACTCTACTACGTACTATTCTACTACGTGCTATTATTGTTCATGTTTATCTTATCCACGAACGCTCTGAGATCGCTCAAATCGTCCTCCTCGCTGTCGCTGGCGTAATCTGCCCAGGATTTGTTGGCTTTGTTGATGCGTTCGATTTCCTCTAGGAGTAACTTTTGCTCTTCGATCTCGCGCAACTTCCGTCGTTCTTCGACGCGGACGCGCTCTAATCGACGCTCTTCTATGGCTAATTGTTGTAAACGTTCGTCTTCCTTTTTACGCAAGGCGACTTCTTCTTCCGCCCTTTTGCGTTCCTTTTCTTTTTCGAGTTTACGGCGGGCGAGCTCTTGGCTGCGTTCGAGCTTGGCTTGTTTTTTCAGTCTTTCGCGCTGGGTTTGTTCTTCGCGTTCGATGGATTCTTCTTCCAAGAGTTCCGTTTGGAGGAGTTGTTTTTTGTGGAGTTCGTACTGGAAGGAGAGGGTTTGAAACATGGACGCAATCGCCGCCGTCGACACAATTGGGGCAGCCGCAAACGCGCGAGACGTCAAAATGCCGATTTGCTTCCTAGCTTGCGCGCATCGCGCATCGAGCGAACGCAAAGGTCTACCGCACTCTTTGGCAATCAGTAAGCGTTGTTTTTTAAACACGTCGCTGTTGTAATATTGCGAGTCATCTTCGACGATGCTCAAGTTGGATATGGAAACCCCACAAGCGGCGTTTAATCCGTCTAAGAGCATGGCTCGACACGCATCTGCGACTCTCGCGCTTTCTTTTTGCGCGATTGGATCGGTTGCCGCGTACGCGTTTTGTTGTGCCTCGGTGACGTCGAATTTCCTCGTAAACTCGCGCATTTTCTTCCACGCTAACGCGAAATCGGCATCTTCCGGTGATTCCTGTACTTTTTGTCGAATTTCTGACGCGTGAGTTTGTAACAAACGCACCCACCTTTCGTTGGCGATTCTCGACGACACGTCTCGTCTTCGTTTCGCTCGTTGGATTTGTATTTGCCAACGAGGAAATCGCGTTTCGAGCGTTTCTAAAGCTACCTTTTCCGCGCTGGACGCTCTTGATGCGCACGCGACTCTCAAAAACTCCGCTCTCGTCGCCGCGCACGGTTTCTTCTCGTCGTCTTTGATTTCTTTTTCGGATAAGAGTAAATCTTTCGCATATAATCGATTGACGTCGTCTGAAATCCATTTATCGAACGCTTGCTTCTTGGCATCGTTCAAAGCGAAGATGTGGTAGGCAGCAAACACGATGTCTCTGAATAAGGATGTACTGCTACTCGTTTGATGATGTTTTGTGCTCGTGTCCACCGTTGTCGCGCTGTTCTTTTGTGTTCCTCGCGCACGTTCGCCGAATGAAAGCAAACTCGACGCTTCGGACGATTGAAAATCCTCCGTCGAATATTCCGTCTCGTCGTCGTCTGAATCGTCGTCTGAATCGTATTCGCCACTCGTGCAACTTTTCCCAGCACCACCACCACCGGTACCATTATTTGCTCTTTTCTCTCCGTCCTCATTTCTCCGTTTTCTTTTCTTCTCTTCTAACGTGTCCACGACGTCCAACGCTTCCCTCAACGCTTCCAGCGGCGCGCGAAAGCGCACGTCGTTCGATTTCGGTACTTTTTTACACGCATCTCCAAACACGCGTTCAAACATCGTCGTTTCTTCTTCGTCCGATCCATTTACGTCGTCGTCGTCGTCGTCGTCCGATGGCGGCGTCTCTTCGTTTTTCTCCTCCTTCGTCGCTTTCAGCGCCTCGAACACTTTTCTCGCTTCCGTTTGCTTTCCCATGGCTAAATCCAGTGCCAACGTCGCGCCCAATCGGTCCACTCTGTACGCGCGGCTCATGGAATGCAGCGCGTCGGAGATGTCTTCTCGCGACACCACCACCTCGGTCGTCACATTTTGCCCGCCGCCGCCGCCGCCGCCGCCCATTTTTGCGACGCCTCCCTGTTGTCCTCGTTCGTCCTTTTTCTCGTCGTCGTCGTCGTCGTTGGATGCGTTCATCTTCATCGCGCAAAACGCGACGAAATCCTCCCTCGTCGTTTTGCCATCGTCGCACAAAAGGCGTCTTTGAGACAGCGGAAACTCGGACGTTGTCGAGGCACGCCGCGCGTTCGTCGTCGTCTTCTTCTCGTCGCCATTATCGTCTTTGTTCGTCGTCGTCGTCTTCGTGCCTCCTCTCTTTTTCTTCTTTTTCGCTTTAAGGGGCATTTTTTATTCTGCGGGATTATTATTGAGATGTTGTGTCTTTTGGATTCTACTATTATGCTCTTTTCATCGATCGAGTATTACACACACACGTGCTCTGCTCTTCAAACACGCTATATGTATGTATGTATAACTCTTGGTCGTTCTTCCTCTCTTTTTCTCTCTTCTTTTTCGCTTTATTAAGGGGCATTTTTATTCTGCGGGATGATGTGAGATGTCTTTTGGATTCTCTCTCTCTAAATGCGACTCTCTTTTCATGTATCGATATCGAGTAGTACAAGCTATTAGTATCACACGCGCGCGCTCTCTATATAACTCACTATTCTGGTAGTAGTAGTATTATTTCTGTTGCTCTCCGCTCACGCCTTCTCTCTTCTGCAGCGCTTTCAGCGCCGCTTCTTCTCGCGCGAGAGCTGCGGTGTTGTTCTTAGTAGTCGTTGTGTTTTTGTAATACAACACGATGAGATAGCGATTCGCGACGTTGAATCCGCTCAGCTTTTCCAGCGCGGCTTTGGCGTCGTAAATGTCCTCGTACACCACGTACGCGGTGCCTTTCGTCGACCGCGTGTTCCCGACGCGGATTTGACGTATCGCGCCGTATTTGCCGAAGATGTCGTAGACGTCCTCGTCGGTAATGCCGAAGGGTAAATTGCGGACGTACAAAATGCGATTGACCTCGGGAGGGAGCTTTTTGTGCGCGAGAAGAGGTACGTTCGATGGAGGAGGAGGCTTTTTTTGCGAGAGGGAGTGATGATGCGTCGTATTTTGACCACCATGAACACCGGTACCGGTGGACTCCATTTTTCTTTTCTCTTCTCGCGAGAAGACGACGCGTTGTGTCGTGTGCGCCGCTCTGTTTTAGTACCTGCTTTTATTATGACGACGACGAAGAAGAAGACGAAAAAGAATGGAGAATTGAATTGTATTTCTAACGCGTTTTGTATGCTAGTACATACTTCGTACCTACCACTAGTATTAGTATTAGTATTACTACGACGACGACGACTCGCCACAACACGGCTGTTTTGCTGCTGTTGCTGCTGCTACAAAAAAACAACGTCTTCCTCTTGGTTTTCTTTGAGCATATCCAAAGCGACTTCGCAACTTTCGCGAACGACGCGGTCCTCGCAGGAGAGGTATTTGCGTAAAAGAGCCTCCGCGCCGGCGCCGCCTCGAGACCCAATCGCCTCTGCGGCTTCGTGGCGAACCATGGCGTGTTCGTTCGGGTCTTCTAAACAGTCGAACAACGCTTCGCGAGCGATGTCGTTGTCGTCGTCTTCTCTGAGTTGACCGAGGACGTAACAGATTTCGTGTTTGAGCAACGCGGAGTGGACCGTTTCTGAACGCAGCGTTTTGCCGAGCGTAGAGGAACAGAGCTCGACGACCCGTTCGTTCTCTCGAGTTTTTGCCAAGCCGAACGTTTCTTGCGCGCGGTTTCGCAAAGCAAACATCGCACCGTACCGGTCCCAGATATCCGCGGTATCGTCTAAAATAATCGCGGCTAAAGTGTCCGTCTCGACCGACGCCTCCATCGCCGGCACCGGATCCACCGAATACGCGTGTCGCACGTCGTCGTCGTCGTCGTCGTCGTCGTCGTCTTTCTCCGCGATTCCAACTGCGGTGGTCTCTTTCTTACTTCCTACTCTCGCGCCCACGATGGCGCTCTTCTTCTTTGTCACGTGTTCTATTCTTCTCAGCGCTAAACTCGCCGTTTCTCTCACTTCTCTGCATTGCGTCTCGTCCTCGTGCATCTCTCTCAAAACGTCGACTGCGCTCTCGTCCCCGATCGCCCCGAGTGCTTCCGCGCATTCGTGTCGCGTCATCCCGTGTTCGCATTCGTTTTTGAGCACAGAAATGAGTGCACTCGTGGCTTTTTTCGATTGCATTTGGCCCAACGCGAACGCGACTTCGTGTCGGAACAGCGCGTCGGCGCGAAGACGTGTCGTCTTCGCCGCCGCCAAAAAAGCCGGATCATCATCATCATCATTCGAGTTGTTGTTGTTGTTGTTGTTGTTGTTGTTGTTGTTGTTCAAAGTCTTCATCGTCAACGCCGAAATCAACGCGTCCGCGGCACCGGGACGTCCAGTCATCGACCGAAGCGTAAACAACGCGCGAAACCGGTCGCGAATCGGACGAGACTGGTCGACCAAAACAGACGCGAACGCCGCTATGTCTTTCTCATCATCGTCGTCGTCTTTATTTGAAGGCATCTGAATTTATGAAGGAAAAAGGACGACCGAAAACACAAGATAGAATAATAACAAAAATGTGAGCACACAACAGAGTCTATATACTACACCTGTACGAACGAGGAGAATAGAACGAGACGACGCCACATCAAGAAACGAACGATACTTTTGAGATCGTCTTTGTTTGATGGCATCTTGATTTGTGAGGAAAAGACGAAGGATAACACACGAGAACAAAAATGTGAGCACGCAGAGTATAGTATACCTGTACGAACGAGGAGAATAAAACGAGACTACTACACATCAAGAAACCAACGAGAGTATATATTTCTCCTGCTGCATGTGGTCGAACACCAACCACAGGACGACTCGAAGCCAAAAGTGTTGGCCGGCGTACGTATACCGCGGACGGCGAGAGCGCGCCGGGGTATACTATGTATATGATGTCTCTTTTTAGCACGGCCCGCACGGATGGTCGGTGTCTATATCGATGGCGGTGACGAGCGTGGTGGTGGGAGTCTCGTTGGTAGTATTGTCTCCGAATATTGCGCGGACGCGTCCACGTTCGAACGCGTATTTTCCTCGTTGGACGGTCGAGTGTTTCGGCGAAAACCGTCCGAATCGCAAGGCGTTTTCGACGTCTTTCTCGGAGATGAATCTGCAATCCATTCTGCACGCGCCGTGGTGCGTCAGCTCGAGCGGTTTCGACGTCAATTTCGAGCGTATTCTGGATTCTTGGTCTTTTCTTTCGTTTTCTTTTTGGATTTGGACTCTGGCGAGGAAAGCGGCGGCGCACGACGCGAGGACGATGGAGACCTTTATCGCGAAGCGTCCAAAGAATCCCCCACCCCCCTTTTCCCCTTTTTTCGCATTAGTACGAGCATTCCGCTCGCCACGGACGTTCCTCGCGAACGTTTTCTTCTTCTTCTTCTGTCGAGCAGTCGTCGTCGCAGTAGTAGTGCGATGACGGTTGGTGGTGTTGGTGTTTCCAGCGCCTCCTCTTCCTCCCAAGCGGCCAGCGCGCATGATGATGATGATGATGAAAAATTGTAGTAGGGGAATCTCCTTTAGAATACTACTAAGAGTGTCGTCTCGTGTTGTCTTCTGAATAATAATACATTTCAAGATGCAAATTTCAACACAAGATGCAAATTTCAACAACAACAACAACAACAACAACAACAACAACAACAACAACGCGGTGGTGGTGGTGGTGGTGAAAGGTGGTGGCAAAAGAGCTCTCTCTGACTCAAGTGCGCAGTACAATCGAATAGATAGGGGAGAGAAAGAAAAAAAAATACACTGAGACCCTAAACATTTCTGTTTTTGTAACGAACTCAAAAAAAAGTCCATCGTCGCCTGTATATCATCATCGATGGAACACCACCAAACACACGCACCAAAAACGACTTTGAGTTCGTTTTTTCCACGCGGATACGAAAACCCCGAGGACTTCTCGCTCGACGCGAGCGGGTGTTTTCTTTGTCGCGGGGCGACATCAGTAGTAGGGCCTTCTTCTTCTTCTTCTTCTTCTTCTTCTTTTCCCGACGATGATGTTGTTGACGATGATGATGCAATCTTCGGGGAGAATGATGACGACGAAGTCGTCGTCGCGACGTCCGGGAACCAGCGTTGGATCGCGATATCGAAGCGCAGAACCACCCACCACGCGGTCGTCGCGGCGAATTTTAGACGACGACGACGAAGAGGACGACGACGAGACGATGATGATGATGATGATGTCGAGTTCACCGAGGTCGTGGACGTGTACGAAAAGAGAAAGAAACACTGCCGCCGACTCCCAGTGTACGCGAAACGAAGAGGAGGAGGACAGGAAGAGGAGAGGTTTTTTTGTATGAGCGTCGAGGTCGATGGAGACGCGATTTTTGGTGTCGTCCGTGAAGACGGCACGCGCGACACCAACGATGATGATGATACGAATCATCATCATCATCATCATCATCATCATCATCATCATCATCATCATGCGACGGCCGCCGGCGCGGGAAACTCGTCTCCTCGGGGAAGAATATGGTGCGTGGCGTTTGAGGCGGTGTATGGAGGAGACGACGGGACGGAGTGTTTGCATTTCATGGAAATGTGGCGGAACGTGAATTTGCAAGGAGATGAGTTACCTCGCGAGGTGAGTGCGTCGGTCACGTGCTTACGCGGCGATGCGTCGAGGATGTTGGTTGTCACCGCTTGCGGCGCGCGGGAGTACGCGGAGATTTCCATATTAGACGCAGAATCGGGGGAAATGCTGTACGCGACGACGCATCAGGGAGTAAACCCTCGATATGTCCCAAAAGTTTGGCCAGTCGTTGCGCAAGTTTCGATACGAATGTCGGAAGGGTATCACGCTCTATTCGCGAGAACAAAAGATAGGAAACGTATTGAGTCGTTTGGAGTGACACGTTTCGTCGGGGACAAGTACACGGCGCGTTTGCATAACGAGGGAGAGATTCCACGAGTGACGAGAGGCTTAGATCAGTTTATAGGTGGAATGTGCGTGTTGCCGCCAGCGAGGAGAGATACGCGCGAGGCGCATCCGAAGCTTTGCGTGGCATTTTCCGAGGACAGCGCGCACTTGAAGTCGGTGTATTTGAAGAAGGAGATGGCGCGACACGTGATGAAAAGAGACAGCGTGGTTCGCATGGTAATGTATAATGTCATGAATGTGTCAAACAGGCAAACAGGATCGCGTACATTTCAAGTGGAGGAAACACATCGCGTAGAGTTGGAAGACTCGATTGTGACGAGCCCAATCGATCTGGATTCGATGACGGCATCGCCTGTGAGCTCCTCGTACGTCTTCTTCGCACACGTCAACGGAGATGTGAGCGTCGTACTTCCGCGCACAGGGGTCGTTTTAAAAACATTGAGAGCGGCGCACGACCCAAAATATCTCGCCTCAACTGGTTCGGTTAATTTTGCGCTCGCGGATCGCGCGTATCTGAGCGCGTCGGCGCGTCCAGATGATGCTAATATTTGCCTATTTTCCAGCGTCGGAAGAAGCGCCTGCACGACGGCAACCTCGTGTTGGTCCATTGCTTCGCCATCTGTATGGACTCGACAGACGCATCATCTCTTTCCAAAAACATTCAAAGATGCTTCGAAAACTTTTTTATGTTGCGCACGACTCGGTCGCAAAATACAAAATGGCAACGATACGTCGTCGCGCGTATTGCTTCTTCGCGCGTCCAAGCGTCAACACGCGGCAAACGAAAACCGCCAAAGACGGGTACGCAGAAAAGATGAAGATACACACCGCGCGCTCACGGAGAAAGAATTTACAGAGCTCGTGTATACGTTAGCAGCGCACGAACCTGGCGTCATAGAGAGAATTATTGGCGCGCTCGCTGTCGTTACTTTTCGCGTCGCGCAGTCGTCGTCGTAGCGCTATTTGTGGTAAAAAATTTTGTACATACATACGCACGTAGTACTACGTTGAGGAGTAAAAAGTCGTTTTGAAAACACACACAAATGTGTCGCTTCAAAAAAGAAGACTCTCTCCCAAAAATGCGTCGTTTACGTCGTCTTTGTCGATAAGCGAAAAATCGTTGTCATCGTCGTGGGTTCCGCAGTATGGACGCGGATAGGACGGCGCAGCACAAATCGCCGCCGCGGGGAGCGTTGTTGTCGCACAAACCTCCGAGACCGCCGATGTGAGTCGTGTTTCTTCGTCATCATTTTTCTCGATTCCCAATCGTATATACTTTGTTCAATCGGGGCACTCACCAATTTTTTTTCTTTCTTTTACACACAGCACGCCGCGGATAGGAACGGAATTACACGCGCAACCCGTCCTGTTGGAAGATTTCTTTCGCGCGCAAAGGAAAAGCAACGCGGATGGTGGAGGAGAGGAAGAGGAGGACGATAATTACGGAGAATTTACGGCGAGAAATAATTTGGATTCGTTCCAAAGAGGCAACGACTTTTACAGATATCAATTGCGAGCGAATTTCGTGGACATCGCGAGAGAAGATTATCAAAAAAGTTTGGATCGGTCGCGAGGAGGAGAAAATACAGATGGTAGCGACGTGAGTCGACCCGCGTTGGACGTGCAATTGTTTACTCTGGAGAGACGGATTGGGGTTGTGTCGACGGTGACGCAAAATCAGCAGCAGACGAAGTTGCAACAAGAACGGGCGCGACTGAGACAAAGAAAGTTACAACAACAACAACAACAACAACAACAACAACAACAACAACAACAACAACAACAACAACAACAACATCATCATCAAGATGGATACAGCTCGGGTGCGATATCGCCAGCGAGTGGGAGTAGTGGTTGGGAATCTAATACGAGCTCGACAAAACTCTCGGGAAGGAGCGGGAAACCGCATCCGAAACATCATTGGTTACCGTTTGAAGGGGGAGGGTATCATTCTGGCGCGAATAAATCAGTAGTAGATATCGCGATGAACTTTACCAATTTTTTGGGATGGACAAATTACCGAACGGATAATCGCATCACAGAGGGATCCACGTCGGCAGGTGGAGCTTTTGGAGGGTCCTCTGCGAACGAGAAGTACCCGACGGAACCGTCCACAGTGAAGGAAGTGCACCGAAGGCCAAGAGAGTTGTGCGCGGTTGCAGCGGCGTACGAAGACGTGCACACGAACCCAAAATTTGCAACCTCGAGGTTTATTATACTGGCAGCGTGCATGTCGAGATCAACGGAGACGACAACGCGGACGATTCCACAGTTTCAACACGAAACTATATCTTCGACGTCATCTTCGGCGAAAGGCATCGCGCAAAAATCCAAGAGCAAGAAGAAAGTGGTCGTCGTAACGAGTGATTCGGCATCGTTTCCGGTGAGACAGGGTCAAAACGAACGAAAATACCAACAGCAACAACAGAACGTTCGCGTGGTCGCTCCGAAGATAGAAGTGTCGAACAAGGAAACCGTGGAGACGTTTTTACTCGTTCGATCGATTGGTGGATACCGCGAGATGGTGCTCAAACCGACGACGGCAGCTTTGCCGTGGTACTCTGGCGAGGAGAACGCTGTGACGTGCATCGATATAGCACCACTTGGTGGTCGTGCGCTTGTTGGTACGGTCTCAGGTAAATGCTATGTCGTCGATTTGGGTACGACTTTAAATCCAAAGTTCATGCGCGCTATGGACGAAGAGAAACGTAAAGCGAACGATTCTGACGAGGATTCCGAAACGAATAGAAAAAATACTTACAATTTAGCGAAAACACCCGAAGCGTATAAAATGAAAGAGGCTGTTCGCATGCTCGAGGAAGATTCGAAAATGAGTAATAGGAATAGTACAGACCAGAAGGGACGGGAACAACCGGCGAAGGCACGTTCCGTCGTTTGGTGGCGCAGAGCCAAGGACAATAAAGAAATAGCAATTTGCGGTGACTCAACCGGAGTGGTACGTTTGTGGGATATAGAAAGTGGCGAATTACTGATGACGACGCCCACGAAGTGTAATCCGTTGAAAAAGCTCCAGCTCGTGGAGGCTATCGACGATAGACGTGTGCAGGAGATTCTCAAACAGCAGTCGCAGAAGTATCATGACACCGAAGACTCCCTGACAAGTAATTTTCCATCGGCAGCTACTGGTGAAGAAAACAATGCGGAAAAGGCGAGTTCGAGTAGCACTTTCTTGTTACTTTCCAAACGTGTCGCGAGAGAGCGAGATAAACGCGGGAATCTTAATCGAGATATGGATCGCGTAAACTCCACGCGACAGAAATTCCGCGAATCGCGAATGTCCATCGACGAGAACTACGAAGAAAATTACGAAAACGAATATAGGAAATACGACGATGAGGATGACGACATGAATGACGAATTCAGCACTTACGAAGACGTCGACACGTACTTTCAAACGTTGGATCTAGAAACGTACTCGGCGCGAATCGATGAAATTTCCTGCGTCCCGGAACAAAACGTTTTGTTTTCTGGACCAGAGAAAATCGGCAGTCGTTTTGGACACGACGGTTACGAGACTCACGAAAGGTCGATGGACTCACCTAACTTCCAAGGTGGCGTGTTGATATCGCGTCCAGAGAACTTTACGGGCCACTCGACGCTCGAACACGGCGGTAAATCGTTCGTCGTCTCTTCCTTTGCCGATGGTCGAGTGGACGTTTACGATGCGAAGGTTTCCGATTCAAAAGTTATCGCGTCTATTCGAACGCCAAACAATAGTTTGCCACGATTCGCTTACATCGTCGATGCTTTTACGTTCTTTGTCACGTCCTCGCGGTCGATTGCAGTCATCAGTCGGGCCACGAATACGTTGGTTCAGAAAATCGTCTTGCCGGTGGAGTATGGCGCCATCAAAGGGTTAGCGAGAGGTATCCCCGTGCGCTCATATAAGTACGAGCTGGCGATCGATATGCCTGTGGATATACGAACAGATGATACGAACGATGAGGATGACAAAGGTGGCATCAACAGCGAAAGCATCGGACGGAATTCAATCATTCTTGAAGGCGTCGTGTGCTGGACGACGACTCGTGTGTTTGAAATTACGCCAACAGCATCGGTTTTTGACTTGTACGAGAAACTCGCATTGAGTGGTCGCATCTCGAGAGCGAGAGAACTAGCCGATGCTTTAGCTTTGGATGCATCTGAAATGGCATTACACGCGTGTGAACGAGCTTTGAATGCGAGACGAGGCGATACCGCCGCCGCTATGTATTACTTCGCCGTGCGGTCAGATTCAGATTCGCCGCAGAAACGGTACAAAATGCTCGCGAGGTTTTGCGACGCGTGTTTGCGTTCTTGGCACGTGCGTGCTACGGAACATTTACTCGAAACGATGGACACTTGGGATTCTGGCACGAACGTTTTCGATTCCGAGCCATCGTCGCCGGCTGCGACGTTTTCCAGACGGGGCTCTCGCGCTGGTTCTCGCGCCGGATCACTCGGTGGGTCGCCTTCGTACAGTGGGAGCAAACAACAAGTGTTGCGTAGCAGCAATAACAAATTCGCCGCAGAAAAGTCGTTTCGTGCAGATGCGAGAGAGTGTTTGAAGCGGTCGCGTGATAGAGATATCGAAATAGCCGTCCAGACGGCGCGAATTGCGCGCGCAAACATCATCGCTTGGTCGTCCAAGGAAGGCGTCGCGTGTTTGAAGGCGTGCGATGAATTGCTCGACGCCGAAGTTTCTGCTTCAGCTTCAACAACCGTGGTGATTATCAGAGACGATGGAACCGAGGAAGAGATCACTCGAGAACAATTCGAAGTTATCGAAAACGACACGCAGTTTGAACCGAAACTCGCCGATTCAGAGTTTATCAAAGAGTTTGTCGATAAGTTGGCGCAAACATGCTGCGCAGATTCGCCGAGTAGCGAACAGTTTGACGATGGGCGCGGTATAACCGATAACGGAAGCATTCCAAAGTGGCAACGCATGGAAAATGCAATCAAAGCGTTTGAGGAAGGTAACCATAACGCGTTCAAAGATGAGGAAGATTTAAGCGTCGCCGATGCATTTACTACGCCGACAGATTCGCCGATGAATAATAAAATCGATAGGTCCTCTAACTACAACAAAAGTAGTTTTAGTGATGGGCAAAAGCACTTGTTCGAAGCGAAACGTGCAAATGGACGCACGAGAGATCGCACGAACGCACCGAAAACGCAATGTGTTTCTGTGCACATGCGCACAGTTGGTTCGCTCGTGCGCGCTCTGAATGTAGGATCGACCGAAGAAGATATCTTGTTCGGCAAGAAAGACCTTGGTAAAGATTCGTCGCAGAGCTCGAATATAAACGAGAGCAATAACGAAGGAGAAAAAGACAAGAAGGCGGCGAACATTGGAGAAGATTTTGAGAACCAACTCAAGCAAAACAACATCCCACGAAGCCTTTCGATTGCCTTGCCGACGTTGTTTTGGGCGCTCGGCGAGGAAGGTCGCACGAACGCCTTGAGTTGCAACCACAGTAGCCGCCAGGTTGGACCCGGTGGAAACACTGTGGGTTCCAATACGCCCACGTCACCATCTGTCTCCCCCCGTTCGAGCGATCAAAACAGCATCGAAAAGAGCAAAACGCCATTCAACACGAAAAAACTCTTCGATATCGCGCATCACAACCAGAAAACATCCGCGACGTTTCAAAAACGCATCGTTAATCCTGAACTTCGCGTCAACTGTCTCCTCGCGCACGTCGCAATGGAACCAGCCAACTCAGAACGAAAAGTCCATTATCAGCGCGAACTGGAAGCGGAAATCAAACGTGCTGTTATACACTCGCGCAATCACAAAACAGAGGACGACATTACTTCGGAAGGACGTGTTTTGTTACAAATTGTTGGTTCTGCCATCGCGTGGTCCAACGACGCCGCGTTATCGACCATCGCCGCGCAGCTCGGGCATTTCGAATCTGCGAACGCGTTTCGCGTCGACATTGCTGATCGGTTGCTTTTACGAATCGATGAAGCCAAATATGACGAGCGTGTCATTCGCGAAGATAACAAATCCGGTGAAAATGACGAGACGTTGCGTTTGCTCACGCGGGAAATTGTGTTATCGAAACACGCGATTGAACGGGAGTTGAAATTCACGTTGGAACATTTGGCGCCAAAGTGTAAAGACGCAAAGAAACGAGCTTTATGTGTGAAAGAAATCGCAAAAAGGTGGAAAAATAAACACGTGAAAGATGTTTTGACTTGGGACGAATTTGAACGCATGGTATTGAGAACGATGCCACCTGAAGAAGGTGAGTTAACAACGTTTGAACTTTTGAAAATGAGTTACCCGGCGCTGCTTTCGTCGTCGTCGTCGTCAAACAACAGAGAAGGAGAAGATGGAAACGTGCGATTGAAATATTCCGCAAACTTTGCGTTGAAATGCGCAATAGCACCGACTTTACCATCTCTCGGCGTAGGAGGAGTGTCCAAAAACGATTTAGATAGATTTTATAGATAGTTTTAATTTATTGCGAGACATGCGAGTATTTATTACATTTCTAAAGACTGCTTGACGAGAACAAAAAAAAAGCAAAAAGAAAAAAACCAGGCAACACGCCGACTTCTCACGTTATTACTAACCGCAATACTATTGGCGCCCAACGAGGCTTAAATGCGCT
>MDSZ01142680.1_pt1 | contig 18276 bp, 21 predicted proteins | sample 811201 | NCBI WGS metagenome assembly MDSZ01 (sample SAMN05326647, study PRJNA326480) | marine metagenome | isolation source: seawater | place: Indian Ocean: North | collected 2010
CCGCTGAAGCCGTGAATCAGGCTCCAGATTAAAGCGAGAGCATGATTCACGCTTCTGTCGGAACCGCGAAGCGGTTCCGTCCGAAACGATCATGCTCTAAGCGTCCGCATCGGAACAATGAAAAGGCCCCGGAGCGATCCGGGGCCTTTTTGTTTTGACCGACGTCAAGGCGGGGCGCGGCCTCATCCGCTCAGATGGCCGGCGACAAGGAGCCGACCATGACCGACGCCACCCCGCTTGGGTTTCACCACATCCGCCTGGAGCTGGCGCGCGAACCCCAGCACCCCGACGGCGACCATGACATGGGCTATGACATACTGGCGCCCCTGACGGCCGAGCGCCGGCTGGACGCCGCCGTCTGGCGCGAGGCGCCCGAGAAATGCCGGGTGCGCCGCTTCTCGCACGGGGCCACCCTGGCCTTCGGACGGCTGCGCCATGCGGCGCCGGACCGCTGGTTCCTGGACTTCGAACCCGGCGAGGCGGACGACGCCCACGGCTTCCGTCTGGCCGACGAAGTGATCCAGACCGGCGAATATCTCAGCCTGTCGACCGGCGACCAGACCCACACCTATGTGGTGGCGCGGGCCGAGCCGGTCTGAGCGTCAGAAATATTCGGCGTTGGCCGGGCACTGGGCGCTGATGCGCCGAGCGGTGATGCTGGCCGGAATATAGGGGGTGCCGCGCAGCAGCTGGGCCCCGCCGCGGAAGCTGAAGCTGGTGTCCTCATAGGTTCCGTTCAGCCGGACCTGAATCCGCCGCCCCTTCTTGTCCTGGCACGTCCCCTCGAACCGGGCGCGGCCGTTGCCGACCACGCGAGTCGGATAGGTGCAGCGCCAGCGGTTGGTCGACAGGCCGCCGAAGAAGCGGTTGATCTCGCTGGGACGGACGCATTTCTGATGGGTCTCGTTCTGGCCCAGGGCGCTGGTGGTGTATTCCCAATAACCCGGCAGCACTTCCGACTGGGCTGGAGTCTGGGCCGGAGTCTGGGCGGGCGCCATGGCCGGGGCGGCCAGCATCAGGGCGCCGGCGGCGACGGGCGCCAGGGCGGCCAGCAGTTTAAGAGACGGACGGGACATGGCGGCCTTCTGTTCAGCGGAAGTCTTCATGATATGGCGTATAGAGCGCGTCATTTGAATGACGGCTGAACGAGGCTGTTCCCCGCCGTCCAGCCGCAGGGCTGGATTTCGGCCGCCGCCGGCGCGCCGGGCCTCAGCGTTCAAGACTCGGCTTGACGCCCGACCGCCTCTTCCCTTATACGGCCCCCTCTCGCGCGGGCTGGTTCCCGCGCGCAACTGTTTCATGCGTCCGCTCCCACGCTTCGGGCCGGACGCCGCACCTTAAGGATCTGACGATGTCGCGTCGTTGCGAACTCACCGGTATCGGCCCGATGGTCGGCCACAGCGTGAGCCACTCGAACATCAAGACCAAGCGCCGCTTCCTGCCGTCGCTGAAGACGGTCAAGGTCACCTCGGACGCCCTGGGTCAGACCTTCTCGCTGCGTATCTCCAACGCCGCCCTGCGCACCCTGGACTACAAGGGCGGCCTGGACGCCTTCATCGTCAAGGCCCGCGACGAGCAGCTGTCGATCGCCGCCCAGCGCATCAAGCGCCAGGTCCGCGCCAAGCTGGCCGAACAGGCCGCCGCCTAAGTCGGGCGACGCATCATGATCTGGAAAGGGCCGGCGGCGACGCCGGCCTTTTTCTTTGCGCGCCTTCCAAGCCCGGATTAAGCCTGACGGGCAACTGGAGGGGAATCCGCATGACTGTCGCCCGCACCCTGGCCGCCTCGGCCGCCGCCCTTGGTCTTTCGGTTTCGGGCCTGTCAGCTTTGACCGTCGCGCCGTCCATCGCCCAGGCGCAGGAGACGCAGGCGGCGACGCCGGTGCGCGAATCGACCCCCTACACCCTGGCGACCGACCAGCCCCTGACCGTCGAACAGCAGGCGATGCGGTTCGACACGGCCGATCTGTCGATCAAGGTCATCCCCCAGGACAAGGCCATCGACGCCGTCGCCGTTCTGGGCTTCACCGCCAAGGCGCCGCTGGAGCGGCTGGTGGTCGATCTGGATACGCTGCTGCCCATCTCTTCGGTCCAGATCGACGGGGTCGAACTGGCCGCCGACCGCTGGTCCAACCCGGAGGGGCGGCTGACGGTCGAACTGCCCCAGACCCTGGCGGCGGGCGGGTCGGTCGTCCTGCGGGTCGCCTATGCCGGACAGCCGCGCGTCGCCCCGCGCGCGCCCTGGGACGGCGGCTTCGTCTGGTCCACCGCCCCCTCGGGCGAGCCCTGGATCGCCACGGCCGTCCAGGGCGAGGGCTGCGACATCTTCTGGCCCTGTATCGACAGCCCGCACGGCGAGCCCGGCCGGGTCGATCTGCACATCACCGTCCCGTCCGACCTGTCGGCTCCGTCCAACGGCCGCTTCCTGGGCAAGGTCGATCACGGCGACGGCTGGACCACCTGGAACTGGTCGGCCAAGAGCCCCAACACCTACGCCATCGCCCTGAACGTCGGCCCCTATGAGGAGGTCAGCGGCCAGTATCAGAGCCGGTTCGGCAATACGATCCCGCTGCACTACTGGCATCTGAAGTCGGACGCGCCCGAGAAGGTCCAGGCCCTGTTCGCCGAATTCCCCCAGATGCTGGACTTCTTCGAAGCCAACGTCGGCCCCTTCCCCTTCGGCGACGAGAAGATGGGCGTGGTCGAGACCCCGCACCTGGGCATGGAGCACCAGACCATCAACGCCTACGGCAACGGCTACAAGATCGACGGCCGGGGCTATGACTGGCTGTTGCAGCACGAATTCGCCCACGAATGGTTCGGCAACCAGCTGACCAACGCCAACGCCGACGACATGTGGCTGCATGAGGGACTGGGCAGCTATATGCAGCCGCTGTACGCCCGCTGGCTGCTGGGCGACCGCTACATGCAGCGCGAACTGGCCAATCAGCGCGAGGGGCTGGTCAATAAATACCCCGTGGTGTCCGGCACGCCCAAGACTGAGGACGAGGTCTATAAGGGCGACGTGGGTCCCGGCGGCGACATCTATTCCAAGGGTTCGCTGATCGCCCATTCGCTGCGGATGCTGATCGGCGACGACGCCTTCCATCGGTCCCTGACGCGGCTGGTCTATGGGACCGACGATCCTCGCCCCGGCGCCTTTACGCCCCTGTACCGTTCGACCCAGGACTATCTGCAGATCGTCAATGCGGTGACGGGCGAAGACTATGGCTGGTTCTTCCGCGGCTATCTGTACAACGCCGCCCTGCCGGTCCTGACCCAGACCCGGCGTGACGGCCGGCTGAGCCTGCAATGGACCACCGGCGACGGCGGCGTCTTCCCCATGCCGGTCGAGGTCGAGATCGACGGCCGCGTTCGGACCGTGGCCATGACGGGCGGCCGGGGCGAGATCGCGGTCCCGGCCGGCGCCCATGTCCTGATCGACCCGCAGAACAAGGTGCTGCGCCAGATGGACGTCATCGACCGGCTTCAGGCCTATAAGGCCGAGCAGAGGGCGGCGGCCAAGCCCTAGAGGCTGATGGCCTCCTAAGCCGCCTCCACCGTCACTGACTGGCGCACCATCCGGCAGCGCTCCTGGGTGGTCAGAAAGGCGATGTCGGCGGCGTCGCGGCCGCAGGCGATCCGCACCAGCCCCTCGACCGGGGCCAGGCCCGTCGGATCGACCAGCCACCAGCCCCCGTCCAGCCAGACCTCGAAGATGGCGTGAAAGTCGGGCGGGGTCAGCTGATGGGCGAAGGCGCTGACGGCGCGGGCCGGAATGCCCGAGGCCCGGCAAAAGGTCATGCCCAGGTGGGTGAAGTCGCGGCACCCCCCCGCCCGGTCGATGAAGGTGCGGGCCGCCGTCGTCTCGGTGTCCGAGACCCCGTGCTCATAGTCGATGTTCTCGGCGATCCAGTTCAGAATGGCCAGAACCCGGGCCCCGCCCGCCGTCTCGCCGAACTGGCGCGTTACGAAGCGCCCGAACTGGTCGGAGGGGCAATAGCGGCTGGGCTGGAGATAGGGCAGAACCTCGGCCGGCAGATCGCCCCAGTCATGCTGCGACACGCTGGGCGGCAGCCCCTTAAGCACCCCATTGTCCACGACCGCCTCATAGACCAGGGCGACCTCGCCTTGGACGTGGCAACGCAGGGTCCGGGCGCCGAAATCGACATCCTCGTCTTCCTGGAACTGGACCGGCGGATCGAAGGTCAGTCGCTCCTCCAGAATCTCCTGGCCGGGCCAGTGGGCGACCTGAATCTTGTAGATGGCGTCCGTGGGCGGATCAAAGCTGTAAACGAGCTCGGCGCGAACGCGCAATTTCATGGGGTCTGACCGGTGGAAGGGAATGGGGCTAACGCCATGCGACTGGGGCCGTTCCATGTCCAGCCCCTCCAGACTGTACGCCGCCGTACACGGAAGGCTTAAATAGACAAGCGTCGCCAATGTGTTACGGTGCGACCCATATGGATCTCTCCCTATCTGACCTGCCGTCTGCCTCGCAGGTCGGACTTGCGGCCTTCCGCTGGGGGCGAACCCGCCGCAACGGGAAGACGAAATCATGACGGACTACGACGTCCGCGCCCAGATCGCCCTGAACGACTGCGACCGGGAGCCGATCCACATCCCCCAGGCGATCCAGGGCCACGGCCTGCTGCTGGTGCTGAACCTGGACGCCCTGACCCTGGAACAGGGGGCCGGGGCGATCGAGGATCTGACCGGCCAGACCCGCTGGATCGGCCTGCCGATCGCCGACCTGCTGGGCGAGGTGGTGGGGCGGCGTCTGCGCGACATGGCGGCCATCCGCGAGGCGGGCTTCGCCGGCCGTTGGCGGGCGACCAACCGGCTGGAATACGACGTCGTCGTCTATTATGCGCCCGCTGCAAAGGCGGCCGGCACGGAGGCCGCCTCCGCCCTTCGAATGGTGGTCGAGGTCGAGCAGAGCTCGCAACAGGCCCGGCTGGGCGTCGAACTGATCACCCGGCTCGATACGGCCGGCGCGGCTCTCGAACGCAGCGCCACGGTTCAGGGCGTTTGCGAACGCGCCGCCGACGCCTTCCGAAGTCTGACCGGCTTCGAGCGGGTCATGATCTATCGCTTCCTGGATGACGAGGCGGGCCAGGTGGTGGCGGAATCGCGCGCGGGCGATGCGACCTCCTTCCTGAACCACCACTTCCCGGCGACCGACATTCCCCGCCAGGCGCGGGCCCTTTATCTGCGCAATCCGGTGCGGGTCATTCCCGACACCCGCTATACGCCCCAGCCGCTGCGACCGCTGCATCCGGGCGAGCCCCCCTTGGACATGAGCGACAGCGGCCTGCGGTCCGTGTCGCCGATCCACATCCAGTATCTGCACAATATGGGGGTGCGGGCCTCGGCCTCGGTCTCCATCATCGTCGATGATGTTCTGTGGGGCCTGGTGGCCTGCCACAGCAGCACGCCGCTGCTGCTGTCCTATGAACTGCGCGTGGCCTGCACCACCCTGGCCCGCACCCTGGCGCGCCAGCTGAAGACCAAGGCGGACGCCGAACTGTATCGCGAGCGGGTTCGGCTGCGTCGGCTGGAGGACGAGCTGATCATCGGCCTGTCGCGCGACCGCGACCTGGCCTCGGGCCTGGCCGACCAGGCCGGCGCCCTGAAGGATCTGGTCGGCGCGGACGGCGTGGCGATCGTCCAGGGCGACCGGATCGAGGCGTTCGGCCATGTCCCGCCGCCGGAGGCCCAGCGTCAGATCGCGGACTGGCTGGAGGCCCAGCCGGGGCTTCGTCCGGTCGCCACCAACGCCCTGTCCACCCTCCTGCCCCAGGCCGAGGCCTGGCGGACCCACGCCAGCGGCCTTCTGGCCGTGCGACTGCCGGGCCCGCAGCCGCTCAGCCTGCTGTGGTTCCGCGCCGAGATCCTGGAGACGGTGCGCTGGGCCGGCGATCCGTCGACCGCCGTCAAATCGACGGACGGGGGCGGCGCCCTGACGCCGCGCGCCTCCTTCGCCGAATGGCGCGAGACCGTGTCGGGCCGCGCCCGTCGCTGGGGCGCCGCCGCCGTCGAATCCGCCGCCCGCCTGCGCGACGCCCTGTCGGACTTCACCTCCGTCACCCAGCTTCGCAGCCTGAACCAGTCGCTTCAGGCCCGCCTGTCCGAGCGCGACCTGCGGCTGGAGCAGCAGGAGTTCCTGATGCGCGAGGTCAATCACCGGGTCCAGAACAGCCTGACCCTGGTGTCCAGCTTTCTGGGGCTTCAGGCGCGCGACCTGGGCGACAGCCCGGCCGGGGTCGCCTTGCAGGAGGCGCGCCGCCGCGTGCGGGCCGTCTCGAGCGTCCACACCCGCCTCTATCGCGGGGATCATGACGCCGCCATCGACCTGTCGCGCTACATCGGCGAACTGGTCGAGGATCTGGGCTCCAGCATGGGGCCGGAATGGGTCTCGGCGATCGAGACCGATCTGGCGCCGGTCTGCGTCGGGGCCGACCGGGCGGTGACCATCGGCCTGATCCTGACCGAACTGATCATCAATGCTCAGAAATACGCCTATGACGGGGCGCCGGGTCCGCTGCGCATCGGCCTGACCGAGGCGGACGACAGCCTGCGTCTGGTGGTGTCCGACGACGGCAAGGGCGGCCACAAGGCCGGCAAGGGCTTCGGTTCGATGATGATCGGCAGTCTGGTGGCCCAGCTTGGCGGTCAGATCGACTATCGCGATCAGAAGCCGGGACTGGAGGTCGCCCTGCGCACGCGCATCGAGGCGCCGGCCTGAAGCCAGGCCCTGCGGCGGACGCCGCGTCAAACAAGCTTCGCGGCGAAGGCCGCAGTCAACAGGAAAAACGGGCGCGGAGATCATCTCCGCGCCCGTTTCCATTCTTCGACTTAAAGCAGCTTCAGGTCGATGGCCGAGGTCTTGCCGCGCTGATTTTCCAGCTCGTATTCGACCTTGGCGTTTTCATCGAGGCCCTGAAGGCCGGCCTTCTGAACGGCGGTGACGTGAACGAACACGTCAGAGCCGCCGCTGTCGGGCTGGATGAAACCATAGCCCTTGGTGGGGTTGAACCACTTGACCGTACCGGTCGCCATGTCTGCGTCTCCGTAAACGCGCTTTTCCAGGCGGATCTCCCTCGGGAGGACCCGACAATCCATCTGGACAGCTCGTTCAGGCGAAGGAGCGAGACGCGGGTGTGGACCCCACGCAAAATCCGGACTGCGCCTCTGTTGTCACCCGGCTTTTCCAGACGGTCAACAGCAAAGCGGCGGGCCTTTTCGCCTATCGCGCTTAACGGCAGACGCCCCGGTCGGCGGCGTCGAGGTGCAGATGGTTCTCGTGGGCGGCGTTATAGTCGGGCGTCAGGACCGTGGCGAACAGGCCGCAGGCGCCGTCACTTAGGGCGTGCAGGAAGCGCGACCCCGCCGCTCCCGCCCGCCCCTCGCCGCGCCAGTCGTCCAGCACGGTCACGGTGCGCCCGTCCGCCAGGGTCACGCCCGCGACGTCCAGGGCGTTGGCGCGGGCGTGTTCGCTGGGCCGTTCGCTGACGTCCTGAGAGCCGTAGATGCGGCGGCAGGAATAGGTCCCATAGTTTTCGACCCGGGCCGGGGCCGAGCCCAGGATGTCGCGGGCGGCGGGCTGCAGCACCTGACGGTCCCAGATTACGTAGCGCACGGCCAGGGGGCACTGCATCACCACATCGGCCGGGGCCAGGGGCGTCACCGCGCCCCCGGTGATCCGAACGGCGCCGCGCACGACGCAGAAGCCGCCGTCGTCGCGATCGGCGGCCCGTTCGACCTCGACCCCCGCCTCGCGCAGCACCTGCATACAGGCCTCGGTCGCGCCCTGAACCTCTTCAGGCGCAGCGGTGGGGGAAAGGTCGAAGTCCGCCACCTTGGCCGCCGTCGCCCGCCCGACCGGCTGGTTCAAGTCCAGCGGTTTCCAGGGCAGATCCTGCGGCGGCGCATAGGCGTTCAGCAGGGCGAAGGCGGCGCAGGCCAACAGCCCGACCTCCCACATCAGATTCCAGAAATCGGCGAAGTCGCGCTTCATGAGGCCCCAGCATGGACCGCCAACGGCCCCGCTGGCAAACGCGAGCGGGGCGCGCGCGTTCAACGCCGAGGGAGTCTCAGGCGGCGGCCGGCGTCAGGTTCAGCGGTTTCACAAGCGGCAGGATAATGCGCCGCACCTTGGTCTCTTTGACGCGCGTCAGGGGCTTGTGCGTCACATGGCCGCTGGCGGGCCAGAACACGATCCGGCATCCCGCCGGGCCGCTCTGTTCACCCACGCCGACGGGCACGCCCAGTTCTTCCAGAAAGCCGCAGGCGAAGGCGAGATTGTCCTGACCGATGGAGTTGACGAAATTGCCGGGGCTGGCCCCGCCGAACACCTGGGCCTCCAGCCGGTTCAGCTTCGCCCCGGCCTGCAACAGCCCCTCGATCAAAAGCGGCATCAGATGGTCGCCGTAGCGGGCCGGATCGCCGCTGGCGCCGCGGTTGCGGCGGGCCAGCACGAAATGGTTCATCCCGCCCACGCCGGCGACCGGATCATGGATGCAGGCGGCCACGCACGAGCCTAGGACCGTGGTCAGGGCCAGATCCGACTCGTCCGACACCCCGTATTCGCCCTGTCCCAGGGAGAACCGACGCCCCTTCCCGAGGGGGTCCCTGTTCACCACTGAGAAATTGCCGATCAACATCTGCGAACCCGTTTGACTGATCCGCCGACAATGAGCGCCCTGGGTGTATAAACAGTATAGAATAGGTCGGTATTGCTCCTTATTTTCAAGTTAAATCGCTGGAATTTAATAGAAAATTGGCCGCTTACCGCCTAGCCGACAGTTGTCGCCCTAAGTATACAGCCGTAATCAGCGACACCCTCATTAAAGCTCCGCTTGTCCCGACGCGCCGGACCCTTCACCATGGCGCCATGGGAAAGAAGACCGACGCCTATGACGCCGAGCTGGAACGGCTCCAGCTCGCCATTGTGAAGACCCAGGCCTGGACGATCGAACATGGGCTGCGCGTGGTGATCGTGCTGGAAGGGCGCGACACGGCGGGCAAGGACGGCGCCATCAAACGGCTGACCGAACATATGTCGCCGCGCCAGACCCGTGTGGTCGCCCTGCCCAAGCCCAGCGATCGCGAAACCACCCAGTGGTATTTCCAGCGCTATGTCCCGCATCTGCCGGCGGCGGGCGAGACCGTCATCTTCAACCGCTCCTGGTACAATCGCGCCGGGGTCGAGCCGGTCATGGGCTATTGCACCCCCGAACAATACGCCCAGTTCCTGACCGACGCCCCCCGGTTCGAACGGATGCTGACCGAGGACGGGATCATTCTGATCAAGATCTGGCTGGACATTTCGCGCAAGGAGCAGGCTCAGCGGCTGAAGGAGCGCCGGGTCGATCCGCTGAAACAGTTCAAACTGTCGTCCCTGGACGCCGAGGCCGAGGCCCGGTTCGACGCCTATTCCGCCGCCCGCGACCGGATGCTGGACGAGACCGACCGCGCCTACGCCCCCTGGACCGTCATCGCCACCGACGACAAGAAGACCGCCCGGCTGAACTTGATCCGGCACATATTGAAGGTGCTGGACCATTGCGGCGAGGAGATCGCCGCACCGGACGACGAAGTGGTCTTGACCGCCGCCGAAGCCAAGGGCCGACTGGCGCGATAAAAGAGGTCAGGCTTCGCCCGCGATCTGGCGCAGGGCCTGTTCGAACACCTCCGCCGGCTGGCCGCCGCTGATCATATATTTGTTCTCGACCACCACGGCCGGGACCGAGTTGATCCCCCGCGACCGCCACAGATCCTCCTCGGCGCGCACCGCCTGGGCGTAGCGGCCCGAGGCCAGGACCTCGCCCGCCTCGGCCCGGTCGAGCCCTGCGGCCTCGGCGGCGGCCGTCAGAACCCCGGCGTCGGTCAGGTTGCGGTTTTCGGTGAAATGGGCGGTGAACAGGGCCTGTTTCAGCGCCTTCTGCTTTTCAGGCGCGGTCTCGTGGGCCCAGTACAGCAGGCGGTGGGCGTCGAAGGTGTTCCAGATCCGGCTCTCATCGGTCATCCGCATGTCGAAGCCGACCTCTCCCGCCCGCTCGCGGATCATGGCGCGGTTGGCGGCCGACTGTTCCGGGCTCGCCCCGTATTTGCGGCCGATGTGTTCGACGATGTTCTCGCCCTCCGGCGCCATCTGCGGATTCAGCTCGAACGGGTGAAAGGTGATGTCGGCCTGAACGCCTTCGTCCTTCAGCCGGTCCAGCGCCGCCTCCAGGCCGCCCAGCCCCACCACGCACCAGGGGCAGACCACGTCGGAAACGAAGTCGATCTTCAGGGTCTTGGAAGCGGTTTGGGACATGGGCGCCTTCTGAAACAGCCTTGGTTTCGGATCATATGGGAGGGCCGCAGCGCGGGCGCCAGTGAGCCGGAGGTGAGCGGCGCGGCTCGGCCGCCGCAGACCACGCGCACTGCTTGCTCACCCGCACCAGCGCGCTTCACTCACCCCAGCTTCAGGTCGCGCGGCGGACGGATCCGCCGCCAGCGGGCCTCGACGAAGGCGAAGGCGCCGAAGGCCATCAGCCCCGCCGCCGTCAGACCCAGGACCCACGACCCGCCGGGCTGGCTTTCCAGCGTCTCCAGGGCGGCGGCCGTATTGGTGACCTCGCCCGATCGGGTGTGCAGACCAGCCAGGACGACGAAGACCCCCAGCGGCAGATAGGCGAAGCCCCGCGCCCCATAGCCGATCCGCGCCAGGATCGAGACCGGGCGACGCAGGCTGTCGGGGCAGGCCAGGGCGGCGTCGAAGTCGTCGCGGAAGGCCCGGACGATGTTGCCGATCCCAACGCCCAGCACCACCAGCCCCGCCGCCGTCAGCAGCAGGTCGCCGAACGGCAGGCCCAGAACCATGGCCGCCTTCTCCTGGTTCTCGGCGATGCTTTCGGCCTGATCCGCCGCCTGACTGGTCGCGCCGCCCGCCTCGTCCAGATATTCGAACACCCCCGCCGCCAGAAGGCCGTAGAACAGGCCGCTGGCCGCCTGGCCCGCCCGCGTCGCCCAGCCCTTCAGATCGCGCCCCGCATGGTCCGCGTCGAAGACGGCCTGCAGGACGCGCCAGCCGACGAAGGCCCACAATCCCAGGCCGAGGGCCACCAGCCAGACCCGACCGAAGGGCTGTTCCGCCAGCCAGCCCGCCGCCCCGCCCGTGCCGACCGCGTCGCCGATCCGGTCCAGGGCCGCCAGCAGGGTCAGGGCGCCGGCCGACAGATAGACGAAGCCCCGCGCCCCATAGCCGACCCGCGCCGCCTGCTCGACCAGGACATGAAGCGGCGGCGTCCGGCGCGCGACCGGAATCCGATCACGCACGGTTCGGCCCAGGGCGGCGGCGGCGTGACGAAGGCGGGCGACAGCCATGCGGGCTCCTGAAGAGGCGGAGCCGTTCAACGTGCCCGGCCGCCTATGGCTCCCGCCCCGCCCGCCGCCTCAGGCTCCGTGGGCGGCGGGAAGCTCCAGCACCGCCTTCAGCCCGCCCATGTCGCTGTCGCTGAGCGTCAGCCGCCCGCCGTAGGCGCGGGTCAGATCCTCCACGATCGACAGACCCAGGCCCGATCCTGGCGCGCTTTCGTCCAGCCGGGCGCCGCGCTTCATCACCGCCTCGCGCTGATCGGCCGGAAGGCCCGCCCCGTCGTCCTCGACGACGACGATCATCTGGCCCAGGCCGTTGCCCCCGGCCGAGACCCGCACCCGCCGCCGCGAGAACTTGGCCGCATTCTCGATCAGATTGCCCAGGACTTCCTGCAGGTCCTGGCGTTCGCCCAGGAAGGCCAGATCGTCGGGTGCGCGCCAGTCGATCTCGACCGCCTTGTCGCGGAACACCTGTTCGATCATCACCGCCAGCTCGTCCAACACCTCAGGCACGGGCGTGGTCTCGCCCAGGCCGTGGGCGGCGCGGGCGGCGGCGCGGGCGCGACGCAGGTGGTGATCGACCTGGCCCTGCATGATCTGGGTCTGGCGACGCACCAGTTCCGGCAGGGCCCCTTGCGCCGTCCCGGCCTCGGCCAGCATGACGGAGATGGGCGTCTTCAGCGCATGGGCCAGATTGCCGACATGGGTGCGCTGGCGGTCCACGACCTCCTGATTGTGGTCCAGCAGATTGTTGACCTGTTCGGCCAGGGGCTGGATCTCCAGCGGATAGGCGCGTTCGATCCGGGCCGCCTGGCCCTTGCGGACCGCCGCGATCTCATTCCTCAGATCATAGAGGGGCCGCAGACCCACCTGGACCTGGATGAAGACCGCCGAGACCAGGCCGAAGCCCAGCAGCAACAGGGCGACCCAGGTCACGGTGGCGAACTGGCGCGCATCCGCCTCGACATTGGAGCGGTCGATTCCGACGAAGAAGACCACCGGCGCGGCCCGCCCCGGCAGGGACTTCATACTGGCGGCGATCCGAAGCGGCTCGCCCGCCGGACCGACGGCGTTATAGGTGATGGTCTGGCCATAGGCGTCGTCCAGCCGCGCCGGCAGGTCCGGCGGCGCGACCAGGTCTTCGCCATACAGGGAGTCCGACCGGGTCAGGATGCGCAGGCCCCCCGCCAGGGTCGGCTCGGCCGTCATCCAGTATTTGCCGGAAAAGACCCGCAAGGTCGGGGCGTCCATGATCTGGGGCGTCATCACCGTTCCGCTGGCGGTGACGGTCCGCACCACCAGTTCGTCGGTCGTCTCGGCCAGGACGTTGCCCAGGCGGCGCAGAGCCGATTCCTTGAACTGATTGGTCAGGACCAGGCCCGTGGCGACCAGGGCCAGCAGGATCCAGCCCGAGGCCAGCCAGATCAGCCGCCGCGTCAGCGACCGCCCCGGCCGGCCGAACCATCGGCCCCAGCCGGCGCGCCTCGTCCCCCCGTCTCGGTTCATCGACTCAGGGTCACGCCGCCTCGGACTCGCCGGCCAGGGGCGCCAGCCGATAGCCCAGGCCCCGCACCGTCTCGATCCGGTCCGAGCCGATCTTCTTGCGCAGTCGGCCGATGAAGACCTCGATCGTGTTTGAATCCCGGTCGAAGTCCTGGTCGTACAGATGTTCGACCAGTTCGGTGCGGCTGATCACCCGGCCCTGATGCATCATCATATAGTGCAGCAGCCGGTACTCCAGCGAGGTCAGGCGCAGGGGTTCGCCGTTGACGTTGGCGCGGGCCGCGCGCGGGTCCAGCCGCAGGCCGCCGCACGACAGGGTGGCCGAGGCGATGCCGGCCGAGCGGCGCAGCAGGGCCCGCAGCCGCGCCAGCAGCTCTTCGGTATGGAAGGGTTTGGTCAGATAGTCGTCGGCCCCGGCGTCGAAGCCCGACACCTTGTCCGACCAGGCGCCGCGCGCCGTCAGGATCAGGACCGGCGTGGCCTTGCCTTCGCGCCGCCAGCGCTCCAGCACCGACACCCCGTCGATCTTGGGCAGGCCCAGGTCCAGAACGATGACGTCATAGGGTTCGGTGTCGCCCAGGAACCAGGCCTCCTCGCCGTCGGCGGCGTGATCCACCGCATAGCCGGCGTCGGCCAGGGCGCCCTTCAGCTGCCGCGACAGATCGGCGTCGTCTTCGACCAGCAGGACACGCATCTTCAGTCTTCTCCCATCACGCGGCCCGAGCGGGCGTCCACGCGGATATCCGCCACCCGGCCGCCGGGATATTCCCAGCGCACCACCACTGTGTCGCCGCGCGGGCTGACGCCCAGCATCCGGCCCTCGCGACCTGCGCCCACCCGGCGCACCACGGCCCCCAGGTCGGCGCGAGGCGCGTCCATGGCCCGGCTGTCGCGCGGGGGCGGACCCCGACGGTCCTGGGCGGCCTCGCGATCCTGATCCCGCGACGCCTCGCGCGACTGGGCCGAGACCTGGGTCGCGGGAACCAGGGTCGCAGGGACCAGGGCCAGGACGGCGGCGATGAGGAGGGCGCGGGTGCGGGTCATGGGGCGGTTCTAGGCGGACGGCTCTGAACAGCCGCTGAACAAGGGTGTCGGAAAGGGGCCAGACTGATGAAAATCCCCGTCAACCGCCCTTACACCAAAGACGGCCCGCGCCAAAGACGGCGGAGTGCGCCCCGTTCGCTCGTTTGACGGGGGCGAACAACGGGGGCGAACAGATGAACGGCGCCTGAAACGCGCCGTTCAGATCGGGCTCAGGCGGGGCGTGGTCTCTTGGCTTCATCGGCGCTCCCCCTCGGAGCGTCCCCAACGCAAGGATTGATCCGATGCTGAACAAGAAAGCCCTCATCCCCGCCCTGGTCCTGGCCGCCGCGGCCTCGGCCGCCCTGCCCGCCGCCGCCCAATCTTATGGCCAATCCTACGGCCCTCATGGTCGTCCGCATCACGCCCAGCCCGCCGGCTACGGCTACGGCCCCTCGGTCAACGTCCGCATCGACCAACTCGACCGCCGCATCGACCAGGGCCTGCGCACCGGCCAGCTGAGCCGTCGCGAAGCCGGCCGTCTGCGCGCCGAACTCAACAGCGTCCAGCGTCTGGAAGTCGGCTACCGCCGGGGCGGCCTCAGCGGTTGGGAGCGCGCCGATCTGGACCGCCGCCTGGATCGTCTGGCGGCCCAGGTCCGCTATGAGCGCCGCGACTGGGACAATCGTCGCGGCTGATCGCCCTCTCCCGGCCTGAAAACCAAGACGCCCGGTCCCTGCGGACCGGGCGTCTTTCCTTGTGGGCCTACAGTTTGATGAAGGGCTGGATCAGCTTGCCCAGCCAGCCGTCCAGCTGGATCTGGCCGTCCAGGGCCACGACGCACAGGCAGGGATCGGGCGAGACCACGCGCGGCTGGTGCAGCACCTCGCCGTCCGCCTCTTCGAAATCGCCCGGCTCGAACAGCGCCGTCTCGGTGGCGTAGGCGCCGTGGATGACGCAGGTCAGCTCGATCCCGCCATGGGTGTGTTTGGGCGTCTCTCGCCCCGGCCCGATCTCCAGCAGGATGACGCGGCAATCGCCGTCGCGCGGCGCATGGACGTCGCGCGCGCGCATGCCCGGTCCCAGCCAGCGCCACGGCCCCAGGGCGTAGCGGCGCAACGGCTCGGGCAGGCCGGCCATGTCGTTCAGCGGGGTGGAGGCCAGAACCTCTCCGGCGTCTGTCTCGGCCCGCGCCATCACCCGCGCCAGGGCGTCCTCGGCCAGGGCCTGAGGCTCCAGATCGTCCAGCAGACGGCCGCCTACGGCCTGAAGCGTCCTGACCCAGGCGTCGTTCTGGGGCCGCATCGCCAGATGGGCGGCGACCACCACCGCCTCGGGCGGGCTCAGGGTCCCGGCCGCATAGGCCAACAGCCGCTCTTCGGAGGGATTGTGCACGCCGGTCACGCCGCCCCTCCCTGTTCGTCGTCCAGCAGGGTTCTCAGCTTGATCATGGCCTTGCGAATACGCGACTTCACCGTGCCCAGGGGCAGTTCCAGCCGCCGGGCGATTTCGGAATGGGCGTTGTCCTGAAAGAAGGCCAGCCGCAGCACCTCGATCTGATCGGGCGACAGCCGCGCCATGGCGGCCTTCAGCCGGGCGGCGTTCTCGGCGGCCAGAACGACCGTGTCGGGCTGTTCCGGCTCGTCCTGCGCCAGGTCGATCTCGGGCAGGGGCAGACGCCGCGCGTCCTGACGCAGCACGTCCAGCCGCCGGTTGCGGGCGATGGTGAAGATCCAGGTCGCGGCATGGGCCTTGGTGCGGTCGAACAGCTCGGCCTTGCGCCAGACGGTCAGCATGGCGTCCTGGGCGAAGTCCTCGGCCGCGCCGGCCGTCGCCCCCGCCTTCATCAGATAGGCCTTCAGCCGCGGGGCGAAATGGTCGAACAGGCGCGCAAAGGCGTCCCGATCGCGTCGCATCGCCACCGCCTCGATCAGGCGGTCGAAATCGTCGCCCGCCGGGATCACGGGCGTCCGAATCGGCCGAAGGATGGAAATCTGCTCATGCATCGACCCTAATACGGTTCAGGTCGAAGTCTGGATCATTTCGTGATCCGCCGCAGAGCGGGCGGCGTATCGTCGCAAACATCCGCCCTTCTGGAAACCCAATGCCCCCTTCAGCCGCCGTACAGACTGGTCCCCGCCTGCGGATCGCCGTCGTGGGCTCCGGCGTCTCGGCCCTGTCCTGCGCCTGGCTGCTGTCGGGCCGTCACGACGTGACCCTTTATGAGCGCGAGGATCGGCTGGGCGGCCATTCGAACACGGTCGACGTCCGTTCGGCGGAGGGCGAGACGGCGGTGGACACCGGCTTCATCGTCTTCAACGACGCCACCTATCCGAACCTGATCGCCCTGTTCGCCCATCTGGGGCTGAAGACCCAGGCCACCGACATGTCCTTCGCCGTCTCCCTGGATCAGGGCCGGTTCGAATATGCGGCGCCCGGCCTGTTCGCCCAGCGCCGCAACATGCTGCGCCCGCGCTTCTGGTCCATGCTGAGCGAGATTCTGCGCTTCTACCGCTCGGCGCCGGAAGGGCTGGCGGCCCTGGCTGACAGCGACGTGACCCTGGGCGACTATCTGAAGCGCGAGGGTTTCAGCGAAGCCTTCCGCGACGATCACCTTCTGCCCATGGCCGCCGCCATCTGGTCGTCTCCGGCCCATACGCTGCTGGACTATCCGGCCGAGTCCTTCCTGAGGTTCTGCGGCAATCACGGCCTGCTGAAACTGGTCGGCCGGCCGCTTTGGCGCACCGTAGTCGGGGGCAGCCGGGTCTATGTCCAGGAACTGGCGCGCCAAATCGCGGCCAATCAGGGTTCGGGCGGTCAGGCCGGGGCCGGGGCCGGCGGCGAGGCGTCGCGCCTGGGCCGGGCCGTGACCCAGGTGAGGCGGGTCGAGGGCGGGGTGCTGGTTCAGGACGCGACCGGCGCCACCGAACGGTTCGACCATGTGGTCATCGGCGCCCACGCCGATCAGGCCCTGGCCATGCTGGCCCAGCCGACGGCGCGCGAACGCGAGCTGCTGGGCGCCTTCCGCTACAGCCGCAACCTGACGATATTGCACACCGATCCGACCCTGATGCCGCGTCGGCGCCGGGCCTGGGCCTCTTGGAACTATATCGGGGCCGACGACGGCCTCTGCGTCACCTATTGGATGAACCGGCTTCAGGGCCTGCCGGGCCGGGATCTGTTCGTCACCCTGAACCCGCCCCGGCCTCCGGCGGCTGGCGCCCTGCTGCGCAGCGAACTGTACGAACACCCGATCTTCGATCCGGCCGCCGTCCGGGCGCAGAAGGATCTGTGGAGCCTGCAAGGTCACGGCGGCGTCTGGTTCTGCGGGGCCCATTTCGGCGCCGGCTTCCATGAGGACGGGCTTCAGTCGGGCCTCGCCGTCGCCGAACAGCTGGGCGGGGTGCGCCGCCCCTGGACGGTCGAGAACGAGAGCGGCCGCATCCATCTGACGCCCGGCGCCGCCCCCCTGGCGCACGTCGCGTGACGGGGGCCTCGGCCCTCTATGTCGGCGGGGTCTTTCACACCCGTCTGAGGCCCCGGCGGCACCGGCTGAAATACCGCGTCTTCTGGCTGATGCTGGACCTGGACGAGATCGACGCCCTGGACCGGCGGCTCAAGACCTTTTCGCGCGGCCGGTTCAACCTGATGGGCTTTTACGACCGCGACCACGGCGACGGCTCGGGCGCCCCGCTTCGCGGCCAGATCGTCGCGCGCCTGGCCGAGGCGGGGATCGAGGTCGGTTCCGGCGCGATCCGCCTCCTGACCATGCCCCGCGTGCTGGGTTTCGTCTTCAACCCGATCAGCCTCTACTACTGCCACCGGGCCGACGGGCGGCTGGCGGCCATGGTCTATGAAGTCACCAGCACCTTCGGCGAGCGCCGGTCCTATGTCCTGCCGGTCCCTGCGGCCGAGGTCGACGACGACCGGTTCCGCCAGCAGACCGACAAACGCCTCTATGTCTCGCCCTTCATGGGGATGGAGATGGACTATGTCTTCCGGGGCCGCCCGCCCGGCGAGACCCTGAGCCTGGCGATCGACGGCCGCGACGCCCAGGGCCTGTTGATCGCCACCGCCATGACCGGCCGCCGTCGCCCCCTGACCGACCGCGCCCTGGTCGCCGCCGCCCTGTCCATGCCGCTGCTGACGCTGAAGGTCGTCGCCGCCATCCATTGGGAGGCGCTGAAACTGTGGCTGAAACGCCCCCCCCTGACCCGCAAGCCGGCGCCCGAGCCGGGGGTTCTGGTGCTTTAGAGCCTGATCCGTTGAGGAGGAACCGCTTCGCGGTTCCGCTGAAACGGTGAATCAGGCTCCAGATTTAAAGCGAGAGCATGATTCACGCTTCTGTCGGAACCGCGAAGCGGTTCCGTCCGAAACGATCATGCTCTAG
>MDSZ01061767.1_pt1 | contig 18263 bp, 14 predicted proteins | sample 811201 | NCBI WGS metagenome assembly MDSZ01 (sample SAMN05326647, study PRJNA326480) | marine metagenome | isolation source: seawater | place: Indian Ocean: North | collected 2010
CTTTCTCAATTGGGGTCATCCAATGAATCCCAATCTTTTGATTTTCCCAGATTTTCTCGTGTGAAAAATCTTGGGCTATTTTTAAAACCACCGATCCTTTGTCATAGCACTCCGATAAAAACACATATCCGTCGCCCAAATGTATCGGTGGACAAGCAGTGGCAGATTCGTACTTTCGAGATCGCCACGGGAAACGAACAAGTCGCTTTCCATTGACTGGATCAAATACCAACAATCCCCCGGTGGCCGGCTTGCTCTCACCACCGGTCAATGCCAGACAGACGGTCCGACCATGTATGGTAGCAAGAGTAGGAGAAGAATAGCTCGCTCCCCACTCATCTTCGAGTATCCAAATTGTCTCACCTGTCATACGGTTAAATCCAGCCATACATTGCCCTTTACCACCGCCGAGATTGAGAATGAGAACATTACCAAAAATAATCGGATTGGATCCCTTACCAAAGAAATAGCGTGGGACCTGATAGTCCTTGGTCAAATCACGTTTCCATACCAACTTGCCAGTTTCAAGTTCAAGACAAGTCAACCATGCAGTCACCCCATGGATATAAACCTGTCCTCCACGAATCACAGGACTTGCCCGTGGACCTGCCGAGTATCCATAGCGGTCCCGGTATTCAACCGGGTAAGAATATTCCCAGACAGGGCTGCCAGAGAGGGGGTTTCTGGCCTCCACAATTTCCTTACCATCTCTTCGATGGAAAAGAACCAAAATATCTTTGCAAACTGCTGGAGAGGCATATCCATACCCTTTATCCAACGACCAAAGCAAACGGGGAGCTCCCTCGGGCCATTCCTCAAGAAGAGGAGATTCAATGGATTTGGCATCATCTCCGGGCCCGTTAAACCGGGGCCAGTCCGAAGTGACTGCCCGGGTGGACAAAGGCGAAGGCACGGAAAATTGAACCAGTCTTTCCCCTGAGCAAAGCGGCACCGAGCCCAGCACGGGCAGGAGAACATAAAAGAATAATTTCACTGCACAAGCATTCTTCGATTCCAGGCTTTTCTTCAATCCGAAACCAACTTATTCCGATGGTTCATCCATTGGGCGAAAAACATTCTCGCACCCGGCACACAATCCATCTATGGAAGGAAGGTACAGTCGTGAAAGATTCCATCCATTTCATGCCCTCTACTTTTAGGGAACGCAACCGCCATAAAAACGCCAGTCGTCTCTTCCGCTTTTTTGTGGTTCTTGGCCTCTTTGTGGTCATCTACATGAATCTTTACCGTAGCTTCATGGGAGAAGAACGGGGCGAATACATTGGCTGGGTGGAGTCGTTTTACTGGGTCCTCACCACCATGTCCACTTTGGGGTATGGGGACATTACCTTTTCTGGAAACACTGGTCGTCTCTTTTCGATGGCGGTCATGTTTACCGGGGTATTTTATCTCTTCATTGTACTCCCTTTTGCTTTTATGGAGTTTCTCTACAAACCATTTGTTGAGTACCAATCGGGAGCACGGGTGCCCAAGAAGTATGAACCCGGCGAACAAAAGCATGTCATCCTTACCCATTACGATTCGATCAGCCATGCTCTGATGGAAAAACTCACTCAATTTGGGTATCCTTTCGTCCTGGTTATCGATAAATTAAAGGAAGCCCAGAAATACCATGATATGGGCATACCGGTAATGTTTGGATCTGTAGAGGACCCTGAGACATTTGAGTCTGCCGGGATCAAAAATGCAGCCATGGTCGTGGCCACAGATCATGATATACGTAATGTAAATGTCGCTTTTCGGGCACGCGATGTTGCCCCCCAGTTGCCCATAGTCGGGACATGTAACAATGCAAGTTCGGAAGATATTATCGAACTGGCAGGAGCTAATCATGTTATTCGCATAGCCAAGCAGATGGGTAGTTTTCTTGCCCGTAGAATATCGTGCACAGACAACAACACTCATGTAATTGGTTCCTTCGGTGAGGTATTGATTGCGGAGGCTACAGTTCACGGCACTCCGCTAGTGGGTAAGCAACTGCAAGAAACCACCCTGCGGGAAGAATACGGCGTCAATGTTGTTGGTGTATGGGAACGGGGAAATTTTGAGACACCCGAGCCAAGCACAATGCTAAATAATCATACCGTCCTTCTACTCGCTGGTACTCAGAACAGTTTTGATAAGTACGATCATGACTTTCGTAACTTCAGCTCCAATTCCTCTCCGGTGATTATTATCGGTGCGGGCCGGGTGGGTCGGGAAACGGCCAAGGCATTAAAGGAAATGAGTGTTCCCTACCGGGTGATCGAAACTGATCAAAAAAAGGCAGGCATGGTGGATAATTCCATACTTGGTGATGCTTCCGAAAAAGCAGTGCTCGAACGGGCAGGAATCAACAAGGCACCTGCGGTGGTCATCACCAGTCATAACGATGAAAGCAATATGTATCTTACTATATATTGCAGGAAATTGCGCCCGAATATACAAATTGTCAGCCGGGCGTTCCTTCATCGCAATGTTGAACCCTTACACCGGGCAGGTGCTGACTTTGTGATGTCTCAGGACTGGATGGGTGCCAATACAATTTTCAACCTTCTCAACCGTGCGGAAATCCTGATGATTACAGAAGGACTCGATGTCTTCAGCCAGAAAACTCCAAAATCTCTTGCGGATATTTCGATTAAAGAGTCGAAAATTCGCGAAAAGACAGGCTGCAGCATAGTGGCAATCAAAGGAGACCAAGGTACGATCATCACCCCCTCGCCCGAAGATAAATTTTGCAAGAATGGGGAAATTATTTTGATTGGCAGCGAAGCCGCCGAGAAATCATTCGAGGCTAGATTCAGGTCCTGATTACCCGCTCTGCCTCAGGGGAATTGATCAAATATCTATTTTAAAACCCTCAGAGCACTACCACCAAAGTCCTGCCTGTTTAACTTTGGATAGGTCACCATAAAATTATTCTCGTCCACTAGGTTGTATAGGTAATGAGAGGCCTTGGGGGGAAGCTTTGCCTCCACCCTCGCAGGTTTATCACCCTGTGCGGGGATTATTTTTGCGTCCAAAGGAAACCACTCGCTGTCCTTTTCTGTACCGTTCATGGAATAGATAATGCGTGCACGCACCAGTTCTGCCCCATTGTTCTGGTATCGCAAACGAACCCGCCGGTTAATTAGTTGCTGATCAATCACCGATATGACTTTCCCGGCTCCGGGCATTTTCACCCTGGTACAGGTGGGATTGTAATAAGTCATCCCTGCATCCAAATCTTTTAGAAATCCCAGCAATTCATCTTTCATCTCTCGGGCAAGCCCTGGTTGTTCTTTGCTCAAATCCCGTACTTCCTCCCAGTCCATCCGTTTTCCAGAATCATCATACAACTGGTATAACTCAACCCGTTGCCTCTCATATACATGGTTATAAATGAGCTTGTATCCATTCTTGAGATGGGCTGACTGCTGGCAATAACCATTGGGGAAATGCCAGAACATCGATGCCCTCGGTTTTTGGGTAGCTGGATCCATGATCATACCGGCATCATGTGGGTCCTTATTAAGCAAGGGTCCCAAATCGCTCCCATCGAGTATTTGCTTGGCCGAATTAGCCGTGCCGGTCCATCCAAGGATAGTTGGGTAAAAATCCAATCCATTAACCACCACTTCACTTACCACCCCACTTTTTGCCCGGGGTCCAGATATAATAAACGGCACCCGAATACCGCCTTCACGGATATGAATCTTTCCTTTATCCAGGGGGAAATTGTCCGTAAAAACAACATTATGATGCCCCTCCATCCCTCCATTATCTGAGCTGAAGATAATGTAGGTATTTTCAATCAGCTTATGCCCAGACCATCTTGGGTCATCCGTTTCCTCAAGGTACTCAAGCAATCGACCGACATAGTAGTCCAGAGTTTCCACCATGGCACAATAATAAGGATTGCGCTGCCCCTCCAAGGTCCATCCCTTCGCGTCCTCAGGGTATGGAACCCCTAGCTTCTCACAGTATTTCTCCAGTAACTGCTTGCTCCTCGTCTGAATGGGTGTATGGACCAACCAGCTTGCATAATAAAGAAAGGTGGGGTGCTGCTTGTTTTTGGAAAGGAACCGCAGGGCTTCCTCAGTGACATGATCGCGGGGATACCCATTTTCATCCAGACGGTATGGGTCATTTTCCTGATTCGAAGCAAATCCTTGTAATCGGTGAGGCATTCCACTCTGCACCCCCCGTGCCTGTGCATTCCCAGCATAGTGACTGGAGAAATCAAAACCTTCATCAACCGGCTGAGGAAAGGCATAGTGATTGACCGCAATGTGCCACTTCCCCACATGTCCAGTCTTGTACCCATTGGTTTTGAGAGCCTCCGCAATGGTAACATTTTTCGTATCCATTCCACCACGACACCACGGAGAGATAAAAGAATTCTGAGGATGATGAGGCATGGGTGGCTTACCGGATGCCACTGTGGTACTCATGGTTCGTGCCGGATGCTTACCGCTCATAATTGCACAGCGACTCGGGCTACATACCGGAGATGGGGAGTATCCATTTTTAAAGAGCACTCCCCTCCTGGCCAGTTTATCTATATTGGGTGTTTCATAGGGGCTGGGCTCGTCCACATCATAAATACCAACATCCTGCCAGCCCAGATCATCCACCAAGATTAATAAAACATTGGGCTTGGGAGGCTGAGCGGACTGACCGGCCAGGATCTGCACTAGAAGGGTGAACAAGCTCAAACTAAGTAATTTTTTCATTTTTAATACCTCCTGCCTCTGCCCATCCTTGAAGGCTCAAAATCTACCCTTGTAAACTTGTTCATTCGTGGGATATCGACCGTTAAAGTGCCCTCTTTCACCCGGTATGGCCCCAGTTCAAAAAGTTCAACCTCTTCGTCCTCACCCGTAGTGGGATTTATATTCTTGGTGATAATATCCACTTTATAATAAGATCCATCCCTGAAACCTTCCCCCTGAAAAGAATTACGGGATTTGGCATGGTTAAATCGTTTCCCGGGCTGTATTACTGCTGGAACACTTACCTTTGCAGGAGCAATGCCCGATCCTCCGCTTGAGTAAATTAGGTTGGTGAAAATCTTTTGGGTACGGTTCCAGGTCGATACTCTGTACCGTTCGTTGCCAGTATATCCCGGACCGGAAACTGCAATATCATTTCCTGCCTCTCCAGCCAGAGCGTGACGAATCACTTCATCGCGCCCACCACCTGCCTGTGCAAACCATTGCCATGCATAATACATCAAGTGGTTCGGGTCCGATGGCACCTGATAATCCTTGATAGTGAAAATTTCTCCCTGACCATCAGCGACTTTAAAATTATCATCCCCCCCCCGTAATGAAATCTTACGGGTGATTATACCTGGCCCACCATCACTTGAGGGGATGACCAGATCTGGCCGTAGTTCTCCCACCCGACCGTTGTAGTCTCTTCTCTTGGTCAATCCCATTGACCAGGGGCTCTCATTGTCCGTCCATAAAAAATTCATTACATTCATGCCACGCTCCATACATTTGCCCATCAAGGTGATGGTTTTATAAAAACCATCGATCTCATTCCTTACTCCGTCCCCATTTACATCAGCACTAAGTACCATTGAACCTAAATTCCCATCGTCCCAGTTCACCCAAGCCTCGGCCGAAACAATGGGTTTCCACCAGTAACCTTCGCGGTCTAGTTTTTGACGAAAAAGATCATAATTCCCCCAGGTCGATGTCACAAAACTGCCATCCATCATTCCATATCCATCATGATGGTCGGAAACATTGATATTCAAACAATCAACCAGTTCCATCAGGGTTTGGTTCTTTACCTTTTGTTCAAGGTAATCATTGACCGCCCGGCCACCCCGTCCATCCAATCCACCAATGACAGGACACCCTTCACAGGGTGAGGTACCGGAAGTGGAAATAAGTACTGGAACCGGGGGTTCCTGGTTGTAAACCCCACGCACCGCCTTGGCCCCTTTGATAAAAATCTCATTGTGTAAAAATTCCACATCCGCCCCGGGCAGAATACTTTTTAAATTGGTCTCGTGTCCAAGTTGCCAGGAATGCACCCGCCCCTTAAAATGGGTGGCCAATCGTTTCATAAAGCCACTGAAATGATCCGGCTTCGGGCGTTTATCCCCATTGGGTGCAACCTCGGCCGCCCAGCCAGGAAAGCCAAAAAATACAAACTCAACAAACAGTCCATCCCGGTTAGCCGCATTTACCACTTCATCAAACATTTTCAATCCACCGGAAGGATGTTTCTGGTAGTCACAGTTTTTAGCATTGGGCTCGATCTGGGGCCAGGCCACCCAGAACATCACATAGCTGCTATGCTTGGCCAAAATTGGACGCGTCAGCTCATAGGCATTATTCAGCGGGCGGGAGGCAGACGGTTGCCAACGCACACCCACCTGCATATGGTCCGTGGTCCATTCATAAGAGGGATTGGCATCCGCCAGGCTGGTAAGTCCACCAATTATCGGCGATAAAAGGAGAATTTTACAGAAACTTCTAAGAAATGATTTCATAAGCGACTGGGTTTTAAAAGGCAGAGAGTAACAAAACTTACCTTTTTCATTCTCACAAGGTTTATTCATTCGATCTTGGAATCTTTTTCGGCCATATACATCCCTTTTGATTTTACAACCGTGTCTGTATCCAACCCAAAAAAGCAAGTCTCTTCGCAGACTTTCCGCCTGGATTTGATCAACAGTTCTCTTGGAGGAATCCTCGAGGTTGGATTCGGTACTTTTGCCATTCTTATTGCGATTCGCTTTCTTCAGGCTCCGGATATGATCAAAGCGATGCTTGCTTCAGGAGTTTCCGCTGGTCTACTCCTCGTGCCTCATATGCAAAGACTGGCAGCATGGACCGAGATATCAGCCAGTAGGTTCTGTGCTTCCCTCATGCTTATATCCTCCCTTCTCCTGTTTGGTTCGGGATACCTCAACCATGTATGGATACTGGCCACAGCTTTGTTCCTGGCCCAAGTCTGTTTTTCCCAACTTCCTGGATTTATGATTCAGGTATATTCTAAAAACTATGATTCCAAAGAAAGAGGCAAGCGACTGTCATGGAACTTTATCGTTTCTGCCTTAATTGGAATGATTCTTTCCTATGGCGGAGGCAGCTACCTGGATGCAAAGTCTGCAGACCCCGGGCTAATTTTTAGAATCATGGGCATGGTCGCTCTTGTCTCTGCACTAACCCTTTTCCTTATACCTTCCCAACCCCTGGAAAAAGGCCAGCGTATGCACGGTCTCCTGGATACCATCGATCTATTGCGGGAGGATCGATTATTTGCAAGTATGCTCATTGCCTGGATGGTCATGGGCATGGGTATTATTATGACCCTACCCCTACGGATCGAATACCTCAGCGGCACAGGCGGTCTCGATCTGACCAACGAACAGATTGCATTGGTTACAGTGATTGTTTTTTCGGTCGCCCGTATCATTAGTTCGCGTTTCTGGGGAGAATTGTTTGACCGGATAAGGTTTTTATTGTTCCGGATTTGTTTAAACCTCATCCTTATCGCCGCCACTGTGGTATATTTTCATGCCGATAGCTTATTGGGGGTATCCCTGGGGGCAGCCCTAGCGGGCGTAGGGGTGGGCGGATCGAAAATTGCTTGGAGTTTGTGGGTCACCAAGGTGGCACCGGCTGGGATGGAAGCAAGATACATGGGAGCCCATGTAGCCCTGACCGGGATGCGCGGAGCATTAGCTCCTTTCCTGGGATACTGGTTACTGGGGCAGCTTGGATACAATGGGGTTGCTTGGTTTTCCGTGGGTTTGGTAACTCTGTCCACATTGCTCTTTTTTCGCTTATTCTCCCACCAACGGACCAAAGATAGCGGCCTGTGAAATTATCTTATATTCCGAGTTGTCGATTGACGGAATCAAACTGCCTGATTTCATGGTACGCATGAAAATTACTTTCCCGCTTGCTCTTCTGACTATTCTTATTGCAACCACTGCCACTGCTAAGTCCCGCATGGGGGAATACTTTCTTGGCTTTGGATACAGCATGGCAGAAAGTGGGTCCGACGACCGAGAGGCTGATTTTCTCCGCCTTACTGCACAGGCTCCCAATGGATCAAATTCAGACATTGCAGTATACCTGGACTATGGATCCATGGAACAGAATGGATCGGACTCATCCTCATGGAATATTGGTGCTGATTACATTGCTTATTTCAATGGGATTGGAGGAAGGTCTGCTCGGCTCACCCCCTACCTCGGAGCAGGTGTGGGATACCTGGACGATGAACGGCCAATTCGTCTTGGCGAAGACGGCTTTACCTGGAGTTTGTTACTGGGATCAGAAATTCAATTCTCCAATTCATTATCCCTTCATTTGGGAGGTCGATTTTTTGGTTTATGGTCAGAATTTGGAGAAAATGAATTTACCGCTGATGCAGCAGTGACCTGGTGGTTCGATGCCTTTAATGGAGTTAGCCTGGAATACCAGCGGGCTTTCGAGGCAGAATTAAATTATTTCACACTGAAATATCTCTACTCCTGGCAGTAGAGATTACAAAACCTTGGTGGGGAGGACATTTGATTGAGTACTCAATCCTGGTTTGACGACTGTCCGGACCGCAGGAACAGGCCCGGCTTAAAATGGGGAAAATATAGCGGTAAAGATATTATTCCTCTCTGGGTTGCTGACATGGATTTCCGTGCTCCCCCCGCAGTGATACAAGCAGCCCGAGAAGAGGCAGATTTTGGCAACTATGGATACGCCAAGGCACACCCGGGCTTGGTCAATTCTGTGCTCCATCATTGCAAAACCATGTATGACTGGAAACTTGACCCTAATTGGCTGGTTTGGTTGCCCGGCATGGTCTGTGCACTCAATGTTTGCTGCCGTATGCAGCAGAACCGAGCAAAGCAGGTAATGACTCATATTCCAGTCTATCCCCCCTTTCTTTCTGCTCCCGGGAATTTTGGTATCCCATGCACTCAACTTCCATTAAAGTTGAAAGAGGGTCGTTTTTCCATGGATTATGCCCTGTTGGAAAACACCCCTACCTGTCCGGGTGATCTCTTCATGCTTTGTCACCCCCACAATCCGGTAGGAACTGCTTTTAACCGAGATGAACTCCATCGGTTTTCTCAATGGGCAAGGGAACGCGAATTATTGATCTGTTCAGATGAGATCCATTGTGATCTTTTGTTGGATTCCGGCCAAAAACATTTGCCCATGGCTCACCTTGATAAAGAGACAGCCGAACATACCATCACCCTTATGGCACCCAGTAAAACTTATAACCTTCCGGGTTTTGGGTGTTCTTTCGCGGTCATCTCCAACCCGGATCTGCGCACTCGCTTTAAAAAGGCTATGAGCGGAATTGTGCCTGATCCGGCAGTGATGGGCTTTCGTCTCACCGAAATTGCCTATCGCGATGCGGAGGATTGGCGACAGGCACTCCTTGGGTATTTGCGTACGAACCGGGACCTCACCATCTCTCGCCTGCGGAAAATCCCCGGTCTTCTTCCCTATTCTCCAGTTGCCACATATTTGCTCTGGATTGATGCCCGTGAACTTCCGGTCGATCACCCCCATCGTTTTTTTGAGGAACACGGGGTGGGTCTGTCGGATGGGAAGGATTTTGGTGCTCCCGGTTATCTACGGCTCAACCTTGGGTGCTCACGAAGTCTGTTGGAACAGGCATTGGACCGGATGGAACGGGCATGCGCTGGCTTATCCAAAGCATGAGCTCACCAAATTCGGAAAAAGAGAAATCTCTCAGGCTTAAAGAATTACAGGCTGAAATCAAACGGCACGACGAGTTATATTATCGCCTCGCCCGTCCGGAAATTTCTGATCAGACATACGACCAAAAAAAGCAGGAACTTGATTCCTTGCAAAGTGAGCTTGATCCCCTGGGGCTTTTTTCTGAGGAACAAAGTCAGGAATCTCCAACTGGGACACCACAGGTAGGAGATGACCGCCTGGATGGGTTTGTATCACACCGTCATCTTCAATCGATGCTCAGTCTTGACAACACTTACGACAGGGAGGAGTTCTTAGAATTTGACCAGCGCTTGCAGCGTATTTTTGGACCGACAGAACTCTGCTATGTGGTCGAACCCAAGATTGATGGTGTGGCGATTTCTCTGACCTATGATAAAGGCAAGCTTGTTACTGCAACCACCCGAGGCAATGGAGTGGAAGGCGATATCGTCACTCAAAACCTGCAGCATATTCAGGAATTACCCAAGGAATTATCGGGTTCAAATATTCCCGAAATTATGGAGATACGGGGAGAAATCTTCATGAGTCATGATGAATTCGAACGCATTAATAAAGAAAGGAAAAAGGAGGGACTGCCCCTCTATGCCAACCCCCGCAACCTCGCCGCAGGTACAGTAAAACTACTCGACCCCGGGGAGGCGAAGCAAAGAAAGTTAGAGATCGTGCTCTATGGTCTGGGTGCCTGTCGCCCGCAAAACCATTTCTCATCACTGTCCCAATTTCACCAAGCCCTGGTTGACTGGAAAGTCCCTTTTGTCGAATATTTCCAAAGAGTATCCAAAATAGAGCATGCATGGGATTGCATTTTGGAACTCAATGAACTGCGACACGGATACGGTTACCCCACCGATGGTGCGGTCATTAAACTGGATTCTTTTTTGCTTCAGCAAGAAGCGGGCACCACCGCCAAGTCTCCACGCTGGGCCATTGCTTACAAGTTTGAAACCGAGCGTCAGGAAACCACGCTGGAGGCCATCCATCTTCAAGTTGGTCGTACTGGCACGGTTACCCCCGTTGCCTGGCTCTCTCCCGTACAACTTGCTGGCACGCAGGTTTCCCGTGCCAGTCTGCACAATGCTGGTGAGATCACACGCAAAGACATAAGAGTGGGCGATCGGGTAATTGTGGAAAAAGCCGGAGAAATCATTCCTCAGGTGGTCGAAGTGGTTCCAGCCAAAAGAACACCCGAATGCGTACCCTTTACCTTTCCCGATTCCTGCCCGGTCTGCAATACCGCACTACAACAAATGGTGGGGGAAGCAGCATGGAAATGTCCGAATCACAACTGCCCGGAACAGGTCAAGGGAAGATTACAATATTTTGCCTCTCGTGGATGTATGGATATCGACCACTTGGGAGAAGCTGTGGTCGAACAATTGGTTGACCATAAATTGGTCACGCGTACATCTGAGCTTTATCGCCTTTCCAAGGAACAGATTCTTTCACTGGAAGGATTTGCAGAAAAATCTGCCCATAATCTAATCCGTTCAATCGAGCAAAGCAAGCAACAGGAACTCTGGAGATTTATCTGTGCACTCGGGATCAAACATGTGGGCACTGCAGCTGCCAAAGACTTGGCCCGTTCCTTCCGCTCTCTCCCCGGTCTGTCCCAAGCTTCACTGGAACAATTACTTGCGATCGATGGAATTGGAGAAATTATGGCTCAGAGCATCAGGCAATTTTTCGACCATACCGACAACCAGTCATTGTTGCAGGATTTTGCCTCTCTTGGAATAAATCCAAATGTGCAATTCGATGAGTCCGCAGGGACTCCTTGGTTTGGAAAAATTTTCGTTCTCTCCGGTAGCCTTTCTGCTATGTCCCGGGATGAAGCGAGTATCCGCATCGAAGCACTGGGGGGGAAATCCTCATCCAGTGTAAGCAAACGAACAACATACCTCGTTGCAGGGCCGGGTGCAGGCTCCAAGCTGGACAAGGCCCGAAAGCTGGGAGTTGCGGTACTAGATGAACCCGGATTCCTTGCCTTGCTTGAAGATCCTGACTCTGCCTAAACTTCTGGAAAATCCAGCGGATTAGGATTGAGGATTTTTCATTCCCGACTAGATTACCTTTCTTCCTGTAAGTTCTTTTACCATGCCTACTCCAAAAAATTCCGGGTTTGATCCCGTTGAAGATGCAATCTCTGATATTGCCAAAGGGCGCATGGTCATTGTCACGGATGATGAAGACCGTGAAAATGAGGGAGATTTGGTCATGGCTGCTTCCAAAGTAACCCCGGAATCAATCAACCATATGATTGCCCATGCCCGTGGCCTTATTTGCGTACCCCTGCTGAGCAACCAACTCAAAAAGCTTGGGGTTTCCAGTATGGTTCCGCATAACCGTGAGGCTCAACGGACTGACTTTACAGTATCGGTGGATGCGGCTGAGGGAATTACCACTGGGATTAGTGCATTCGATCGCTCGTCGACCATTCAGATTCTGGCCAATCCATCGGGCAATCCCGAAGAGTTGGTCCAACCCGGACATGTCTTTCCCTTACGAGCACGCTCTGGTGGGGTTCTTGAACGGGCTGGGCATACCGAAGCGGCAGTCGATCTCGCTGCCCTGGCTGGCTTGCACCCCAGCGGTGTTATTTGTGAAATCCTAAAAGAGGACGGCACTATGGCCCGTCTTCCCGACCTTCGAAAACTCAAAAAGAAGTGGGGGATGAAATTGATCTCCATTGCCTCTTTGATAGAGTATCGTCATCAACGGGAACGCCTAATTAAAAAAGTCAGTGAATCGCAATTCCCTACCCAATATGGCAATTTCCAGCTCCATGTATTTACCAGCGTACTCGACAGGCGCATTCACTATGCCCTTACCATGGGAAAAATTTCCAAGCGTTCCACCACTCTGGTTCGTGTACAATCAGCTAATGTTCTGACTGATGCTCTTGGTTTAAGAACGGAAGGATCTCCTGCCAGTGGAATACCCGAGGCAATGGAAGCGATCGCCAAGCACAAGTCGGGTGCCCTTATCTACCTAGAACCACGCCGCAAGGAAGCGAAGGAAATGATCGGTTCGGAACTAAACCCAGGCAAGATGGATTTCCGTGACTACGGTATTGGAGCCCAGGTGCTGGCAGCTCTGGGAATTAAAAAACTGCGTCTGCTTACCCGTGACCGTAGGCGCGTGGTCGGGCTTGAAGGATACGGGTTGGAAATTGTCGAGCGTACCCTGCTAAGTTAGGATTATTTTCTCATGAGTACCGATTCCCCAACCCCTCCAGTCATCGACCCCTCCGCCTTTGCATTTGGAATTGTTTGCTCTCGGTTCAATGAGTCGCTTACCCAAAGCCTGCTTGATCGGGTCTTGGAAGTTTTGCAGGCCCGTGGAAAACCTGCTGAGCTCAAACTTGAGCGGGTGCCAGGTGCCCATGAAGTACCTGCCGGGCTTTCCCTCCTTGCCGCAAGTGGTCGTTATTCCTGCCTAATCGGACTTGGCGTGGTAATCAAAGGGTCAACCTCTCACCATCACTTAGTTGCCGAGTCTGCTGGTCATGCCATTCAGTCTCTGGTAGTCCAGCACAGATTGCCCATTATTAACGGCATTGTGGTAACGGATGATCTCACTACTGCTGAGGAACGGATTACGGGGCGACTTGATCGGGGTTCTGAGTTCGCCCATGCCGCCCTCGAAATGGCCAGCCTTCGACAAAGATGGACCTAGATTTAATCGTTAATCCAGAATGGAGCCAGCGTCGGCAAAACCGCACAGCTGCATTTCGTTTTTTATACCAATGGGAAATCAATCCACCTGATGACCTTCCTTCAGAACTGCATGAATTCTTGGATAAATTGGAAAAAAACGAAGGGTACTTCAGTTATACAATTGAATTGGTGGATGGCATTCTGGAGAAATTGGAATCGATCGACTCTCTTATTAACGAATTGGTGACCAACTGGGAATTTTCCCGAATTGCTAAGACTGACCTAGCCATTTTGCGTCTTGGGATTTACGAAATCCTCTACCGGTTGGATGTACCACCGGTTGTGGTAATTGATGAGGCTTTGGAAATAAGTAAGGATTTTTCCTCTGATAATTCCAGAAAGTTTTTAAATGGTGTGCTCGATCAGGCAAGCAAGCGCAGCGGTCGGCCAAATCGTCAGCCGGCGATCTAATCGATTCTTTTATCCAAGGGGCTTAAACCCGCCCAATCCCATTTGCCCGGTATCCAATCTTTCGAAGTTCTTCGAGATCGAGCAGGTTTCTACCATCAAACAGAATCGCAGGTTGGTGCATCTTCTCATAAATTTTGGTGTAGTCCAGTTCCTTAAACTCGTCCCACTCAGTAAGCAGGGCAATGGCATGGGATTTCTGGCATGCTTCCTCGGCTGAAGTACAAAACTCTACCCTGCCTTTCGCACTCTCCTCTGACCACCCCAGAGTGGAGAGAATGCTTTGTTTGGTGACCCGTGGATCATAAATAGCCAGGTTTGCTTTTTCCTCGAGCAACCTTGTGCATATGCCAATGGCCGGAGACTCCCGGGCATCATTTGTATCCTTCTTAAACGCATAGCCTAGAATTGCGATCCGTTTGCCGGATACGGTATTGAACATCGAGTCCAGCAGGCGGGTTACAAACCGTTCCTTCTGATACTCATTCATCCGGATTACCTGCTCCCAGTACTCGGCAACCTGAGGAAGGTCAAAGTGCCGGCAAAGGTAACAAAGATTGAGTACATCTTTTTGGAAGCAGGAACCGCCAAAACCGATCGAACTTTTTAGAAATTTTGGTCCAATTCTGCTGTCTGTACCAATAGCTTTGGCCACCTCATCCACATTTGCTTCACTTGCTTCGCACAATGCTGAAATCGCATTGATACTCGAAATCCGCTGGGCCAGAAACGCATTTGCGGTTAGTTTGGAAAGTTCAGAAGACCAAAGATTAGTGGTAATGATCCGCTCGCGGGGAACCCACTGGGCATAAATACTGACCACTTTCTCCACCGCTACCTGGCCGGCATCTGATGTATCCCCACCGATTAAAACACGGTCGGGATTTTCCAGGTCAGTCATTGCCGTACCTTCGGCCAAAAATTCGGGATTGGAGATTACCTGATAACTATGACCATTATTGGAAGAGTCCAAAATTTCTTTTACCATCTGGGCAGTACGCACAGGCACAGTCGATTTTTCCACCACGATTTTATCCCCCCCGCCAGCCCGGGCAATACCACGGGCACAGGACTCGACAAAGCGCAAATCTGCTGCCTGACCGGAACCGGACCCATAATCCTTGGTAGGTGTGTTTACACTGATAAAAATAACATCCGCTTCTCTTACCTTATCATCCACATCCGTACTAAAAAATAAATTCTTTTCCCGGTTCTGAGAAACAATCTCCTCAAGTCCGGGCTCATAGACCGGAAGATCGCCCGAATTCCAGGCGGCTATACGAGCTTCATTGAGATCGACCACCGTCACCTCAATATCACTGCATTTATGGGCAATCATGGCCATGGTTGGTCCGCCCACATATCCTGCTCCGATACAACATATTTTCATCGCTTCCATCCTTAACAAAAATTAAAGAATAGGGCTACATCAGAATGGACACTTTAAATATCTGCACCTTGGCATCCACCTCCATACTCGACGAATTAATGCGCTTTCCCTGGGGGAGAATGCTCCTGATTGGCTTTTCTCTCTACCTGATTTTATGTTTTTACGGATGGATATTTGCAGACCGTATCCTTTTCCCTGCACCCAAGCAACCAGCTTACCAGCTAGATAATACCGTTTTTTTTCTGGAGTCTGCCAAGGGCACAAAGATTGCCTGCAAGCATTTGACAGCAGAACAGCCAAAAGGCCTAACTATTCTCTACAGTCATGGAAATGCTGAGGATCTAGGTCGTATTGAAGAATTTCTACAGCCATGGGTAGCGGATGGCTGGTCCGTCCTGGCCTATGACTACCCGGGTTATGGACACAGCTCAGGGAAGCCATCGGAGGAGGGTTGTTATGACGCAATCGATACCGTTTACCAACACCTGACCAAAATACTGGGAATCCCCCCCGCTCAGGTCGTGATTTGGGGAAGATCACTGGGCACCGGTCCGTCCTCATATCTGGCAGAGAAGGAACAAACTGGAGGAATAATCCTGGAAACTCCATTTATGACTGCCTACCGTACGGTTACCGAAACCCCTGTTCTTCCATGGGATCGTTTTCCTAATCTTAAACGGGCACCTCACATCCATGGTCCATCGTTGGTCATTCACGGACATAAGGATGAGATTGTTCCCTTCCGGCATGGCAAAAAGGTTTACAATGCTCTTTCACAACCCAAGCAATTTCTTGAATTTCCCCATGCCGGACACAATGATCTCGCTGAAACTGGAGGAGAAAAATACCGCTCCGGAATTAATGATTTTCTCAACCATGTGCTTGGTGGTTGATTTCCCTTCATCTCCCCGCTAATTCTAGAGCATTATCATCTAGGCGGTGATGTCTTGGGATTGTAATTATGGGTGTTGGATAAAAAATTATGTTGGGAATGAACCAAAGAGAGGGGCGAATCTTTCGGGTAGCACTGATTTGCCATATTGCCTTTGCCTTTGGTCTGCTCGTATACGGGTTTATCCCTAGCTGCGAGCAAAAGCCTGAAGTCATACATGTCTTTGAACTGGCCTCCACTTCCCCTCCTCCAGTCCCGCAGGTCCGCCCCACTCCCCCAAAACCGGTGGTGCAAAAACCTGTGCCCAAACCGACACCGCCCAAGCCTAAGCCGGTTGTTAAAAAACCTGCCCCCAAGCCGGCACCACCCAAACCTAAGCCGGTTATAAAAAAACCAACTCCAAAACCCAGCCCAAAACCTCCCGCCCCGCAAAAGATTTCCATCGATCAGTTCCGTAAGCAGCACGACCTGCCCAGCCCTAAACCCACCCCCCGTAAACCCGTTCCTAAACCGGTAAAAATCAAGATCAACCCGAACGACTTCAAGCTAGCCCCTATTGTGGTCAACACTGCCACAAACCAATCATCAAAGGTGTCTCCGACGATCCTTAACCAATACTTAGCGAGGGTAAAATCCCGCCTCGAAGAAGTCTGGCAACATCTCCTTGCTCAAACCGATTTATCCAGCGGAGGAGTTGCCCACCTAGGCTTTCGCATCGGGCCGGATGGCTCACTGCTACAGCCAAAAATTACCCGTTCATCGGGTAATTCTTCCCTCGATACCTTGGTCTTACGGGTCGCTCGTTCCGTGGGAAATGTGGGGCGTCCCCCCGGAGGTTCATTTTCCTCTAGTCTGGAAATCCCCTTTCGGGTAAACTGATCTTTATGAAATTCGACTGGAAACGCCCGCTCGCCCCTATTCTTCTAGTGGGAGGTTTACTTCTTTGTCTTGCCAGTGACCCGATTATTGGACTTGGGGTATTCCTAGTCTCTTTCGCTTTGGTTTTCGGATTTTCCCGAGGCTCTTCCTAATCTTAGAGTCTCCACTTCCCGGTTGGTCGCCTCGACCGACTGCTCAACCAAATGCTGCTGCAAGGCAAAGGGTTTCCTTCCCCTCTTGGGAGCAGCAACATAATTCCCTCGACTTCTCAATTCACAGGCAAATTCATTATCCCGAAAATAGCCGTCTATGGTCTCGAGTACTTCTTTTTCCATCTCGGTTGGCTCTAGCGGAAAGACCACTTCCACCCGGCGAAAAAAATTGCGTGGCATCCAGTCTGCACTGCCAAGGTAGGTTCTTTTGCCTAAGGGGGCATTTTGGAAATGATAGATCCGGCTATGTTCAAGAAACCTGCCCAAAAGACTACACACATTTATTTTCTCGCTCAATCCTTTCACCCCAGGTACTAGTCCGCAGATTCCCCGAACAATCAGGTCCACCTTTACCCCTGCCTGGGATGCTTCGTAGAGGGATTGAATGGCATCTGGATCAATCAGTGAGTTCACCTTGAGCACAATCCGTGCATTCTTTCCTTTTTTCGCAGCCGCAGTCTCTTCCTTGATCAATCGGATCATTTCGTCATGCAGATTAAAAGGAGCCACCAAGATTTTTTTAAAGTTTGGTTTTCGGGTGTAACCGGTGAGAGCATTAAACAAATTGGCCAAATCCGCGGTAAATGCCGTGTCACTAGTAAAAAGGCTGTAATCGGTGTAACTCTTTGCCGTACTGGGGTTATAATTCCCGGTGCCAAGATGGGCATAGCGTTTTAGCTTACTCCCTTCCCGGCGCACAATCAGGCAGCATTTGCAGTGGGTCTTCAATCCACTCAGTCCGTAGACCACATGTACTCCCACCTCTTCCATCTTTCGCGACCAGATAATATTTGCCTCCTCATCAAAGCGGGCTTTCAGCTCAACCATAGCAGTGACCTGCTTTCCATTCTGGGCAGCGTCCATCAGTGCCTTAACCACCGGAGAGTCTCCACTTGTTCGGTAAATGGTTAGTTTAATTGCAAAAACATCCGGATCCTCAGCTGCTTGCCTCAAAAGATCCACCATCGGTGTGAAGGAATCATAGGGATGATGTAAAAGAAAGTCCTTTTTGCCAATCTCACGGAATAATTTTCC
>MDSZ01220042.1_pt1 | contig 18260 bp, 13 predicted proteins | sample 811201 | NCBI WGS metagenome assembly MDSZ01 (sample SAMN05326647, study PRJNA326480) | marine metagenome | isolation source: seawater | place: Indian Ocean: North | collected 2010
AAAGAAATATCATTGATCATAGAAAAATTGTCCTATCGTACAGAAGGTTTTAGAAATAAACAGGGAAATACCGCACATATAAACTTTATTTGTAGGGAGTTTGTAAAGGACCACAAAAATTTTGTTTTCAATTATGCAAGTTCTGAAGAAGTAGGCAATAAGAAAATAAATAATTATCATGCAACAATTGCTGAAATTAAAAAAGTACATAGTTTGATATTAGAGTTAGAAAGGATTACATTAACAAAAAGTATTTGGTCTGAAATTAAACTTAAGTATTTTTCTCTTTTTGAGAGAAATTATGGACAAAATCTTCGACAGTTAAGTCTAGATTTTAAGAGGTTAATAGAGTGGGAAGAAAAGCAATTAGAAAAGAGTAAGGATGTAATTTTGCATAATGATAAAAATCAATCGATTATTATTTTATCTAATACTGCTGAAATTTATGAATATTTTACTGGTAAAGGGGTAAGATCAATTCAAGAGCCTTATAAAAATAAAGATCCATATGGAGAATTTTATGACTTTTCTAAATCAATTTGGAGCTTAATTTATAATGATTGCAATTTTTTTGGATATTATTTTAGCATTTGGTCAGAAGAAAAGAAAAAGTTTTCTCACGGTTGGTTAAAGCATATGATGATTAAGTTCCCAGATTGGAAGCTTAATAAAGATATAATTAATTCTTTATCTATTTATTCTGATAAATAGTAAAATTATAATTTCAAGTGTAATCAGGTATTGGAATTGCATATATGACTAATTTATTAATAAAAATGAGAATATCTTTTCTAGTTCTATTACTAGTTATGGCTTCAAATATTTCCCAAGCTGAGAAAAAGTTGCGCATTGCAGTTGATTCTCTTCCGCCATATCTAGGGCACCCTTTCGGTTCAACTGCTAGGCCTACGTCTTTTACCAACAGTGCAATTTTTGATGGTTTAATTCAATTTGATAAAGAAGGAAATATTTTTCCTAGATTAGCATTACAATGGGAAAATATTGATACTAAGACATGGAGGTTTACCTTAAGAAATAACGTTTTTTTCTCAAATGGAACTAAATTAACTTCCGAGTCATTAAAGGCTACAGTGGATTGGTTATCAAGTGATGAGTCTCTTCGCGATGGGGTACGAACTGAGATACCCTTTCTTGAAAGTGCTAGAATAGTTGATGACCTTACTGTTGATATTATAACAAAAATACCAGTCCCTGAAATGCCAAGATATGCAGGATCTCTTCTCTTGATTGAGCCAAAACTTTTTAAGAAACAGGGACGGCAAAAATATTCAGAGAACCCAATTGGCACTGGTCCATTTAAGCTCAAAAAATGGGGGTCCTCCATTATTGAGATGGACGCAAATACAAAATCTTGGAGACCACCTAAAGTTGATAAACTTGAAATAAAAGCTTTGCCTAACCCATCAGGGCGACTGCAGGCGCTTATGTCAAATAGTGCTGATGTTTCAACAGGCCTTGGGCCTGATGATATTTATATTGTTGAGTCTAGTGGCGGAATTATGGAGACCTGGCTCGATGCATCTGTTGCTGCTATTTCATTTGTAACTATTAACGACGGTCCAATAGGCAATTATAAAGTTAGGCAGGCGCTGAACTATGCCGTAAATAAACAAGCGATTATTGATGCATTGCTCGGCGGTTTAACTAAACCTGCAAGCCAAGGTATTTCCCAAAACGCATATGGATATAATGAAGAACTTAAACCATACCCCTACGATCCAGTTTTGGCTAAAAGTTTACTAAAGGAGGCTGGCTATGAAGGTGGTTTTACATTTCAATTTATTACTCAAACTGGATCAGGGGCAAATTCACTAATTTTTCAACAAATTGCATCTGACCTTTCAAAAGTGGGTGTCAAGATGATTATCAAGCAAATGCCTGCACCAGCATATCTTAGAGCTGTTTTAAGAGACCCAAACCATGCTGGTGCAGATGCACATTCCTTAGTTTGGCCTGCATGGCCTACATTTGACGCATTAAGAGCATTACAAACTCATTCATGTAATCGTTCGGCGCCATGGCATTGTGATAGAAAACTACAACCCCTAATTGATCAAGCTTTTGTTGAATGGGATAGGGATAAAGGTCTTCGCCTAAGGAAACAACTTATGAAGCTTACTCGAGATTCTGCTCCAGCAATTTTCCTTTTTGAGTCTCCTGAATTTACGGGTTTATCAAAAAATGTACGAGGCTATTATCAATTTTATGGTTTTATAGCTTATGACCAAATAGACTTAATAAACTAATATTTAAGTTACATTGTTTATTTGCAAAAATGAAAAAAATCTGACTCACCCGAACTATTAGGGTCGTCTATCCACTTACTTAATAAATTCAAGATTGATTCTTGTTTTTTTATTTGGAAAATAAGATGAGGCTCATTTTCAAAGACTTTTAAAACTGATTTATCCCCGAGCCTTTTTACAAGAGCGCATATCGATTTTTTATGAATTTGTTTATCATTTGTGCCATATAGTATTAATGAAGGGATTCCATAGTCTTTTGCATTATTCGATGCTAAATCACTTAATTTAATAAGCCCATAATAAGAATCTAACCGAATCTCATTAAAAACTCTTTTGTCTTTATACCAACGCATTGCATGGTATTCAGATAGAGAATTATCGTAGGCTTCTTCAAGCACTATACTTTTTTTTGGACTGATTTGATTAGCAATCAATAAACCAAAATTTAGCAAGTATCTTTTAGGGTTATTTTCTCTTACTCCAGGCCCTGAAAGTATTATTAATTCCGGGGTTCTTACATTCCAATAAGAAGACAAAGCTGCAATGATTACAGCAGCTCCCATGCTCTCTCCCATTAATATTATAGGTGTATTTTGTCTTGAGGTTGCAATCACAAGCTGAGAAAAATCAATAAAATCATGTATCATCTTTTCTCCACTAGACCATTTGCCCAATGTAGGCGAGTCGCCAAACCCACGTTGATCATAAGTCCACAAACTAATATTTTTTTTTGCTAGGAATTCTCCAATAGGTTTATATGCAAGACTAAAGTCCCTAAAGCTATGGGCAGCAATAATAATTTTATCAGGGTTATCTGTTGGTCCCCATGAGTAAAATGGCAAAGAAATCCCATCTCTGGTAAAAAATATATTATTTTTTATTTCTGGTTTTGCAGTAGGTACTCCATTGATAACTTTGTTACTTGAGCAAGATGTTAGAAAAAAAAGAAACGAAAATGCAAATAGGTAACAAATTAGTTTAACCTGCATTCTTTCTCTTCCATTCCTTCGAATATTTCTCAACTTCTCTAAATACACGAAGAAAGTTTTCCCCCCATATTTTTTTTATTTCGTATTTACTATACCCTCTATTAAATAGTTCAATGGTTATGTTTGGTGTTTCAGAAGGATTAGCCCATCCTTTAATTCCACCCCCTCCATTAAAGTCTGAGGAGATTCCCACATGATTAATTCCAATCTTTTTTACGACGTAATCAATATGGTCTACAAGATCAGAAACGCTTGCCGATGGAAACATTGTATTAATTTCTTCTAATTTTTTATAAAAAGTTTTTATATCTTCTTGAGTAAAGTTTGAAACTTTTTCTGAGGCTTTGTACCCAAGAGTCTTTTTTAAATTATTTATTGCCTGAATTCGACTACTTGATGGTTGAGTCAGGTAAGACCCAAAAGCAACAATTTGTATTACCCCATTGTTTTTTTTGAGAGCAAGTAATTCCCTATCACTCATATTACGAGGGTGATTTAATATCCCATCAACTCCTGAATGTGATGCAATTACAGGTGCATTTGATAAATTGAGAATATCGATAGAAGTTTCTTCTGATGCATGAGAAATATCCAGTATTACACCAAGCTGGTTAAGTTTCTTTACCGCTTTTTTTCCTAACTCTGACAATCCCATATGTTCCTTTTTTTGATCATTTAATCTTTCCTGAGGCCTTGCAGAGTCCCCTAAATCATTATGTCCATCATGAAGAAAGCCAAAATACCTTGCTCCATAATCATAAAAAGTTTTCAGAAGAGTTAAGTCGTTTCCAATGGGAAAGCCATTTTCTACGCCTATCAGGGCTATTTTTTTATTTTGATTATTCAGGCTAATTATATCCGAAGATGATAATGCTAATCCTATTTTATCGGGGTGAAGGTCTTTTGTAAGTTTATGAATTGTATGGAATCTTAAAAAGGCTTCAGAAATACTTTTAGAATAGTTTACTAAGTCTCTCTTCCTTTGTTGGGCATAAACAACCAAAAATACCGCGTCTAATCCTCCCTCAGTCATAGTTGGCAAGTGAAACTTGTGGGTTGGATTATTAATAATCATTGGGTCATAGTCTGAAGTAGTAAAATTTAACGGTATATCAACATGTGTATCAATTGTTAATATACTTTCATGAAACTCCATAATTTCTTTTATGTTAAGAAGTTCTTTTGCGACTAAATTCATAGAATGCAAAAAAGATATATTTGCTAAAAAAAACAGTAATATTAATTTTTTAATTTTCATAGTCATGATTAGGAATAAATGTTTTTAAGTATACTTTCTGCGGCACTAACAGGTGTAATTTTTCCATTTGAAATTAATTCTTCCATTTCAGCTTTTAATTTCATTATATCAGTCTTGGACTCAATTTCTCTTATTATTTTTTCTTCAACCATTTCCCACATCCATTTTTTTTGTTGAATCATTCTATTTTTTTTAAGAGTTCCATCCAATTTTATTACATTTAACTTTTTGGAGATTTCTTCCCACAAATTATCAACACCAATATTTTTTAGTCCACTCATAGTAACAACTGGCGTCTCATTTTCTTCAGATGATTGAAAAATACGTAATGCATTTTTATATTCAAGCGCAGTTCTCTTTGATGCTTCTAGATTATCTCCGTCAGCTTTATTTATTGCAATAATATCTGCAAGCTCTAGAACACCTTTTTTTATTCCCTGAAGTTCATCTCCAGCCCCTGAGATAAGAATAAGAAGACAAAAATCTACCATTTCAGAAATAGATATTTCTGATTGACCAATTCCAACCGTTTCAACAAGAATCACATCATATCCTGCTGCTTCGCAGAGCAGTATACTTTCCCGAGTTGACTTTTTTACACCTCCTAAAGTTCCAGATGTTGGGGAGGGCCTGATGAATGCATCGGGATTTCTACTTAACTCAACCATTCTTGTTTTATCTCCAAGAATAGAACCTCCCGTAATTGAAGACGATGGATCAATGGTGAGAACAGCAACTTTAAAACCAGTTTTTGTTAGGTTTGTGCCTAACGTTTCAATAAATGAACTTTTACCAGCTCCAGGTATGCCAGTAATTCCTATACGAATAGAAGTAATATTATTTGTAAATAGTTTTGTTAATAATATCTGGGATTGGACTTGGTCTTCCCTTTTTTCACTCTCAATTAATGTAATTGCTTGTGCAAGGAACTTTCTATTTCCATCTCTGACTCCATTAATAAGATTTATGATATTTGTTTTATTATTTCTCAACATATGATCTTTGTTAATCAGTTAGTGTAAAGCCATTAAAATCTGCAATTTTATTTATTAATTCTATTGCAGCTTCTGATATAACGGTACCTGGTGGAAAAATAGCACTTGCTCCCGCTTCTTTGAGCTTTTTATAGTCTTGAGGTGGTATTACACCTCCAACAACTATCATTATATCATCACGTTCATGCTTTTGTAATTCCTTCTTCAGCTTAGGAATCAATGTTAGATGACCTGCAGCAAGTGAACTTGCCCCTATAATATGGACATCATTTTCTATTGCTTGAGTGGCTGTTTCTTCAGGAGTTTGAAATAGAGGTCCTATGTCAACATCAAAACCAATATCTGCAAATGCAGTGGCAATAACTTTTTGACCTCTATCATGTCCATCTTGCCCCATTTTTGCAACAAGTATCCTTGGACGACGGCCTTCAATTTTTTGAAAACTTTGAACTAATTTTAAAGCTTTTGAAATATTTTTATCTGATTTTTTCACTGCTGATTTGTATACCCCCGATATAGAATTAATTTCTGCTTTGTGTCTTCCAAAAGTTTTTTCCATAGCCTGAGTGATTTCACCAACAGTAGCCATGGATCGAGCTGCTTTAATTGAAAGTTCCATTAAATTACCATTTCCATTTCTCGCACATTCAGCTATCTCTTTAATACTCTGTTGACAAACGGCTTCATTTCTTTCGCGCTTTAACTTTTGTATTTTTTCAATCTGTGAGTATCTTACTTGTGTATTATCAACTTTCAGAACATCTATATTTTCCTCCTCCTCTAATGAATATTTGTTTATCCCCACAACAGTCTGTTGCCCCGAGTCAATACGTGCTTGTATTAAAGCTGCAGATTCTTCAATTTTTCTTTTTGGCAGTCCTACTTCAATTGCTTTAGACATACCTCCAAGATCTTCTATTTCTTTAATATGCTCCCATGCTTTTTTGGATAGCTCTTTCGTAAGACTCTCTACGTAGTAACTGCCACCCCATGGGTCTACAGTCCTACATGTTCCAGTCTCATTTTGAAGGTAGAGTTGAGTATTTCTTGCAATTTGAGCAGAAAAGTCTGTTGGAAGTGCAAGTGCTTCATCATAGGAATTTGTATGAAGTGACTGAGTATGTCCATGTGTTGCTGCCATAGCCTCAACACATGTTCGAGTAACATTATTATATACGTCTTTAGCAGTAAGTGACCACCCAGAAGTTTGGCAATGTGTCCTTAAACATAAGGATTTTTCATTACTAGGATTAAACTTTTTCATTAACTGAGACCAAATTAATCTTGCAGCCCGCATTTTTGCAACTTCCATGAAAAAATTCATCCCAATTGCCCAAAAGAAAGATAGTCTTGGGGCAAAACTATCAATCTTAAGCCCAGCATTTACGCCTGTGCGAACGTATTCAAAGCCATTTGCAAGAGTATAAGCAAGCTCAAGGTCAGCTGTAGCACCTGCTTCTTGCATATGATATCCAGAAATTGAAATAGAATTAAATTTTGGCATTTTTTCTGAAGTAAATTTGAAAATATCAGATATTATTTTCATACTTGGCTTAGGGGGGTAAATGTAAGTATTTCTTACCATGAATTCCTTAAGGATATCATTTTGTATAGTACCACTTAACTGTTCTTGTTTTACACCTTGCTCTTCTGCGGCAACAATATATAGGGCGAGTATTGGAAGTACCGCACCATTCATAGTCATTGATACAGAAATTTTATCAAGTGGAATGGAGTCAAAGAGTGTTCTCATATCGTAAATAGAGTCTATTGCAACTCCTGCCATTCCAACGTCACTTGAAACCCTAGGGTGATCAGAATCGTAACCTCGATGAGTTGGAAGGTCAAAGGCAACTGATAGTCCTTTTTGACCAGCTGCTAAATTTCTCTTGTAAAATGCATTTGATTCTTCAGCAGTTGAGAAGCCTGCATATTGCCTAATGGTCCATGGTCTTGAGGTGTACATAGAAGTATATGGACCTCTAATGAATGGAGGTTCTCCCGGCATTGTATCAAGAAAGTTAATATCTTTTACATCTGATTGGTCGTAATATGTTTTTATTTTAATCCCTTCTGGTGTTAAGTGGGCCTTTTGCTTTTGTATTAAATTACTTTTATCAAGTTCTTTATTCAACATACCAAGGTCTTCTAATGTAATATTTGAAAAGTCTGGAATTTTATTCATCTTTTTGCTTCTGATATTTCATAGATTTCTCTCAATAAAGAAAGAATATTACAACCGTTATAAATAAAATCCCTGTATGGAAGGTTTAATTGATCAAATTGATTTTTATTGGGATCACCAGATATATATACTTTCTTTAAGGAGTTATTACTAATTTTTTTGATCAATTTTTTTTCTAGTTCTAATGAGTTACCAGTAGAAGGGCAGATAATACAAATATTTGTCTCGCTTTTTATAAATTCATCAAAAACTTGAATGTTTTTTTTATGTGGACTTCCTAATATTATTTTTATCCCACCAATCTCTAGGATATTTTTCAGAAATGAGAAATTATTTTTATCTCCAAAATTAATTACAAAAATTGATATTTTATCTTTTCCACCAGCATTTATTTTTTCAAATTTTTCGCTAAGTCTATATTTTTTTAGGGGAGTCATCTCAATTGGTTTTTCGCTTAATGAGTCATTAATTTCATCAATAGGAACATTATTCTTGATTAGGCTTAAGATAGGCTCTATTAAATTTTTTCTATCTATATTTAGAGACGAAGACTTTTGTGCAAGAGTTTTCTTTAAGTCTATTTTTTTTACTTTAGTATTTATCTCTTTTTTAAATTTCGTTGGATAGTCATTTACGCCCGTAATAATTCTTCTTCTCTTCTCAATAAGTTCATCTCTAAATTGTTTTTTCTTTTCAATACTTGCTTGAAGCTTGCCATCTAATAAAACTTTATGTATGCCTCCATTTTTTTCTATATTCCTAAACAACTCCCATGCTTTAAAAGATAGATCCGATGTAAGATTATCTACAAAGTATGAGCCATTAGAAGGATCTACTACATGATCTAAAAATGATTCTTCCTGGAGGATAATTTGTGTATTTCTAGCTATTCTTCTGCTCAGGATACTTGGCAACTGATTATCAAAGCAGGAGTCAAATGGCATTACAGTGATTGCATCAACGCTTGAAATACTGGCAGAAAAACATGCAGTAGTGCACCTAAGTATATTTATCCAAGGATCTGTTGTTGCAAGCATTCTAGGTGCAGTTATTGCCTCTGTCGGGGCAAAGTAATTTTGATTCTTCAATCCACAATATTCATACATTTTTTTCCAGAGAACACGTAAACTCCTAAATTTTGAAATCGTAAGAAAGAAATCCGAGTCACAGGTTAGAGTAAAAGCAATTTGGTTAAATGCATCATCAATATCAAAACCACGACTGTTCATTTCTCTTACATAGTTTATTGCTACAGATAATGCTATGGCTAACTCTTGAGCTTCAGAACAGCCAGAATTATGATAAACAAGAGTACTGACATTAAATAATTTTGAGTTCTTAAATTTTTCTGAGCAATGTTTAGCAAGGTCAAAGATTCTATCATAAAGCAACTGAAGGTCAGTAATTAACCTTCCGTTTTCACAAAGAGATGTTAAGGGGTCGACTCCGAAATTACCACGAAACGTATCATTGTTATCAATTTTTTTATCTATTATCTCTGATAAACATAAAGCTATAGGAATAGAGGGGCCAATATTTTCTATATATATTGGCGCTAGGTCTAGATATACATTTTCTAATAATTCTTCTAGGTCATTAATACTTTTAATAACTGTTCCATTAAATCCGTTTCTATCAATCTTTAGTCTTATTGAAGTAGCTCCGCCTTCAAGATCATTAATGATAAGCTTGTTAGCTTCCTTCGGGTCAGGGTGTGAAGAAATACATCTTATGTCCCATAAGTTGCTATTTGAATCACATACATGAGTATTTTGATCAAATAAATTTTTATTTTTTTGGTTCCGTTGGAAATAAATAGGGTTTATATTAATATTATCGTCTGTGTATGAAGTGAGTTTTTTTAACCAATCTTTTCCAAGAATACTCTCTGCTTTTTTTATTAATTCCTCAACACTGTTCTTGCCAAGATCAAAGCTATCCAGAGTTTGATTTTTAATAGAAGTAGAATTATAGATCACCTTTTACTCCAGATAAATTTTATTAAGCTGCTTTAATGACGCTAGAGCCCAGATCCTTCATTTTATACATTTCTTTATCAGCAATATTAATGAGGCGATGTGCGTTTTCAGCTTGATCTGGGTAAATGCTTTTACCAATACTTACTGATACAAAATGAGTTTTTCCCTCATGATGGATCGGTAACTCAATAGATTTATTTATTCTGTGAATAATTTTTGGTAAGTTTTTAGAGTCTTTTAAATCCTTTATAATGCATGCAAACTCATCGCCTCCAAGTCTTGCGCAAATATCTCTTTTTCGGAAACATGATTTAAGCCGTTTAGAAAGCTCACGGATAATGTAATCACCTGTTGCATGACCAAAAGAGTCATTGATAAATTTGAAGTTATTGATATCAAGATATATTAATGCAAATCTAATATTATTAAATTCAGCTTCCTTTAGGAAGTAATCTAATTTTTTATTGAAAGCTCTTAGGTTTAGTAAACCAGATAGCTCGTCCACATTTATTTTATTAAAAATTGAATTTTCATATTTTTTTCTTGCGATAACATGTTTAATAATTCTTGAGAAATTTATTTGCGATAATTCTCTTGACGATAAGGATGCGTATGCCCCGGATCTAACTATGTAGTTGTCTAAGTCATTATTAATAAAATCGTGTATCACAATAGTTGGCACCTTTGAGGTAATTTTATCTAAGTTAATTTTTTTCCAAGACGATTCTTTTCTTAAGTCAACTATAGCTATATCGTATGAATAGTCTTTTAATGTAAAATCAAAATTAAAATGGAAAATATTTTTTTTTTGTAACCCTAGCATAGTAAGAAGATTTTCCATTTCATTATAATTCCAAATCGATTTTCCAAAAATAAGAGCTTTTATTTTAGAGCTATCTCTAATTAATATTTGGTTATTTTCAATTACAATATTCTTAGTTTTGTTCAAGTGGACCATATTCACCCTCTAGATCGTCAACAACTCGCTTTATTAAAGCTTTTCTTTTTTTATCTAATTCTTTTTCAAGCTCTGGGGAAGGCTCATAAAATTCAATTTCATCCGTAATATCAATCCCTTTTTTCTTAAGGATATTTTCTGTGATAATTTGCCTATCTGCAAGCGTCCATATTTCTTTTGTTAAGGTTAGAATGGCTTGGCCAATTTTATCAATGTCTGTCTCAACAAGTGATTTTCTTTTTCTTGGCTTAGATGTTGCTGGATGCAGTTTAAAATTTTTCATGATGTATTAAGGCTTACGTCCAAAAGTTATCCATGGATAGTTCTTTGGCTCCATTCCCTTATATTTTATATCAATAAAACCAATTTTTTTCATTTCACTAATCATATCCATTGTTGCAGAACCTCTCCAATATGGTTCTCCACCATATCTAGCCAGGTAGTCTGTTCTCCATGAAGATAATTTATCCATTGCACTGAAGGGAGCAACATCACCAAAAAATAGTTCCCCGCCACTTTTCAGAACTCGGAAACCTTCATTAAGAACGTCTGAAATTATATCAACAGGAAGTTCATGAAGAATTATGTAAGAAGTAAAAAGATCTACAGAGTTTTCTTCAAGACCCGTAAACCTTCCGTCTGCTTGAAAAAGTTCCCAAGCGTAACCCAGAGCATTTCCATTCCGTTGAGCATGAACAAGTTGGCTTGCTGAAAGATCACATGCTAGTATTCGAGAACTAGGGAAGACTTCTGATAATTTTGAGGTGTATGGTCCAGATGAACAGCCTACCTCAAGAATGGTTTTGTAGTCTCTTCTCGGAGCAGCACTTGCGAATTTCAACCTGTCTGAATTTATATCATTATAGGCCGTGCCGCCTGCAGGAGTAAGAGCTTTGCCAACAATTTTTCTATGGATAAGCTCTCCATGAATAAAGCCCATGTGTTCATGACCATCCCAACCCCCAGTTGTTCTATGAATTGGATATTTATAGTATTTTGGTATTTGAATAGATGGATTTAATTTAAGAGACGTTTTTCCTTCTTGAAGTTTGTCAAATTTAACAATTAATTCGTTCTCGATTTCATTAAATGCAGAAGTAGCAATTCTTGCATGGTTATTAGAATGCCATTCCCCAAGGAGGTTCTGTGATCTGAATGCTGGTAGATTTTTCAATTTTCCTTCAATTTGTAGAGCTCTCTTATCAAGATCTTCTTCAAGTGTTGCCTCATTTAACCCTGCTTTAGTTAACTCTTCGGTCTGTTTTTTAATTAAACTAGCCATTGAGGGTCCCAAAGAAGCTAAAAAATCTAGGGATGCCCTTCCATGTTGTTTTAATTTGTAGTCTATCATTTGGTTTTTTACCTTTTTTAACCGTACAGTGGATTTTTTTATTAATTATATCTTTTTATTCATTTGCGGATGATTTCAATTTATAATGAATTATATAATATCTATAGTATTATTAAGAAGATAAAAATGAATTTTAGTTCAGAAATAGATCATCAAGAGCATAAAAATGGAGAATTAACTAGAAGAGGACTCTTTCTTGCCTCATCATCTTTAGGCTTATTGATTGGTTTTGGTTTTTCCTCATCCTCTAAATCTATTGCTAAAGAAGATATTGTTGATTTGAACCATTATGTTCAAGTTTTTCGCGATGGTAAGATATCGATAATTGTTCCTGGTGCAGAAATTGGGCAAGGGATATTTAGTACTTTACCCATGATTATAGCTGAAGAGATGGATGCTGATTGGGATAATATCCATATTCGCCAGGCAATTGCCAATCCGATGTATGGTAATCCTAATAAAGAAGGACGGCAGACAATAGGTAACTCAGACTCAATTATTGGTTATTATGAGGTACTAAGAAAAATTGGAGCTGCTGCAAGATATCTACTTTTAGAAGCAGCAACAAAAGTTATGAAAAATACTCATAAAGATTTGATAGTTGAGAAGTCCAGAATTTTCGATAAAAATACTGGGGAAAGTAGGTCATTTGGTGAGTTGGTAGATATTGCAGTTTCTTTAAACTTGCCTAAAGAAATTCCTTTAAAGGAAAAGTCAGACTTTAGGCTTCTTGGTAAAAATCACATCAGGAAGGATACCCCATCAAAAGTAGATGGTTCGGCAATTTTTGGTGCAGATGTAAAGCTTGATGGAAAGCTATTTGCTGCTTTGAGGGTCTCAAATGTATATGGCTCTAAAATTAAAAGCGATAACAGAAGCATTGTAATGAAAATGCCTGGAGTAGTTGCTGTTACTGATGTTTTTAATGGTTTAGTTGTAATTGCTAAGACTTTTTGGCAGGCAAAAAAAGCTAGTGATGCTGTTGAAGTTGAGTGGGAATTTTTTGGCAATGAGAAACTTAATTCTAGGGAAATCAGTAAAGACCTTCACAAATCACTTGACGGAGTTGCGAGGCCTTTTTTTGGAAAAACTGGCGATGCGCAAGGTGTTATAGAAAAATCAGATAAAAGATTTGAGGCAGTTTATGAGGTTCCTTATTTAGCCCATGCCTGTATGGAGCCGATGGCATCAACTGCATTGGTAACAGAGACTGAGTGTAAGATGTGGTCGCCTCATCAACAGCAGACTGATTTAAGAAAAGCTGTTGCAGATCTAACGGGTTTTAAACTAGAAAATGTCCACCTTCAAAATACATTTGCTGGTGGTGGTTTCGGAAGGAAATGGGAGCTTGATTTTGCAATACAGTCTGTTCAAGCTGCTATGGCTGTAAGGGGTAACCCTGTGAGCCTTATTTGGACGCGAGAGCAGGATATACAAAATGATTACTATCGTTCAGCATACGTAGCAAGAATAAAAGGTGCATTTTCAGATGATGGAGATTTAGTAGCGCTTCATGGTAGATTAGCTGGTCAATCAATATTAGGTTTTCAAAATAGACCAAAGAAATTTCCTGACCCAACTTCTATAAGCGGCCTAATAACAAGAGCTTATAAAATTCCAAACAAGCTAACAGACTATGTTGAATATAAATGTAATGTACCAGTTGGTTTTTGGAGAGGGGTCTCATTAACTCAGAATGGTTTTTTTTGTGAGAGTGCTATAGACGAGATTGCGAGTTATTCAAATAAAGATCCATATACATTTCGTAGGTCCATGCTTGATTCAGATACACGTGAAATTAAGGTTTTAGATACTGTAGCAAGGATGTCAGGATGGGGTCGAAAATTATCAAAGGGCGTTGGTTTGGGTATAGCAATATGTCCAGGCTATGGGTCTGTCAACGCTCAGGTTGTTGAAGTTCAGATTGTCTCAAATCAACTAAGAGTAAATAAGATATGGTGCGCATATGATTGTGGCTTTGCCCTCGATCCATCAAATGTTATTCATCAGATGGAAGGGGGAATAGTCTATGGTCTCAGCGCGGCAATTTATGGTAAAGTTACCTTTGAAAATGGATCAGCGGTGGAGTCTAACTTTCATGATTATGATTCTATAAAACTATCAAATATGCCTGAAATAGAAGTAGAGCTGATAGAGTCGGAAAATATTTTGGGTGGAGTAGGTGAGGCTGCTGTTCCACCAGTTGCGCCAGCTTTAGCTAATGCTATTTTTTCTTCTACTGGAAAGAGAATACGAACTCTTCCAATTATAGATAGTGGTATTAAGGTTTAGCTAATTAATTTTCTTGAATTAAGTTAAGGCCTTTGAAATGTTCTCTCAATTTTGATACTGCTTCTTTTTTAACCTGCGAAACTCTTCCAATGGATATATCAAGTATCTCAGATACTTCGTGTACATTAAATTCTTCAACAAAAATTAACTGAAGAAGTAAGCTTTCTCTTTCTGAGAGTTTTTTTAAAGCTATTTTTAATTGCTCACGAGTTTCAAGTTCATTAAATTCAGCCTCAGGTGTGTTTCCTAGATCAGCAAACCATAAAGAGAATTCATCATAGACCTCATCAAGGCTTTGAAGCACATTTGCCCCAAGCTCTGACTGCATACTCTGGTACTCTTCAAGACTAATGCCCATTGACTTAGATATTTCTTCAGCTGAGGCTTTTTTACCTGTTTTTGACTCTATTTTTCTTATTATTTCATCAGACTTTTTTTTCTTTGCTATTGTATTTCTGCATAAATTAGATTGCTTCCTGAGGTGATCAATAATACTTCCACGCATTCTCATTGAAGCATAGCTTTTAAAAGAACCATCAACTCTTGGTTTAAATTTCTGCGCTGCTTCAACAAGTCCAACTAATGCTATTTGAACAAGGTCGTCAATATCGATAAATCTTCCTGCACGTGCATGGTAGTGCCAAGAAAGAACATGTGCCATTTTTATGTTTTCTTTAATTAGTTCGTCACTAGTTTTAGAATAATTTGACCCTGAGGTTTTTTCCATATTATTCTCTCTAATTTAAGCAGCGCCACTCAAGAGGCCTTTAAAGAAGGTTACATTATTAGTCTCTGAGGTTTTAATATTGTTAACAATAGTATGAGAAATCTCTGAGAGCAAACTTATATCCTTGAAGTTGGAGTTATTTTTACTCATTGGAGATCTATTTACTATCGATTGTTGTATATTTTTACTGGAGGGAATAACTCCTGTAAGTTCTAGTGTCACAGGTAAGAAACGGCAGACAATATCTTGGAAACGGCCAAAAACTGCTTTTCCAGAAGGTATACTTTCAGCCATGTTTACAACTACTTTTATTTTATTAATTTTCTTCTCTATGCTGAGTACTTTAACTGTAGCATATGCATCCATAAAGGAAGTTGGTTCGGTTGTCAAAACAAGACAAATTTCATCACTTGCTCCAGCATAACATAGTGCATTTTCTTCAATTCCTGCAGGTGCATCAATAATTAAATAATCTATAGTATCTTCCAATGGTTCAACTAATCTAATAATCCTGAATCTAGCTTCTTGGTCTAAACCAACTAAATTGGATAACCCGCTACCTCCACATAGTATTCTTAACCCTTCTTTAGTTTTTGAAATTGCTTTATTTATTTCAACGGTTCCTTCAAGCACATCTGCTAGGCTGTAATCACTTTTCACGCCTAACATGATATTGGCATTTGCTAGACCAAAGTCAGCATCTAACAACAGTACTCTTTTCCCGGTTCTTGCTAAGGCTGTGGAGACATTGGTGCTTATCATTGTTTTTCCAACACCACCTTTACCACTAACAAAGATTATTGAATTAGCCATAATTACCCCAATAAAGATGATCTAGTATTATCACCAATTTTACTATCGTTCCATCTAATCGATGAGTTTAGCTCATTAAGAAGATACTGAGCAAGTGAAGGTTTGGTGCATATTTGAGGTATTTCTGTTATATCAATTCCACCAGCAAACATTGCTATAAGGTTATTATTTTCTGCTAGGTGGTCAATTAGCCTGAATTCAACAGGCCCCTCATCAAGCTTAGTTAGGGCAATTTTTGGATTAAGAGGGCTCATTGCTTCCATAGTTTTTGAGAAAAGACCAGGAGAGGCGCTACAGGATGTTGCAAGATATGATTCAACATCATTTATGACTTTCGGTTGTGAAAACAAATTTGATAGTTGTTTAGTCATGCCTAAGGATGAAGGCATATCAATAACTAAGTTGTCATATCTTTCTAAAAGATTACTAAGTGATGGAAGATTTTCTGTGTTTATTCCTAAAACATCAACATCTAGCATTCTACCAAAACATCTTAGACTATCCCCAGCTGCAACATGTCCCTTATCGGTATCAATTAAACTTATATTTTTACCTTGCATTTTTAGTCCTGCAGCAATTTTAGCTACTAAGGTTGTCTTGCCTGCACCTGAGGCACCCGAAACAATAATTATCCTTTTACTTCCAAGCTGAAATCCATCATTAATAGATATATGTTTTGCAAGCATATTACTAAAAAGTGTAAGGGATTGTTTTTTCTCATTTCCACCAAGTAATTTAAATAATAGTTTGGGAGAAAAACCAACTTCTCTTAATCTTAAACATAAGAATTCTTCTCGAACTGATTCTGATGCAAGCCTGTCCGAAATAATGACACTGGTTGCTAGCGCTTTAAGATCTGCAATATCTTGCTTAATTGACTCTACTGCATCTTCTAGATCAATATTATTTTGATTGGTATTATTTTCTACAAATCCATTTATTTTTTTTGTATCTTCATTCAAAATAATATTTTTTGACTCATTTTTTTTGGCATTATGCTCCATTAAAAAATCCTGAGCTGTTACATTACTCCCAACTTTTTGATCTTCTTTTGATGCCATATTATATTTCATATGTTCATTAAAGCTTCTAACTTGATGATTTCTGTTTGTATCATTTTTTTCAATTTCAATTTCTACATGGCCACCATGGTCTGAAGATTTGACTATTAATACATCAGGCCCAAGCTTTTTTTCTGCAAGTTCAAGTGCACTTGCCATATCTCTTGCTCGAATTATTTCTTTACTCATTTAATACTCCTATTGTGCGTTCGAGTTGTCATCATTATTTCTTCCTATAACGCTAACGATTTCAATTTGTCTATTGTCAGGAAGTTCACTAAAACTCATTACTATTAAATCTTCTGATTGTTGTCTGAATAATTTTGAAAGATCCTTTCTTAGTATTGGGGATGTAACAAAGATGGCATTTTTATTTTCAATACTTAATTTATTTTCTGTTTCTTTAAGTGCATTAAGAAGAGTTTCAGCTAAGTTTGGTTCTATTTGTAATCCTTCTTGAGCTGCTTGCCTTTTCATATTGATAAGCATCTGCTCCAATTCAGTATCAAGAGTAATAACTGATATCTTATCTTTAATTCCAAAGAAATTCTGAAGAACTATAGAAGATAAAGCACCTCTTGATAGTTCTGCTAATTCCTGTACATCTTTGGTTTTTGCACTATTCTCGCTAACGGATCTTAGTATTCTTGGTAAGTCTGTTATTGGTACCTGCTCATTAAGTAGATTTTGTAAAATCTGTGTTAGAGACTGGAGTGGTATTATTTTTGGTATTACTGTTTCTACAAGTTGTGGAGCACGCTCAGACAATGCGTCTAGTAAAGCTTGCACATCATCTTGGCCTAATAGTTGATTAGCATTCTGACGAATAAGTTTGTTTATGTGCGTTCCAATTACTGCATCTGGGTCAACAATCATGTAGCCATTAGTTTCTGCTTCTGAAGTATCTTGTTCGGAAACCCAAATTGCATCTAATCCAAATGATGGATCAGTAACTTCTTCACCCCTAATTTTAATTTTTGGAGTATCCCCTGCTATAGCAAGTTTTTTATCAGGATAGCATAAGTCCTCACCTACAATTGTTTCCCCTATTTTTAGTCTATATTGATTAGGTTTGAGTGAAAGATCGTCCCTTATTCTTATATTTGGAATTACAAAGCCTAATTCTTGAGATACTCTTTTTCTTATACTTGTTACTCGTGACACTAATGGACCATTTCCATCGGGGTCAACTAGAGGGATAAGGCCATAACCCACATGTAATGTAATAGGTGCATATTCAGCCACATCCTCAAGATCTATTTCTTCTTTTGTAGTTTCTTCTTCAGCCTCTGTTTCTTTCTGCTCAGAATCTCCTAATTCATCTTTCCTAATTAAATAATAAACTGTAAATGCAAAGGCTGAAGCCGATAAAAAAACAAAATTTG
>MDSZ01249042.1_pt1 | contig 18258 bp, 18 predicted proteins | sample 811201 | NCBI WGS metagenome assembly MDSZ01 (sample SAMN05326647, study PRJNA326480) | marine metagenome | isolation source: seawater | place: Indian Ocean: North | collected 2010
GAGGTGGTGAAGTTGTGAGAGTACCTCTTATTGAAGGTATCAGTACAACCCGCATTATTAAAGAGCGAGTGGGTAAGGATAGTACCAAAAGAACTTGACTGTTCCTCAGTGCAAAGCCTAAGTTCACCGCTGGTTTATCCAGGAAATGATGTATCTTAAACAATACCTTAAGTTAGAGGGGCAGATTATACTTCTCTCCTTACTACTTCTCACTACGGTGCTTTTTGCTCAACAGGGAAGTGCCAAGGCGGGGAACGGTTCCCATATTGATAATGAAGATTTTGTTAATGTAAACGAAAACCGGTTTCCTCTCATACTGTCGGATGCCAAAAGTCTTTTTTCGGAAGCGATCATTGCAGATCACCATGGTGACTCTCTGGAAGTGCTCTATGTCCTCGATAAGATCGTGGAGTTGTTAACTGAAGCGGAACAGCTTGGTGATATGTCTGAAGATGATCAGGAGGAGTACAGTCGTTTCGAAGAAACACTCATACACACTTACCAGAATAACTTCATCACTATTGATGAGACTAGTTCTTCCATCGCCACCGCCAGCCTTAAAGAGGAACTATCCCGCTATCTTGACCCGATAGAGATTGAAATAAACGGTGCATCTTTTAAGGTGATTGATGACCGAGAAGGCCATATGCCCCTAGTGATGAACAGTCGTGTTGAACGTGCTATTAGCTTTTTCCAGACTGACGGACGACAGAGTTTTGAAAGGTGGTTAGAGCGTTACCCGTTTTATGAATCAGTCATCAAAGAAATCCTTGATAAACACGAACTTCCTGAAGAATTGATATATCATGCAATGGTGGAGAGTGGATTAAATCCCAAGGCTTATTCCCGTGCTCATGCTGTGGGAATGTGGCAGTTTATCGGTTCTACAGCCAAAATTTATGGTCTTGACCGGACCTGGTGGGTGGACCAGCGCCGGGATCCCATTCGTGCCACTAATGCAGCAGCCGAATATTTTAAAGACCTTTACATTGAATTTGATGACTGGTATCTAGCGCTGGCGGCCTACAATGCTGGTGCTGGCAGAATCAATCGTGCCATTCGTCTTCATCAGACGAGAGATTTTTGGAGTCTTAACTCTCTTCCCAAGGAGACAAAAAATCATGTTCCTACAGTACTGGCAACTGCCATTATTGCTACAGATCCATTGGAGTATGGATTTGAAGAAACTACTGGCTCACCTTTCAATTATGACCAGGTAACCGTTGAAAAAAGTGCTGACCTTACCGTTCTTGCCAAATGTGCTGGAATTAAGCTCAGTGAGCTCCGGGAATACAATCCAGAATTGCGCCAACATGCAACGCCACCGGACGAATCTTATGATCTGAAAATTCCCGCCGGGACACGGGAAACATTTCTTGCCGCTTTTACCTCTTTAAACGATGAACAGCGGTTTGCTCCTCAATACATGGTTCATGTCGTTCAGCGTGGGAACAACCTCAGCTGGATTGCCAAGAAATATGGTGTCTCAATAAACCAAATTGCGTCATTTAATAAGATAAAGAATTATCACCGCCTCCGCATCGGGCAGAAACTGACCATCCCCATTCCCGGAGCCTCCTCCGGACCGGTACTGGTAGCTGGTGCACCGCCTAATACTGTAGCTTATGTAGTACGTAAAGGCGATACTCTTGGTCATATTGCCATGAGATACGGTTCATCGGCAAGGCGGATCCGTCAACTGAATGGCCTGAGGTACGGCACCTATATATTTCCGGGCCAGAAACTGAAAGTACCAGTGAGAGAGGGGAATCAGGTGACCAGTGCTTCTAGCAAATATGTTAAAGAGATATATACAGTGAGAACGGGTGATACCCTTAGTCACATCGCTGATCGGTATCGTGTGGGGATGTCCAAGCTTCGCCAGTGGAACAGTATTAAGGACAGTGACTTTATTATACCTGGACAGAGGCTTGTGATTTATGTGAAGCAGGGATGAATTAAAGGAGATGAAGTGAGTAAAATTGGAAGTAAAACAGTTACCAAAGCTGATATTGTAGATAGAGTCTCCAATGCCACGGGATTGACCAAAGTGGAGACAGAAATAGTTGTAAACGGTATCATGAATACCATTACCTCAGCATTGGAAAATGACAGGCGCGTTGAATTGCGCGGATTTGGTACTTTTGGAGTTAAAAAGCGGGATCCCCGCAAAGCACGCAATCCGGGAACGGGAGAAACGGTTTATCTCCCCGAGCGATATGTCCCGACATTTAAACCGTCCGGTTTGCTGCGGAAAAATGTAAACAAGTCTTTAACGGAGAAATAGTCTATGCCCTGTGGTAAAAAACGGAAAAAGCGAAAGATCTCCACGCACAAGCGTAAGAAGCGTCTTCGACAGAACAGACACAAGAAAAAGGCACGTTAGACTAGGGTGCTGATCTGAGCCTGCGGTTAAAATTGAAACTGAGGCTTTTTCTTCCCCTTATATTTGTAGCGACCCATCAGTGGGCCTATGGGTGGGGCTATACAGCACACAGGCTTATTAATAGGGAAGCTGTTACACTTCTCAATTCTCCCTTAGGTGAATTCTTCAACGGCTACATTAATTATATTTCGGAACATGCGGTAGACCCCGATCTGTGGAAGAAGGATAAAGAGAATCATCCCAATGAATATCCCGGCCATTTCATCGATGCTGACCTGTTTGATGACTACCCGTTTAAAAAGATTCCTCGGAAGTGGGAGGATGTTGTTAATAAATACGGGGAAAAAAAGCTGAACAGTTGGGGCACCGCGCCGTGGAGAATTGAAGAATATTATTACCAATTGGTGACACAGTTTCGTGAAGGAGAATGGATTAAAGCGCGCCTCACAGCCACAGCTTTGGGACACTATGTGTCGGATATCCATGTGCCATTTCACACCTGTGAAAACTATAACGGACAACTCACGGGAAATAAAGGTGTTCACAAAAGATGGGAAGCGAATATGGTAGAAGAGTTTTTGCTGGACGCAATGAACACCTCCGGTAGATTAATCGGTTTTGACGACCCTGTTTCCCAGGCGTTTCTAATTGTTGAAGAATCTTTTCCCTATGTTAGCACCATCCTTACAGCCGAAACCAAGGCTCGAGAAACAGTCCCTGTCCATTCGAGGTCTACTATCTCAGATTGGGAAGTATCTATGATTGGAAGTGAGTATATTAAGGTTCTTTATGTTGAAACCGGGGCACTGGCTGTCTCTAGGATGGAAATGGCTTCCCTCCGTGTGGCATCTTACTGGCATTCGGCCTGGGTGGCAGCGGGGAAACCGTCACCGCCGGCCCGTTGAACCGTTAACGAAGATCTCCCATGGATTCACATTTTTCATTGACTGCTGAAACCGCCGCCGGTCAGCCAGATGTATTTTCAGTTTCCCAGATTACATCAGAGATTAAAGAGTTGCTTGATGGGGCGTTTCCGGCTGTATGGGTTGAAGGGGAAATTTCAAACTTCACACATCATTTCGCTTCTGGGCATATGTACTTCACGCTGAAGGACGAAAAAGCCGAGCTGAGAGCAGCCATGTTCAGGGGATATAATGAACATCTGAAGTTCCCTGTTGAAAACGGCATGATGGTTTTGGCCCACGGGGATATTTCTGTTTATGAGTCAAGAGGTCAGTATCAGCTACTGGTGAGGCGCATGGAACCAGCAGGAGTGGGGACGCTTTATCTTGCCTTCGAGGCGTTGAAAAAAAAGCTGGAAGGTGAGGGCCTTTTTGACGAAAGTCGTAAGCAATCGTTACCTCCTTACCCTTTCAGGATTGGCGTTGTCACCTCTGGTACAGGTGCAGCAATTCAGGATATAAGAAATGTTCTATCGAGACGGGCACCTCATGTGGAACTGATCCTTCGCCCCACACTGGTTCAGGGGGATGGTGCTGCCGAGGATATTATTATAGCTATTAACGATTTGGAAGAAAGGGGAAATCTTGACCTCCTCATTGTTGGTCGTGGCGGTGGATCGCTGGAAGACCTTTGGGCCTTTAATGAAGAGAAAGTTGTAAGGCGTATTGCAGCCGCCACTGTCCCAATCATTTCTGCTGTTGGTCACGAAACCGATTTCACCCTGGCAGATTTTTCTGCTGACCTCAGGGCTCCCACACCTTCATCCGCTGCCGAATTGGCCTCTCCAGCGTTAAGTGATATTAGGAGTAGTCTGGATGAAGTTGCCTGGAGACTGGGGGAAGGTCTGAAAAATAGAGTCCAGTCCTCGTGGCAGCAACTTGACGGACTGAGTTCTCGCTACGGTTTTCAGCAACCGAGTGTTCTGCTGGATCGTGAAACTGAGCATTTGAATGAAATGGCAGAGCGTCTATCCCGGAATGTGCAGATGATCTTGGCAATGAAAAATGTTAACCATGGTGCCATTAGTGGAAAACTTTCTTCTGTAAACCCAACGGCTATTCTAGAAAGGGGTTATGCCATTCCATATGTCCTTCCAGATAGAAGGAACTTAAAGAGTGTTAGAAACGTCAATAAGGGGGATCGGTTTGCTCTTCATCTTTCCGATGGAGAATTGGAAAGTGAAGTGAAGAAAGTCAGTAAAACTAGGAAGTAAACTTGAGAATTGATAAAGAGACCTTAACTTCAGTATTGCTGATAATTTATTATGACTAGAAAGAAATCTCTCAAGTTCGAAGATTCTATGAAACGTCTCGAGAAAATCGTTGATCAGTTGGAAGGTGACTCTGCATCTCTGGAAAATAGTCTTAAGCTGTTTGAAGAAGGGATGAAGCTAACGGAAGAATGCCGGAAAATGCTTGAAGATGCAGAGGAAAAGATAAAGAATCTGCTTGGCGAGGAAGACTGAATGAAAGTTGCATTCTGGGGGAATACCCAAAAAGAAGTTTTCTGGGAGCTTCTCCCAGAGCTGACCTCCTGGCTTCAAGAGAAAGGACAGGAAGTATTCTTTACTACTCACATTCATAAACGTCTTGAGGACAAGTCAAAATTCAATTACAACATCATAGAAGAAGCAGACGATTTCAAGAATGTGGATTTTGTTTTAGCCATGGGTGGTGACGGAACCATCCTGTCGGCTGCCCGGGGTGTTGAGCATCGTGGCACCCCTATTTTTGGTGTCCATCTCGGCGGTCTCGGTTTCCTGGCGGAAGGGACCGTTGAAAATATGTACACACGCCTGGAGTCAATCATCGCTGGAAACTACACCACTTTCCCTAGGATTCTTGTTGAAGCAGTCATAGAAGGAAATACGGACACCACTGTTACGGCACTGAACGATCTTGTGATAGATGCCGGGGAGGGGTTTCGACTTATGAAATGTTCTCTTTTTTCGGAGAGACATTTTATCACATCCTACTCGGCCGACGGTCTCATCGTAGCAACGCCTACCGGTTCTACAGCTTACAATCTGGCGGCGGGTGGTCCAATAGTAACGCCGTGGCTATCCCTTTTCACTGTTACACCTATATGTCCTCATACACTATCATCCCGTCCTATCGTATTGCCTGCTGAAAATGATCTCACCATAACCTTCCCTGAGGAGGAGCCCGGTGCCCGCCTCACTGTGGATGGTCAGCTGGAGTATTCTGTCCCGGCAAATGGTCGAGTGGTGGTCCGAAAGGCGGACTATGAAGTAAATATGATTACCTTTGAAGACAGGGATTATTTTCAGACCTTAAGAACAAAAATGGGGTGGGGCCAACACAACGGTGGTGCCAATTCAGAGTAAGTAAAACGATGGTCCTCCATCAAGTGGTAAAAGGTCCAATTACTTGCTGAGTTAATTATTATACTTTCTCTGAGTGCTCAGGAAATGAAGGATCATTTGTTTCAAAGGATGATGTTGGATATTATCGCAAGAAATGAAAATCAATCAAATCTGGAAAAAATAATCGAGTTTTAGGAATAATGAATTTGATTGCGAATTGTCCCAAACTTTATCCTCAAAAGAATAGTAACGGTTAATATTCAGATTATATACAGCATAGATTAGGCTTCCCGGTGAATATTCCCATCGAAATACAAAGGTCCCAACCTGATTGTTGATCCGAAAATCTTTATCTTCGTTATATTGATAAGGCAAAACATTTAGCGATTTTTCTTCCATCAGTCGATTGTAATCCACATAATCCATCTCAACCCTAAATGGTTGATAGTAAGCTTCAAAGGTCATTGTTGGAGAAAATGCAATATCTAACCGTAATTCTGTATTTAATTGCTCTTGCTGTGTGTTAGCATAAATTATATTTACGTTGCTTTGATCTTCAATAATTCCAACCCATTGCATGGATCTTGGTTCATTTTCTTTAGAAGAGTTCACTGACAAATTGATTTTATCTGTGGGCCGCAGTGTTAGCTTCAATCCATAACTAGTTCCTATTCCCCGGACTGATCCTTGATTAATATCGATCCTGGGTCTCACAACAATTTTTTTCCGGCGATCTGTTCGAAACCAAATGTTGAAGGATTGCCAAGCTTCATCTTTAATGATCACCGCACGTGGATCTCGATAAAGATCATCATCTTCAAATACTTCCGGATTATATTCAATTTGCCAACCCAGTCCCCAATAATTTGAGAAATCATTGTCTTGTTCAATTTCGATGTTTTGTCGAGTAATTAATCCATCACCTAAACCACCCAGACTCAGTTTAATTGCTAAAGACTGATTAAGAAAAATACTTTTAGGATAATCCCGTCGAATTGATCCCCGCAAGCCTGCATACCAGTTATTATTTCGTTGCTGATATCCCATATCATTTACATTAAAGTTTTTATCGGTAAAACTACCCCAGGAACTGAGATCCCACCATACGGGATCACGATAGCTGAGAATGAAACGGCCACCATAACCTGCTTTATCAGAAGTAATAGAATTGGCTGCTTGACCTGTAAATGACAACTTATTTTCCCTTAATTTTAGACTCCAGTCAAAATTCAGAACGCTTGCTTTATCTGATTCACCTTGACGGCGCAGGTCTGTTCCCATAATTCCAATGGTCGATAGTTCATTTATTACAGGTTTTTCAACTCGACCCACAAAGTAATTGGTGTACGGTTCCAGTAAAAAGTTGTCTTTCTCAATATTTCCATTAACCTCATACTCACGCGTACCATATTCACGATTTGTGACTGCATCGATAATACCATAGCGCAGCCCTGATGAAGTTTCTCCCAAGATTTTCGCAGCACCAAGAATTGTGGTCTCATTGGGCCGATCAATAATGGTGCCTGAATCAGGTGAATAAAAATCAGGTCTTCTACCTATTCGCCGCGAGTTAAATAGATTAAGCCTGCTTTTAAAGAAATTTGCTCCCTGAACAAAAAATGGACGTCGTTCATCCAATCGCGTTTCAAAGGCCGATAAGTTGAGCACGGAGGGGTCAGCTTGAACTTGACCAAAATCAGGGTTAAAGGTCACATTCAGAGTGGTATTGGAATTAAGGTTATAGCGAGTATCTAGACCAATATTCTCAATACTTTCAGTAGCATCTTTCTTTGTTTTTCCTGATAAAAGGTAGGGCACCAGTTCAATATTTCTCGGTTGAGGAATATCCTCAATGCCTTTTAAAACACCAAAATGGGGGACTATGCCCCGGACACCTTTTGCTCTACCAGGCCAATTAATTTCTTCCTGGTTATTGTAGTAACCCCTTTGAAAAGTAGCACCCCACTCCTGAATACGCTCATTGCTGTATTGAAATACATTGAATGGTACCCTGATCTCCGCAGACCACCCTTGTTGATGCAGAGCAACCTTACTATCCCAAACTGCATTCCATGTTCCATCAAATCCATCATAACCATCTCCTGAAATAGCAACATCAACTTGAACCTCTGCTGCATTAACCGCAAACCAGTATCCTGTTTTGTCATCATTTCTTGAATCAATTCCAAACCCAACCCAATCCGAGTTAAACTCAAATCCTTCTTCCCAATCATCGCGGCGAGCCATCCGGGCCATTATTTTTTCAGGATTAGGATCAAAATTATCAAAAGCAATGTAGAGATATTCATCATCGTACAATATGCGGAACTCTGTACGAACTGTTGGAGCTTCTAAATTGTATGGATCGTACTGGAGAAATTCATCCGCCAGAATCGCTTTCTCCCAGGCTGCATCATCGATGCGACCATCTATTGCCGGTGGATCTTCCGTACGCGTCGCTATAGCAACTTTATATTTCAATTTGGTGTAATCTTCTATATCTCCTTTATTATGGGAATCATGCCCAAAAGCAACAGAGAAAAAACAGAATAGTAACATGAAATGATTCATTCGAGATTTCATATGTACCCCTTCTGAGACAAGATGATCTAGCTGTTTGGACATCAATAGAACTAGTAAGGTAAAATAAAGGCCGCTGTTTTATGTCCTGAGATAAGAGGCGCCATTGATATCGACGATGCACCCTGTCATGAAATCGGTTCCCTCTGAAGCCAGTAGAACCGCGGCGCGAGCCACCTCTTCCGGCTTGGCTACTCTCCCAAATGGACTTTGATTCTTAATATTCTCTCCTTCCGGTCCCTCTAAAATAGGGGCTACCCGCTCCGTCTCAACATATCCCGGCGCAAGGGTATAGATGAAAATGTTATGTTTAATCAGTGCTTGAGCCATGGACTGGCCGAACGCGTTCATGCCGGCTTTGCTGGCACCGTACGCAGGAGCAGTGGGTTCACCTCTAAAAGCACCTCGGGAAGAGATATTGACAATTTTTCCACCTCCCTGTTTTTTCATTTGCTGGATGGCACAAAATGAAACATTGGTGTGACCCACAAGATTTGCACCAAGAGTGCGGTCCCACACGGACACCCATTCTTCGTAAGACAAATCATCAAAATTGAACTGTTCAATTAAAGCAGCATTGTTCACAAGGATATCCATACGGTCCAAACCAGTAACGACCTCTTCAACGATTCGGCTTGCTTCATCAGGCTGCGAGATATCCCCTTGAACAACTATATGTCCCTCGCCAGTCAAGCTGTTCAAAGTTTCTTTTCCGCCATTCTCGTTGCTGTGATAATGAACTGCAACGGTGGCGTTGGACTCGGCGAAAGCCTGTGCGATGGCTCTCCCAATTCCGCTGGATGAGCCTGTAACAAGAACTGTTTTCCCTATGTAATCGATATTCATTTATAGCCTCTATTTTTCATTTTCATATGTTTCCGTTATTCGGTGCCAAGTGGATTCTATGTTGCTTTGTTCTGTAAGGGGAGAACCCACACAAAGCCTCAGTGTGTACTTGTTATTCAGCTTGGTGTGTGAGAGATGCATTTTACCACTACTGTTCAGCTTTGAGAGCAGTGCCTCATTAATTTCATTACTTTCTCTTGCCCGGAAACAGACAAGATTCAAGGGTGTTGGAGCCATAAGTTCAAACCGATTATCTTTCTCAACAAAAGATTTAAACAGTTGACCCAGTTCTACACTTTTCCGCACATGTGCCTGAAGTCCTTGTACCCCATAATGTCTAATAACAAACCATAACTTCAGCGCCCGGAATCGCCGTCCAAGCGGGATTTGCCAGTCGCGGTAATCAATGACGGTATCAGATTTGCTGATTCTACTTTTTAGATACTCGGGAAGGATGGAGAGTGTTTCCAAAAGATCCTTTCTGTTTGAGACGAAGAAAGCGGCGCAATCAAAATTTGTCAGCATCCATTTGTGGGGATTGAAACAATAACTGTCCGCCATTTCAAGACCTTCATTAACCCACCGAAACTCGGGACACAATACCGCCGTGCCTGCCATAGCAGCATCCACATGGAGCCAAATATTTTTTTCTTTACAGATTTTCCCTATCTGAGGCAGCGGATCAAAGGCAGTAGATGAGGTGGTTCCGGAAGTAGCACAAACAAAGGCCGGTTTTTTCCCGTTCTTTAGGTCTTCCTCTATTGCCGCAGACAATGTCTCACTCTTCATGGCGAAAGTTTCATCTACTTCTATAAGTCTCAGGTTATCTTTTCCCAAGCCTGCAATCTTTACAGCTTTCTCTAAGGATGAGTGAGCCTGATTGGAAGTGTAAACTGTCAGTTCACTTTTTAAACCGGACTTATTACTCCCATAATTCGTTGCCCGCTCCCGACCCGCCAAAAGGGCACAAAGAGTGGCACTGGAGGCTGTATCGTGTATCACACCGCCACCATCTGAAGAAGAGAGAAATGTTTTCGGCAAATCCAGCATCTCCACCAGCCAGTCCATTATATGGGTTTCTAATTCTGTACAGGCCGGAGATGTGGCCCAATTCATACCATTGACACCGAGGCCCGAGGAGAGCAGATCACCAAGGATGGCCGGTCCGGATGTGTTAGCGGGGAAAAAGGCGTAGAAATTGGGTGACTGCCAGTGACTGATGCCGGGGAGTATGATGTCCTCAACATCCTTCATTACATCTTTGAAGGACTCTCCATCAACGGGGGGGTGAGGCGGAAGCTTGCTCCGAACTTCGCCTGGGGCAACTTTGGACATGACAGGAAATTCACCGACTCTTTCATAATAGTCAGCAATCCAATCGATGACCTCTCGCCCTGCCTTTCGAAATTCTTCAGGTGTCATATTGGTGGCTAAAGACAAACTTATTATCTAAGTGGCTGTGTTTCTGTCACGTCGGTTTCGCGCTGACAATTCCACGAAACTAAAGGACCGTCTAGTAAGGTAATCTCTGTTGGTAAAAATCATTTGATAAGATTATTTTTCGTTGATCAGTCTCGTTAATTCTCAAAGTTCTGGTATCTGGTAACCACCGAATTCCAGCTCCACGTATTTAGCTAAGCACAGGGCTACGTCCTCCCGTCCGGGACGAGTAACGATTTGGACTCCGATGGGCAGATCTTCAGGGGACGTTCCAGCCCGGACTACTACGCTAGGCCACCCCGTCAGGTTATAGGTTATCGTGTAGGTAAAGCCAGTGAGGTCATCCATCTCGGGCCCGTGTGGTCGAGCCGGTCCCGAATTTACCGGGCAAAGGATCGCATCATGATCGGACATGAAAGAATGCATAGAACTGCGAAATGAATACCATTGTGCAATCAATGCGTCTAACTCTTTTGCATTAATTGCTTTGCGCCTTCCAGGCGGAGTTATGGAGAATTCAGTAGTGCCAGCTTTCTTGGCAAGACGCGAGATGGCTGCACCACCGTCCCACAAGTAGAGCGAGAATAGATCGAGTGTTTGGTCAATTCCCGTAGGCCTTACCTGAGTAACCTCTTCCACGACTTTCGATAGGCTTTCAGCCACGGAAGTGACCGTATGTTGAGTTTCTACCGTTGGGCTAATAATTCCGTTATCTGTGTGGAACGAAACTTTGAGTTTAGATAGATCAACGTGCTGCCAATTATACCAGGGTAAAGGCACAACACCAGGGTCGATTCCATCGGGGCCAGCGATAACTTCCAAGAGGAGGAACAGGTCATCAACAGATCTTGCTAAAGGACCTAATTGTTGAAACGAATCTTGTAACCCACCGAATGGGTAGATATGCCCAGTGCGTGGGACTCGGCCAGAGGATGGTTTGATTCCAGCAATGCCACAGAAGTGAGATGGTAGTCGAATACTACCGCCATAGTCGCTGCCGATATCGAATGGCGTTCCACCGGCGGCAATCATAGCCGCTGCACCACCGCTGCTCCCACCAGGTGACCGTTTGAGATCATATGGATTGTTCGTCATTCCGTAAATAAGATTATTTGTCTCAAATGAAAGAGTGAATTCGGGAGTGTTAGTCTTGCCAAGCAGGACCGCCCCAGCATTTTTTAGACGTGCAACTACTGTAGCATCTTTATCAGGGATGAAAGCAGCACGCCCTTTGGTGCCTCCAGTTGTGATAACGCCGGCAGTATCCAGAGAGTCTTTGATCGTCATTGGTACCCCATGGAGAGGGCCCCAAATTTCTCCTTTCGTTAAAGCAGCATCTGCATCAAGTGCTAGGGCTATTGCTGACTTTCTTTGAATCTGAAAAACAGCATTGAGATCTTCATTCACATCTTCTATTCTTTTGATGCAAGATTCCACGACATCAACCGAAGAAACCTGCCGGTTTCGAATCGCTTTTGCCAAAGCGGAGGTAGTCGAGTAATGGAGAGGATCGGTAAGAGGAAATTCAGAGGAACTACCTGAGACCGATGGCTTACATCCAGGAAGAGCCATAACCGCAGTTCCTGTGCCAAGGATCGTTAGGAGTTCTCGTCGGGATATTGATGAAGAATTCTGTTTGGTCACATTATTCGCTGAGAATGGTCTATTTAAGTTCTTCAAATTAGTTGATCTCCTGCTTTCTATACCGCCGCAACATGCAGTCATTCATCACTACCAAAAGGCCGGCATCTTCCGCCAGTTTTGCCGCTTCATCATTGATTACACCGTCCTGGAGCCAAAGGGCCTTGGCACCGATCTCAACCGCCGCTTCAGAAATGGGAACCGTATGTTCCGGTCTACGGAACACATCTACCACATCCACCTTGACCGGGATATCCAGCAATGAAGGGTAGGAAGTCATGCCGGCAATCTCCTTGTGGCCCGGGTTAACAGGGATAATATTATATCCCTGTTCTTTTAGGTACATGCCAACATAATGGCTGGGCCGTTCCGGCTTGGGGCTCATCCCTACTACTGCGACAGTTTTCATTTTAAAAATTTGATCGATGGTTTCCGGTTCGTTCATCACTTCCTGAAAAAGTTTCTAACAATATACGATGCAATATTTGGATTTTCCTTGAAACGCCTTATAGCATAAGCGTACCACTGGTCTCCGAAGGGGATGTAGTAACGTACTTTGTGGCCATCCTCCAATAATTGTTCCATCCTGTTTCCAACGGGAACACCATAGAGGACTTGAAATTCGTAGCGTTCTTTCGGGATGGCCTGATTTTCGATCCATGTCTCCAATGTATCAATCAGATAGATATCGTGTGTGGCAATTCCGATATAGGCACCTTCAGAAAGCCCCGTTTGAACCAGCTTTATATAACTTTCTCTAATCTCTTCTCTGTTGTGAAATGCCAACGCTTCAGGTTCCAGGTAGATTCCTTTACAGATCCTCACATTAAGATTATGAGAGATCAACCGTTTGAGGTCCATTTCACTGCGGCGTAAATATGCCTGAAGGGCCAGCCCCACGCCTGCATACTTGGATTTACACTTTTCGTACAGAGAAAGTGTGGTGTCTGTGAATGGCGTATTCTCCATGTCGATGCGGAGAAAGTTGCCGGTTTCCTCGGCTGTTTCCAGAAGGGCGAACAAATTGTCTTCTGCAAGTTTATCATCATAGCCGAGACCGAGATGAGTCAGTTTAATGGAAATGTTACAATCGAGGCTCGAGTCTGCAATCACTTCGAACAGACGGATATAACTTTCGGTGATCACCTTGGCTTCTTCTACCGATTTGGAATGTTCACCCAGAATGTCCAGGGCCGCTGAGAAGTCCAGCTGATTGAGCTCATGAACCAGGCCGAGTGCGTCACCTTCGTTATCTCCGGCAACATATCGCATGGCGAAAGGACGGATGAAATTTCTTGGGAGCATAGGAAGAAAAAAGTTGAGTGAGCTGTTTACAAGTCCCATAAGAGAAGAGCGAATTTAGGTGAAGAGATCTCCTTCGTCAATCTGTTTTGGATGAGACAGACTGGCATTTCTCATTCAATGTGAAAATAGCGTTTTAGAACCCTTTCTTGACGGAAATTGCCTTGCATGACCATAGGGGTAACAATAAATTCCTTGCCTGTTATTAACAGCTCAACATCCATGTATAGAGACTTTGGTACCTCATTTATTTTTGTCCTGATCGGCATTATTCTTGTTGCCGTTCCCTTGTTGCTTCAGAGAATCCTGTCACCCCGCCGAAAGACTGCTGAAAAGATGTCCACGTACGAGTGTGGGGAGGATGTTGAAGGCCCTGCCTGGGTCAAGTTCAATATTCGTTTTTATGTGATTGCTCTCATTTTCATCATTTTTGACGTGGAGGTTGTTTTTCTTTTTCCGTGGGCCGTTGTCTATAAGGAATTGGGCCTGTTTGCTTTTGTTGAGATGATGATTTTCCTGGGTATACTTGCTTTGGGACTAGCGTATGTCTGGCGGAAAGGTGACTTGGAGTGGGTTAAGTATTCCGTTCCTTACGGCCGTGGCCGATATCGAAAACTGACTATTATAGAAGAAACTCCCGCATCGCCTGCTCCTGCTCCTCAGGAGACAGCGGCCTAGTCTAGCCCTCTGGAACGATGGATTTTGCGGGGATTATCGGAATTATCAATGCGAAGTTCGGAGAAGGCTTTGCGTCCATCGATGAAGAAGTTTCGGCGGACACAGTCAGATTAACGCCGGAGCAGTGGGGGCAACTGGCCCCTTTCCTTCGGAAAACGCCGGAACTTTTCTTCGATGCCATGATGTGCATCACAGGTATCGATGAAGGAGTAGAGAGTGAAAATCTGGCCGTTAGCTACAACCTCCACTCCATGAAGCATAATCACAAACTCGAGATATATGTCTCCATGCCGAAAAGTGACCCGAAGGTTCCCTCGGTGGAGCAGATTTGGCGCGTAGCAGACTGGTTCGAGAGAGAAGTGTATGATATGTTTGGCATAGAATTCGAAGGGCACCGTGACTTACGCAGAATATTACTCCCCAGTGACTGGGACGGTTTCCCTCTTCGCAAAGATTACGAGTTTCCTGAAACCTGGCACGGAATTGTTATTAACAAGATGAAAGAAGGATGGGAGTAGTTATCGAGCAAGAACTTGGTACTGTTCATGGTGATGAGATGATCCTCAACATCGGGCCGCAGCACCCCAGCACACACGGTGTCCTTCGACTTAAGGTACATACGGACGGGGAAATCATTACACAGATTACACCCTACATCGGTTACCTTCACCGCTGTTTCGAAAAACATTGTGAAAATCTTACCTATGAACAGTCCATTCCCTATACTGACCGCTGCGATTACATCGGCTCCATGAACAACAATTTTGGTTACGCCGTTGCTGTGGAACAGTTAATGGAGACCAAAGTTCCGGAGAAGGTGGAGTATATGCGGGTCATCGTGGCTGAGATGAACCGAATCGCCAGTCATCTGCTGGCTTTGGGTACTTTTGGTCTTGACGTAGGTGCATTTACACCCTTTCTTTACTGTTTTCGCGATCGGGAAAGGATTCTGGATCTTTTTGAAATGCTTTGTGGTGCCCGTTTGCTTTACAATTACATCTGGATAGGTGGTGTTTCTCATGATTTCCCCGTTGGGTGGGTGGAAAAGACGTATGAATTTCTCGATTATTTCGAACCCAAAATCAATGAATACAACGACTTACTCACCTACAACAAAATTTTCATAGAACGGTCAGCCGATGTGGGTGTTATTCCTGCCGATGTGGCTATCAGCTATGGCGTCACAGGTCCTAACCTTCGTGGCTCGGGAGTCCGGTGGGATCTCAGAAAGGATGACCCCTACGGCATTTATGATAGATTTGAGTTTGATATTCCCATCGGTACCGGCGCAATGGGTTCTGTGGGCGATTGCTGGGACAGGTATTACGTTCGGGTGAGAGAACTGGAGGAGTGTGTAAAGATTATTCGCCAAGCGCTGGATGCCCTGCCTCGCGACGGCGATGTGCATGCTGCTTTGCCGAAAAAGATCAGACCAAAAGCGGGCCATGTTTACAGCAGGACCGAAAGTCCCCGAGGTGATCTTGGCTATTACATTGCCAGCGACGGGAGTGATATTCCCTCCCGAATCAAAATGAGGTCACCTGCCTTTACTGCCTTGAGTTGTCTCAACGAAATCTCCCGGGGATGGATGATTTCAGATGTCATCGCCATCCTTGGCTCACTAGATATCGTGCTGGGGGAGATTGACCGCTGATGGTAGATTATTTTCTCGAAACCTTTTCCGAAATAACGTGGTTGGCGTCTTCGCCAAATTTGTCATTTGTCTTGGCTGTCACTCTGGCTGGGCTTCCCATATTTCTCTTTATGGCTCTGAATGCTCTGATTGCCGTTTATGCTGAACGGAAAATTTCGGCTTTTATGCAGGACAGGCTTGGTCCTATGGGTCAGGGGGTGGGTCTTCACGCCGGGAAATGGGGCATTCTCCAGACAGTGGCTGATGCTGTAAAGCTTATTACAAAAGAGGACATCATTCCAGCCACTGCCGATAGAAAACTTTTTATCATAGCGCCGTTCATTCTTTTTACGGCCTCCTTTACCGCTTTTGCAGCCTTTCCCTTTAATGAATACTTGGTGGCGGCCGATTTCAACATTGGTCTATTTTACATTCTTGCCATGGGGTCAGTGGGTGTCATAGGCATCATTCTTGCCGGCTACAGTTCCAACAACAAATGGTCACTCTATGGTGCCATGCGTTCCGCGGCGCAGATTGTCAGTTATGAGATTCCTGCTGGCCTATCTCTACTGTCGGTGATTATGCTTTCCGGTAGTCTTGCTTTCAGGGATATTGTGGCTGCTCAGACAGGTACAACACTGGCCATACTGCCGAACTGGTTTATCTTAGACAATCCATTCACTTTTATTGCTTTCTGGATCTTTTTCGTTGCGGGTGTGGCGGAAGTAAATCGGACGCCCTTCGATCTGCCTGAAGCTGAGTCGGAACTGGTAGCGGGGTGGATGACCGAATATTCTGGTATGCGTTGGTCGTTCTTTTTCCTGGCTGAGTATGCCAATATGTTTATTGTTGCAGGTGTGGCTTCCCTTCTTTTTCTCGGCGGTTGGCTCAGCCCTATCCCGGGATACTTAGAGGGTAATCTCTGGGGTATTTTTTGGTTTATTTCCAAAGTTTCTTTTCTCATTTTTGTCATGATGTGGTTTCGTTGGACATTCCCACGCCTTCGGACAGATCAGCTCATGCGTTTGTGTTGGAAGTTTTTCTTGCCTGCTTCGTTTGTAACCATCATTGGTGTTGGTATCTGGGACCTTTTTGTAAGGTGAGCTTTTGAACTATCTATCTAATATTTGGGAATCAATTTCAACGTTGTTAACCGGAATGAGGATAACTATTGGTCACATGTTCAAAATCAAACGTGGAAATGTAACTCTTCAATATCCCGTGGAGCGTTGGCCCCGACCTGAGCGCCACATAGGCTTTAGTGCTGATAGTTACAATGTGATTCGATCCCGCCTCACCGTAGATGTGGACGACTGTATCGGATGTCTCAAATGCCAGCGTGCTTGTCCTGTTAGTTGCATCAAGATCGAAACAACAAAGGTTGAGAAAGGTGAAGATATCTCGGAGGCAAATCACCGCGGTGTAACCTCGAATGGAACACAGAAAAGACTTCTTGTGACACGGTTCGATATTGATATGACTGAGTGCTGTTATTGCAATCTTTGTACTTATCCCTGTCCTGAAGAGTGCATCTTTATGGTGGGCGGTCCCAATTCAAGCAGGCGTGAGATTGATTATGAGTTTTCAGAGTACGATCGCAACGATATGATATATCGCTTTTCAAAAGTTCCGTTTGATATTCTTCAGAAATACGCCTCCGCCGTTGAGAAAAGCGAAGTAGAAGAGGCCACATAAATGTCAGGACAATTAATCATTTTCTGGATCGTAACGCTCGTTACCGTTTTGTCTGCGGCAACGGTGGTCTTTTCAAAGAATCTCATCTATTCGGCTGTGGCACTGCTGTTCACTCTTCTTGGTGTTGCGGGGCTCTATGTCTTTCTGTGGGCGGACTTTATTGCCGTGACTCAGATTCTCATTTACGTTGGGGGGATACTGGTGCTTATCATTTTCGGTATTATGCTCACTCATAGGATCACCAGCGTAAGACTTTCCCACTCCTCTATGCAGCGAGGTATTGGGGGCGCCATTGTTTTGATGATTTTTGTGGGGCTCACATCCATGATCTTCAGGGCGCCATGGTACAGAGTTGCAGCAGTTGAGCCTCAGGAAACTGTCCGCCAGATAGGTCGATTGTTGATGGTCGATTATTTGCTGCCGTTTGAAGTTGCCTCCGTCTTACTCCTTGCCGCACTCATGGGTGCAGCTCTTTTGTCCAGAAAGGTGAACTGATGGTGGATCTCAACACTTATCTGGTTATTGGCGCCCTGCTTTTCTCGCTGGGAATTTTTGGCGTCATCACACGACGTAATGGTGTGGCGGTGCTTATGGGGGTGGAATTGATCCTTAACGCGGCCAATGTCAATTTTGTAGCTTTTGCCCGGTTTGGCGGGATGGATCTTTCCGGCCATATCTTTTCCCTGTTTGTCATCATTTTAGCGGCGGCTGAAGCGGCCGTGGCACTGGCTATCATTTTGAATATTTATAACAATATGGGAACCATCA
>MDSZ01200720.1_pt1 | contig 18255 bp, 19 predicted proteins | sample 811201 | NCBI WGS metagenome assembly MDSZ01 (sample SAMN05326647, study PRJNA326480) | marine metagenome | isolation source: seawater | place: Indian Ocean: North | collected 2010
ATTTAGTGGCCATTTATCATAATTATATACAATATGTATTCCAGAAAATATACAAATAGCAATTATATAAGATCTAACGAATCCAAAAAAAAATCCAAAAATTGTATCTAAACTTCCAAGTCCTGTATATCTTATTGCTTTACTTATTCCTTTGTTGATGAGCAAAACAATAAAAATTACTATTACAAAGATACCTACGCCTAAACTTACATCTAAAATATATTCATTATCTAAAATATCTTTTACGTAAGGTTTTATTCTTGGAAAAATTATTAAAGTTATAATGTATGCGAGTAACCATTTTAACATTGCCAGAATGCTTAATATAAAACCGTTACTGTAACATTTTATTAATGATAAAATTGTAATTATTAAATATATTAAATCAATTATTGAAATTGAATTATAAAAATCTTTCAAAATATCAATCATCAATTTTATTTGAAAGGTCTTATCTTTAAAAATAAAGAAGGTAAAAGAGTTAGAACAGACACCATAGCTAGCAACATAGCTATACCTGTAAATAAACCAAAATAAATAGTAGGAATAAATTTAGATAAAACTAAAATTGAAAAACCAAATACAATTGTTATGGAAGTATTCAATATTGCTTGCCCGACAGTAGAGTGACATATCTTTATTGTTTCATTATAATCATTAGAATTTTTAAATTCTTCCTTAAACCTGTAAATATAATGAATACTATTATCTACTGCTATACCAATTGTTATAGCAGCAATTGTAATAGTCATCATGTCTAAGGGAATTCCTAATAAACCAATTATTCCTAAAATAAAGAAAGCAGCTATAAAATTTGGCACGACCCCAATTATTGACAATTTGATATTCCTAAAAAGAATTAAAAACATTCCAAATATTCCTATCATTACTAGTCCTAAAGTTAAAATTTGTGATTTAAATAAACTTTGCAGTAAATTATTAAATAATATTAAAACCCCAGCTAATTTAAATTCTTTTTCATTTAATCCTAATTTATTTTGAAGATCATTATTTATCTTTTTGATTAAATCATTTCTTCTTAAGTTTTCTTGTGAGTCAATTATTCTAAGATTAATTCTTGCTTCATTTGAATCAATTGAAATGTAGGGATCTATGATTTCTTTCTTAATACTCTCTGGAATTTTTGTGTAAAGGACTCCCATTTCTAGAGTTCCTAAGGGTTTATTATTATTAAGCATAGTTGCAACATCAATTATAGATGAGAATGACAAAACTTTACCAACTTCAGGTAAACTATCTAAATAATTATGTACTGATGAAATTTTATCAATTTTATCTTTAGTAAACCAATATTTCTCATCATTATCGCTACTATTTTCATCACCCCAATTTTCAAATTCATCTTCTTCATCTACTGTTATTTTTTTTTCAGGGAATTTAATGATAACTTCTAAAGGTGTGGTTCCGCCCAATTTTTCATCAATCAATTTCATACCTTTATATATTTCAGTATCTTTATTAAAGTAATTTATAAAACTATTTTCGACTTCAAGACGAGTGATACCAACCAAGCTTAAAATTATGATTACCCCAGTAATTACAAAAATAAAATTTTGATATTTTTGAGACACATTTGAAAAAAATGAGGTAATAATAGAATTTTCGTATTTATTTAATGAAATATTATCTTTCGGAACAAAGTTAATTAGTGTTGGGAGCAATAAAAAAGAAATGATAAATGATGTTATTAAACCTAATGTCATCATCCATCCAAAGTCAATTATTGGTTTTATTTCACTAAAAATTAAAGACAAGAATGCAATTACAGTTGTTAAAACTGTATACAAAATCGGCCAAAACATTTTTTCAGTAGTTGAAATTAATAAATCTAAAATTGTTTTTTCAGGAAATTTTTCTCTTAGTTGCAAAAAACGTGTACTCATATGAATGTTCATTGCCATTGTCAAGATAAGCATTAAAGCAATAAAATTTGATGAAATAACTGTAACTTTCCACCCTAGTAAACCAAGAAGACCAATCATAATAACTACAGAAAAAAAACAACTACTTATTGGAACTATAATCCATATTAACTTTCTAAATACATACCATAAAGTTAAAACTATAAATAAAAAAACACCCAAACCAAAAACAATTATATCACTTTTGATAAATGTCATCATATCATCAGCAATCATTGGTATCCCACCCAAATGTATTTTGCCAATGTCATCATAACTTTTAATTACATCTCTAATTTCTAAAATGTTCTGATGGTTCTGTTTTTTTATTTTGTCCTTATAGTCTTCAATTTCTTTTTTTGATTTTTTATCAATATCTTTTATTGGATCATTATCTTTGATATAAATTATTATTCCACTGGTTTTACCATCTTCACTTATTATGAAATTTCTAAATACTGGACTGCTCATAATTTCTTGATATCCTCTTTCTCTATCAACATTTTCATCTTTTAGTGTTTTGAAATTTTCAAGTCTCTCTTGAAGCGGTGCATCAGAATTGTCTAATAGAGGAATATCAAGTAAAGTGATAACATTATGAACCCAATCTAAACTTTGAATCTTATATTTTAGACTTAGTAGATTGTTTATTGAGGTATCAGTGATCATACCGTTCTTAGGAGTATAAGTAAGAATTAGAAATTCTTTTGAACCGTATCTATCTGATATTTCCTGTAGATAACTCAAGTCAGGATCACCCTCAATTAATAACGTTTCAGAGGAGGCATCTAATCTAAAATCTTTTGAAAAATACCCAAAGCTTAATAAAGCAATAATTAAAAGTAAAAAAATTGACTTCGGATTCCTTAATACAATATTTTGATAGTATTTAGCGATCATCTAGCCTTTTATATGGGAATTTATGTATTTTGAGTATCTTTAAATTTAGTGAATTGCTCCTCGAATTCTAGAAGAACTTTGCCAACTGGTCCATGTCTTTGTTTCCCAATAATAATTTCAGCTAAATGTGCTACCTCATTCATTTTTGCCTGCCATTCTGCATGTTCAACCGTTGCTTCTCTAGGCTCTTTTCTTTGAAGATAATATCCTTCACGATAAACAAACATTACTACATCAGCGTCTTGCTCAATTGACCCAGACTCTCTTAGATCTGAGAGTTGGGGTTTGTGATCATCCCTTTGTTCGACTTGTCTTGATAATTGAGATAGAGCAACAACAGGTATAGATAATTCTTTTGCTATTGCTTTTAATCCTTGAGTTATTTGAGAAATTTCTTGAACACGTCCATCTTTATTAAAAGAAGTTCCTTTCATTAACTGAATATAATCAATAATAATCAAGTCTAAGCCAAAGAGTCTTTTGATTCTCCTGGCTCTATTACTCATTGCAGCAATACTTAGTGCTGGTGTTTCATCAATATAAAGTGGTAATTCAGATATGTCTTTTGATGTTTCTATAAACTTATCAAACTGTTCATCTGAAATTCTTCCTCTTCTGATATCATTTGACCTAATCCTAGATTGTTCTGCCAATATTCTAGTTGATAACTGTTCAGATGACATCTCGAGAGAAAAAAAAGCTACTGTAGATTTTTTTCCATTATCTTGAATTTTTTTTGCTGCATTAAAAGCAATATTAGTTGCTAATGATGTTTTACCCATTGAGGGACGGCCAGCAATTATAATTAGGTCTGATTGATGAAGTCCACCAAGCCTGTCATCTAAATCCCTAAGACCTGTTGGAACACCAACTATACCTTCCTCATTTTTATAAGCCGCAGTAGCCATTTCAATAGTTTGTCTCATAGCCTCATCAAATTTAGTAAGCGAGGAGTTAAAAGATCCTTTTTCTGCAAGATCGAATAAAAGTTTTTCAGAATTTTCAATAATATCTTGTCCATTTGTTTCTAAGTCATTAAGCTTTGCGGTATCAATTGTTTGCTCTGAAATTTTTATTAGTTCTCTTCTCACATACATGTCATATATGATTTTTGAGTATTCTATAGCTTGTCTAGTTGAAGTAGAAAATTTAGTAATTTTAACGAGATATTCAGGTATATTTAAATCATCCTTTTCGTCCTCAAAATAGTTTTTTAAAGTAATTGGATTTGCAAGCATCCCTTTATATATTAGACTTTCTATAGCATTAAATATTTTCTGATGCATTGGATCATAAAAATTATCATTTGAAATTATTGTGTTTATTTCATCAAAAATTTCATTTGTAACTAATATTGAACCTATTACTGATTGTTCTGCTTCTATATTATTTGGAAGTTCTTTAAACTTGTCTTTAACTACACTTAAATTATTTTCCATAATTTAAATATATTATAAAAAGACAAAACTAAAATTCAAATAAATGGTTGGGGAAAAGGTTGTATAATTATTGAATACTCTCAGCTGACTCAACTAGTATAATTATTTCAGCATCAACTTCTGAGTGAAGTGAAATCTTAACCTTAAATTTACCTAGAGATTTAATCTCTTTGATAGGCTGAATCATTGATGGTTTAATCTCTATTTTGTCAGTTTTAAGAATTAATTTTGAGATTTCTGTTGGTTTAACAGATCCATATAACTCATTATTTTCCGTACTAAGTTTTTTAACAGAATATTCTTTTTTATGAATTTTTTCTGAAATTTGTTTTGCTTCTTTTTTTCTCTCATTATCTTTTTTTGAAAGATCTGACTTAATTTTTTCTACTTGTGAAATATTTTCTTTTGAAGCGTACAAAGCTTTTTTATTAGAAATTAAATAATTCCTAGCAAAACCTCTCTTAACCTCAATGATTTCACCTATTGAGCCAATCTTTTTCAAGTTTTCTAATAAAATTACTTTCATTTATATTAGTGCCAAGTTTCTTGCTCTTTTAACTGATAATGATAATTCTCTTTGTTTTTTTTGACTAACATTAGTAATTCTAGATGGTAAAATTTTGCCATTTTCTGAGACATACTTTTTTAAAAGTTTAATATTTTTATAATCAATTTTTGGGGCCCCTTTAATTGACAAAGGACAGTTTTTTTTGAATTTATATTTATTTGGTTGAAAAATACTCAACTTAGCAAAGTTACTTTGTTTCCCTTTTTTATTTGAATTACTTTTTTTTGGCATAATTAATTTTTAGCACTATCTTTCTTTTCAACATCATCCTTTTTTGAAAAATAATTTGTATTTAAATCAAATTCTTTTACTTTTATTGTAAGATATCTTAAAAGTTTTTTATCTATTGCTTCATTTTTTTCTAATTCTTCTATTACATCACCCGAACCTTTTAACTTAAAGTGAATATAACTTCCTTTTTTATTTTTTTTTATTAAGTATGATAAATTTAATAATCCCCAATTTTCTGTTTTAACTATTTCACCTTCGTTTTTTTCAATAATCTTTGAATATTTTTCAATTAACTGCTTTATTTCACTTGGTGAAGCGTCTTGTCTTGCTATAATTGTATGTTCGTATAAATTCATTTTAATTTTAATAGAAAATGAGGATATACTATTATAAATCTTCAATTACAATAGCAAAAAGGAATAAAATATAGGTTTTTTTAAGATGTTTTCAGTTATTTTTCCAGGCCAAGGATCTCAAATAATTGGAATGGGAAAAGAATTTTTTGAAAAATTTGATTTGGTAAAAAAATTATTTGAAGAGGCGGATGATACTCTAGGAATCTCTCTATCCAAGTTAGTTCTTGAAGGTCCAAAGGATGAATTAGATCTTACTATAAATACTCAACCAGCTATATATCTTATAAGCTATTCCATATTTAATGTAATACAAAAAGAATTTAATATTAATTTAGGTAAAGCAATGTATTTTGCTGGACATTCTTTAGGAGAATATTCTGCCTTGTCCTCAGCCAATTATTTGGGTTTTTTAGATACTATTAGACTTTTAAGAATAAGAGGAGACGCAATGCAAAATGCTGTTCCAAAAGGTGAAGGAGGAATGGTTGCAGTGTTAGGTTCATCTATTGAAGATATCGAAAAGATTTTATTAGAGAATATTAATAACTTTGAAATTGAAGTTGCCAATGATAATTCTAATGGTCAAATAGTTTTGAGTGGTAGAAATTTAGATATACAAAAATTTATGGAAGTTTTAAAATCAAAGAATATAAGAAATTTAAGATTACCAGTCAGTGCACCATTTCATTGCAAACTCATGAATAAAGCAACCAAGATTATGGAAGATGAAATAAAAAAGATGAGTTTTCAAAATGGAAAAAACAAACTTATTTCTAACGTCACCGCTAATGAAATATCAGACAAAGAAGAACTAAAAAGGTTACTTGTTGAGCAAATAGAAAATAGAGTTAGATGGAGAGAATCTGTTATTAATATGATAAATAAAGGGGTAGATCATTTTATAGAAATTGGACCAGGTAAAGTTTTATCAGGACTAGTTAAAAGAATTAATAAAGATGTTAAAATAAATACAATTAATACTGAGAATGATATAAGAGATGTTAAAATATGATTGATTTAAAAAATAAGAATATAATTGTGACAGGTGCATCAGGTGGAATTGGTAGTGCAATCATAAGTAAATTAAATGGTTGCGGAGCAAAGGTTTTAGCTTCTGGAACAAGACAAGAGAAACTTGAAAAATTAAAATCAAAATTTAAAAATATAGAAATATTAAAATTTGACATTTCACAAAATGATAAAATTGAGGAATTTATAGAAAATGCAACATCTAAATTAGATGGAAATTTAGATTGTCTTGTTAACAATGCTGGAATTACCAAGGACAATTTAGCTATTCGAATGTCTTTAGATGATTGGAAAAAAGTAATTGATATTAATTTAACCTCAACATTTTTGTTGTCAAAATATGCAATAAAAAAAATGCTTAAAAATAAATCAGGAAAAATTATCAATATCACTTCAGTAGTTGGTCACACAGGAAATCTAGGGCAAGCTAACTATACTGCATCAAAAGCTGGGATAATTGCTATGTCAAAAAGTTTAGCCATTGAGTATGCAAAGAAGAATATTAATGTTAATTGTATTTCACCAGGTTTTATAAAGACAGCAATGACAGATGAAATTGAGGAAAAATATAAAGAAATTATAATTTCCAAAATTCCATCAGGTAGACTTGGTGAACCAGGGGATATTGCTAATGCTGTTAATTTTTTAGCCTCAAATCAGTCTGATTATATTAATGGGGAGACTTTACATGTAAATGGGGGCATGTATATGGCTTGACAAAATCACTATTTAAACTAATAAGAATTTAAAACAATAAGGATCAATATGTCAGAAGATGTTTCAAGCAAAGTTAAAAAAATAGTAGCAGATCATTTAGGTATTGATGAGTCTAAAGTAACAGAAGAATCTAGCTTCATCGATGATTTAGGAGCTGATAGTTTAGATACAGTTGAATTAGTAATGGCTTTTGAAGAGGAGTTTGGTTCAGAGATCTCTGACAGTGAAGCTGAAAAAATTTTAACTGTTGGTGATGCCGTAAAATTTATTGAAGGAAAAGCTAATTAAATTTTGATGCCCACTGATAAAGATGGGATAATGATTATTTTATCCTCTCCTTCTGGAGCTGGTAAAACCACTCTTGTAAATTTATTGTCAAAGCTCGAAAATTTCGAAGTTTCGATTTCTCACACAACTAGAGAACCAAGACCAAATGAAATTCCCAATAAGGATTATTTTTTTGTATCTAGTTTGGAATTTGAAAGATTGATAAAAAATGAGGAATTTTTAGAATATGCAAAAGTTTTTAACAATCTTTATGGAACAACAAGAACACCAGTTATTGAAAAGTTAAATAAAGGTAAAAATGTTTTATTTGATATTGACTGGCAAGGTGCAGATCAAATTAAGAATAAAAAATTAGATTATAAATTGATAACATTTTTTATTTTACCCCCCAGTAAAGAAGTTTTGTTTAAAAGATTATCTAATAGAGATATGAAAAATAAACTTATTGTTAAAGAAAGAATGAGACAATTTGAGAGAGATGTATTACATTGGATAAATTATGATTACGTGGTAATTAATGAAAATCTAGAAAAATGCTATTCAAAGATTTATAGCTTAATAAAAGCTGAAATTGATAATGGATCAAAAGATTACGATTTAGAATATATTAGACAACATGTCGAAAAATTAACCTCTTAATTTTTCATATTCTTTTGCTAAATTATAATAAACTTCATTATTTAAATTTTGAGGTCTTAATTTCAAATCTAATTTCAATTTGTTCGAAACACTGTCATTTGGAAAAAGAGAGTAATAAGGTTTTTTAATCATTTTTCTTCTCTGATTAAAAAATATTCTAGTAACTTTTTCTAAATTATATGAGTTTGTTAAGTTTAAATAATTTTCTTTTGGAGAAAAAAAAAGTAATGAACTGTTAACTTTGGGTGATGGTAAAAAACTATTTGGTTTAACATCAATAATTTTTTTTATATTTAGTTTCCAATTTGATAATATTGATAACCTTCCATAATCTGATGTATCAAATTTAGAAATGATTCTGTCTGCTACTTCTTTTTGAAACATAAGGATTAAATTTGTAAACCAGCTTTTTTTATTGTTTAAGTTCAAAATCCACTTACATAAAATTTCTGTTGAAATATTGTAAGGTAAATTACCAAAAACAATTAATTTTTTTTCACAAATTAAATATTCATTTATGTCTAAAATATCTTCATTAATTATTTTTATTTTATCATTAAATTTTTTGCTTAATTCAAAAGTAAGCTTCGTATCTTTTTCTACAACATACACTTTTTTTGGATTTTTTTTTAAGATTGATGAAGTAAGATTTCCTGTTCCAGGGCCTACTTCTAGAATATATTTATCTTTAATCTCAATCAAATTTGTAATTTTTTCAATTATATTTTTATCAATTAGAAAATTCTGTCCTAAACTTTTTTTTGCCTTTATCACTTTCGATCTAAAAATTTTAGTGATTTAATTAAACTTAGAGGGTTTGATAAATTTTTATTAATCATTTTTTCGTTTGGGCCATGATCAGGTGAAATTCTATAGAAAGGCAAACCCAAAGTAATATTTATTGCTTCATATTCTTTAATTGTCTTAATTGGTGCTAGAACTTGATCATGATACATACCTAGAATAACATCAAACTTAACTCTATTCTGCTTTAAGAAGATCGTATCAGCAGAAAAGGGACCTTCAATTTTATAATTTTCTTTCTTCAAAGTTTTTATTAATGGTGCAATAATTTTTTCATCTTCATTATATTTTAATACACTTTCGCAGTGAGGATTAAGCCCTGTTACTGCAATTTTTGGTTTGAGATGATGATTTTTAATATAAAAAGAATTAATCAATTTAATTTTTTCTCTTATAGCTTTCTTATTTACTTTTTTTGATACTAATTTTAAAGGCAGATGTGTTGTTAAAGGACAAACAGATAAATCTTTGCTGTATATTAACATTGCTGTATTATCAATTTTGAACTGCTTTGAAATATATTCAGTTAATCCTAGAAATTTTTTATCAAGAAATTTTGATTTATTTACAGGCCCATTTATTAATTTGTTTGAATAACCTGATTTTAGAATTTTAAAAGCAGTATTAAAACATTCTTTGATGAAAATATTAGTGTAAATTATGTTTTTTTTTGGGTCTTTAAAAGTTTTATAATCAACATTAATTATATTAATTTTCTGGTTATTAAGTTTATAGCTTTTCAAACAATCTTTGTTTAATATCATTATCTTCCTTTTGAAATTGTATTTTTTTAAATGATATTTAAGTAATTTAACTGATGAAATTAATATTAATGGACTTCGATACTTTTCAAATTTTAAAGATTTAATGAAGATTTCAAAAAAAATACTTTTTGGCTCTCCAGAAACAATTAAAGTGGGTTTATTTTTCATCAATCTTATAATTAATTTTAGATTTATCAAAAAATATTCTTGAAAATTGATTTAATTGTTTGTTTGTCTCAAATTTGATCATTTTTTCTAATTCCTCAGCTTTATCAATTACTAATTTTGACTCATCAATTTCCTCAATTTTTAATATTATAAAATTGTTTCCAATTTTTATAACATCAGTATTTTGTCCTTTTGTAATTTTTTTTAAATCTTTCAAAAGAATTTCAGATAAATTATTTTCATTAATCCATCCAATATCACCTCCAAATTTTGCACTTTCAGAAATACTATAAATGTTTGCAGTATTATTAAATCCAACATTTGTAATACTTGATTTAATTTGATTTATAAATTTTTTTAAATCTTGGTCTTTTTTTTTTTTGAATACAATTTCAGATAGTCTATATTTTTTTGTCGTTTTATTTTCAAATTGACTTATTTTTTTAGAAAGTTTTTTTTTATCAATATTAACTTGATTTGAGTATTTAAAATAAATCAACTCATTCCATGTAATCTCAATCTTTAATTTATATTTTACATCATTAAGAGAATATTCTGATGAATTTTCTATATATTCATTAAATTTTTCTTCAGTATCAAAATCTAATTTTGTATATAAATTTTTCAAATATTCATTTACGAAAGAATTTTCTTTTGAAAAATCAAAAATTTTTTCAATTTCATTCTTTTTAATTATTTCCCTAATTAAAGATTCTTTCGATATTTCTAAAATTTTTTTATTATCAAGTTGACTCAACTTTGGATTTAAAATTTTTAAGTAGTTAGCCTCGTTTTGAATATCATAATTAGTTATAATTTCATCATCAACTGTAACGGCAATATTTATTTCAGATTTCGATACTGAGTTAAAAATAACAAAAACTAAGATTAATATTATTGAAAAATTTTTAAACATTACTCTTTAAGATTAGGGCTACTTGTTTCCCCAAAAGGAATAATTGTTAACTTAAGAAAAATATTTTCTTCTGGTTTTATATCTCTATCATCGTAATAATCTTTATTGTATTCAATTGAGGCTGCCAAACAGTCATTTTTGTATTGGTATATTAAATTATAATACTCAGTAAGATTTGAAGATTTATTTTCCCTAGTTGAAAATTGAATATTGTTTGAATCATTCAAGTTGAATTTAACTGCACTGTAAAGAAATGAGTTTTTTTCTATAGTGTTATTTTCATTAATGTAATCAAATGTTGTGACAAAATTATTTAAGCTTATTTTTGCATTGAAATTCTCATAATTCACATCAGTTAAATTATTTTTTGTAGACACTGAATATTTTGTGCTTAATATTTCATTCGGACTATATGTAATTTCTCCAAAAAAATTTGAGTTTTTTGAATTTAGCTGATTTCTTTTTGGTAAATCTTCATTTTCTTCCAGTCTCAGATTATTCGCTAATTTAAAAGCTAGTATTTCTCTTGATTTTTCATTATTGAAAACTGAAAAATCACTCCCCAATGTTAAAGATGCTCCCCCTTCCAAAACATCATTTGTAGACAATCTATCAAAATTGTAAATGTTGTTCACATCCAATCTGTTACCATCATTTTGACTTATGTCTTTTGTATAATTTGGACTAATTTTTAAAGCAATTTTTGGACTCAAAATATTAAAATAATTATTTGTTTTTTTAATTAGTGGAAGTGATGAATTAAATTGGAATAATCCTGACAAGTAAATATTTGTATCCTCTTGATATGAACTAGAATTTTTTGCATCAGAATTAACATTTTTGATTATAAACTCATAATTATTCTTAAATCCTAAATTAGAAAATTTTGGATTTGAATTAAATATTAAGTTGTTGATATTAATTTTTTCTAAAATATTTGTATTATAACTTTTAATTAAATTATAAGATTTTAAAATAAAATTTCCATCTAAACTTGTGAAATTTTCAATCTTTTTTGTAATATCTAGTTTTGGTAAAATAAATTCATATCTATCATTATTTTCTTTATCTAGGTCCTCATAGACCTTGAACTCAGAAGTAAAAGATAATTTTTCTGAAAACAAATTTATTCCAAAAGTATTTTCTAGCACATTCAAACTTTTTAACAGAGTTGATGATATTTTATTTTTTCTTAAATATGTATCATTTGATGTTTTTTCAATTTTTAAATTGATATCACCTTCATCGAAGTTTGCAAAATTCATTAATTTTTTATAGCTATAAAAAAAATGAGATTTTGAGTTTTTTTCTTTATCCTCAAAAAAACTAAAATCGCTTATGTGGCTAGTATCTTTATTTTCTTGTCTATATTCTGTTTGTAATAAAAGACTATTATTTGAATATATTCGAGGAGTGAGAGTAAAGTCTTTATTTTGACTAATGACTTTAAAATAAGGAATACTGACGTAATTTGTGGAATTTGCAGAATTTTTTAAAGAAGGAATAAGAAAACCTGATTTTCTTATTACAGTTGGGTCAGGATGAAAAAATTTTGGAAAATACATAACTGGGATATCATAAACCTTTAACAATGCATTTTTGTAATCAATTATTTCTTTTTTAGGGTTGTGTGTAATTTTTTCCGCTGACAGTTGCCATGGAGGGCACTTATCTGTTTTCTTACAAGTTGTAAAAATACCCTTAGAAATTTCTGTAATACCATTATTATAGATAATACTTTTCCCTTTAATTCTTGGTTCGTTATCTTTATTAAAAGTTTTATTATTTAGATCGATTGAAATATCTTGTCCAATTAATTGATTAGATAAAATATTTAAAAAAGCAGTTTCAATTTGAAAATTATTTTTATTAAAGTCTTTTAAGTTAACATTTTGTAATTTTAGAACACTGTCTTTAATGTTATAAATAAAAGATTTTGTATTAATAATATTATTTTGATTATCTTTTAATACTGATTGGCTTTGAGACTCTAAAATTTTTTTTTTTCTATCAAAAGTGACCGAGCTTGTTTCAATCGAAATTTTTTTTGTTAAATCTGTTATTTTGATTTTATCTTTTGCACTTGTGATTGAATTAAGTTGATCAAGTTTGATTTCGTTAAATTCTATTTTTAAGTTATCGGGTTTAAAAAAGGCAACTCCGTTAAAAGCATTTAATATATCAAGATCTTTAACGAACTCAAATTTTTCAGCAATTATTTCTAGATTTCCATCTGTTGAGACTGCTTTACCATTTTTTGCATAAATAACATTTCCCTCATTGATTATTTCTATTTCTGATGTTTCAAATCTATATTGTTCAGCAAAGGAAATATTACAAATAAAAATATATAGAAGAATATGTTTTAATAATTTATTTTTCATTAACTCTAATTAAACCTATAGTTGCAAATATGGAAATAAATAATATAGGTAAATAAATCGAGGAAATAATAGGTATTTTCCCGTTATTTCCTAAGGAAGAAAACATAAAATTCATATAATAGATAATTACAGACATTAGAATACCAAGAATTACGTGGTAAAATAAGGATTTATCTCTTCTAAAATTGAACATTATTACTGCCGACAATACTGTTAATATACCATAAAGCAAAGGTGTAGAGCTTAACCTTAGTAAATGTATAACGATTTCATCAGACGAGTATCCTAGGTTCTCGTAATCTGCTTTTAATGAAAAAAGTTCTAAAATATTTAATGTAGAGATGTTTGAAAACAAACTATTAATTTTTTCTTTATCAAAATTAGATTTTAAAATAAAATTTTCAGGAATTTGTTTTGAAGTATTATTATAAGATATTTTTGGTTCTTGTAATATCCAACTTTTATTACTTATGTCAATCTTTTCAGATTGAATTGTTCTCAGCAAATTGAATTGGTCATCAAATTCATTAATTATAACATTAGACAGATAATTACCCTCAATAAAGTTTGCTTTAACTATCAATGTTGTATTATTAATTTCATCTTTAAGCCATAAACCACTGTCATTAACAACTGCTAAATATTTATTATCTTCTGAAAAACTATTTTTTAAATCAGTATAAACGAATTTTAACTTCGACGCAGCATTGTAGAAAATTAAAACTGTAATTAATCCGATTGAAAAGGCAGAAAGAAAAAGTATATAAATTATCTTAAGATTACTTAATCCATTTATTTTCAATAAATTTAATTCTGCGTTTCTAAATAACCCATAAAATAGAAATTGAGTAGATAGTAAAAAAATAAATGGAAAAACCTCAAATAATGTAATCGGACTGCTCAGAAAAGTTAAAAAGTAGGGATAGAAAAAATTTGTTTCTATGTCTTTAAAGAAAGATATTTCCTCTAAAATACTTAATATAATTATTAAGCAAAAAAAAATTGTACTAATTATAAAAAATTTACTTAAGAAATTTTTTATAAGATATTTTTCATAAGTTTTAAGCATATTTGATTCTTCTATAAAAGATTAAGTATGTTGATACAAATATTAGCCAAGGGATAATCATATAAACAATGGTTGTAGAATTTGAAACAGTTGAATATCGTAAAGACGCTTCAGACAAAATGATAATCAAGAACGTTATTAAAAAAATTATTTTTTGATTTCTTTTGTAAGAAATATGATTTTTCGGAACAATAATCAAAAAACAACACATTAAAGTTAAAACTGGAATATATAATGGCTTGTAGAATCTTTTGAATAATTCTTGATTAATTTCATTCATTAAATTTTTACTACATTTAAAATTATATTTAATATTTTTACTCATGTTAGAAAGTTTTTTAATTTTACAACTCAATAAAAGACTAGACGGCATTTCTTGTATCTTAGGTGATAAAATTGTATTACTTGCATAATCTGCTAAATTAAAATCAATTTCATCAAATTTAAAAATATTTATTTTTGTCTTATCTTTATTTAAAACTTGTCCATCATAAAGTTTAAATATTTTTCTCTTTTTATCTTCAATAATCATTCCATTTTTTGCATATATAATTCTCGAAATTGATTTAGAGGAATCATCAATAAAAACTTCTGAAAATGTTCCGTCATTATTTTTAGATTTTATGAAAATTGTTAAACCATCAACTGCATTAATAAATTTTCCCTCTTTGATAAGAGATGTAAAAAAATCAATATTGGATTCTTTTAAGTATTCACGGCCTTTATATTGAGATATTGGAGAAAAAAAACTACCAAGAAATATTTGAATAATTGTTAAAACTATAGAAAAAAAAATAATCTTATTTGCAAAATCAAATTTATTAACTCCAGATGTCCAGTAAATAAGAAGTTCATTTCTCATTTCATAGTCTACTAACATGTAAAAAAGAGAAATAAAAAATATAAAAGGAACAATTCTATGAATTATTTTTGGAAAATTAAAAATTATATAAGAAAAGTAAGTTTTTAATCCATGACCATCTTGTGTGACGAAATCAAAATAATTCACAGCCTGCATTGTCCAAACTATTAATCCTACAACTATGCATAACATTATGAAGAAAATTGATGTATCTTTAGCAAATTTTCGAAAAATTAATTTTTTCATTGAAAATAATAAATTTCTAAATATATAGCATTCATTTATAGTCTTTATAATAAAAAATTATGTCATTTAAAATTACTTTCAAAAAAAATATTGTCAAAAATAAGATAAGGAATTTTGTTTTATTTTCCGATGAAAAATATAAAGTTTTTGGATTAGAAAAGTCTTTACTATCAAATGAAAGTAATAATATCAATAAAAATATAAGTAATAATGAAATTAAAGATAAAAATTTTTTAACATTCAATATTAATTCAAACCAAAAAGTTATCATTGTAAAATTAAAAAATATTATGTCTTCCAACGAGAATGAAAGATTGGGAGCTGAATTTTATTCTCACATTAAAGAAAATCAATTAACAAATTCAACATTACTTGAAGAAAATTATAATATCTTAACTAAGAAAAATAAGAATTTTGTAGATCAATTTCTTCATGGAGCTATATTAAAATCATACAATTTTGATAAGTATAAAACTAAAAAGAAAAATAAATTAATTGAATTAATTATAGTCAATAAAAAGAATGATATAAATCTAAAAAAAAATAAAAGATTTTATTCGATTGTCGAGGGAATTAACTTCACAAAAGATTTAGTTTCAGAGCCAGGTAACATTTTACATCCTGATGAGTATGCAAAAAGATTAATTCAATTAAAAAAAATTGGATTAAAAGTAAATGTATTTGATAAAAGAAAATTGAAAAAATTAGGAATGAATGCATTATTAGGTGTCGGTCAAGGAAGTATTAGAGGTTCTTATTTAGTAACATTAGAATGGAAAGGTAAAAAATCGAGTAAAAAACCTTTAGCGTTTGTTGGTAAAGGCGTTTGTTTTGATACTGGTGGGATTTCATTAAAACCTGCAAAATTTATGGAAGATATGACTTATGATATGGCAGGCTCAGCAGTAGTTGTTGGGTTAATGAAAACCTTAGCATTGAGAAAAGCAAAGATTAATGCTGTTGGTGTAGTTGGACTTGTAGAAAATATGCCAGGTGGAAATGCTCAAAGACCTGGAGATATTGTAAAATCATATAGTGGAAAAACAATCGAGATATTAAATACTGACGCGGAAGGAAGATTAGTTTTGGCGGACGCTCTTACTTATACTGAAAAAAAATTTAAACCTGAGTTCATAATTGACTTAGCTACCCTTACAGGAGCTATAATTGTAGCTTTAGGTTCTGAGTATGCTGGAATGTTTTCTAATAATGATAAATTATCAAAGCAGATTTTTGAAAGTGGAAAATTTGTTGATGAAAAAGTTTGGAGAATGCCTTTAAATAAGAATTACGATAAGTTGATTAATTCAAAAAATGCAGATATGCAAAATATAAATTATGTGGGTGGTGCTGGTTCAACAACTGCAGCACAATTTTTACAAAGATTTATTTTGAAAAATACTCCTTGGGCACATTTAGATATAGCTGGAATGGCTTTCTCAAAATATGGAGGTGCTTTAAATTCTGGTGGTGCAACAGGTTTTGGTGTGAGATTGTTGAATAAATTAGTAGAGGAATATTATGAGTGATATTGAACAAACTTTATCAATTATAAAACCTGATGCAGTTGAAAGAGGTTTAGAAAATGATATTCAACAAATTTTTAAAGAGAATGGGTTCAAGATTATTAAGGAAAAAAAAATTCAAATCGAAAAATCTGAGGCAGAGACATTTTATAAAGTTCATGAAACAAAACCTTTTTACAATGATTTGTGTTCATATTTATCATCAGGACCAATAATTGTAATGGTATTAGAAAAGAATAATGCTGTTGTTGATAATAGAAAACTTATGGGTGCCACTAACCCTAAAGAGGCTGAAGATGGCACAATTAGAAAAAAATATGGTATTTCGATTGATAAAAATTCTGTACATGGTTCCGACAGCAGTGAAAATGCAAAAATTGAAATAAATTTTTTTTTTAAAGATTAGAAGATATTTTAATTAAGGCCTTAGGATAAAGAATATGTTCTTCTCTGAGTATTCTTCTAGCTAAAATTTGAGGGGTATCTTTTTTATAAATCCTCACTTTTTTTTGTAAAATAATTTTCCCAGAGTCTAACCTAGAATTTACAAAGTGTACCGTACAACCAGAAAATTTATCATTATTTCTAATTGCTCTTACATGTGTATTTAGTCCTTTATATCTAGGTAAGAGAGAAGGGTGAATGTTAAGTATTTTTCCAGTAAAATTCTTAATAAATTTTTTTGATAAAATTTTCATAAAACCAGCAAGACAAATTAAATCTATTTTGTCTTTCTTTAGATTAATTAAAATTTCATTTTCACTTTTCATCCTATTTTTAAAATTATAAACATTGTGTTTAATTTTGTATTTTTTAGCAAATTCCAGACCCTTTGCCTTTGAGTAACTTGAAACCACTTGAATTATTTTTATAGGAGATCTTTTTGTTAGTGAAAATTTGATTAAATTCCTTAAATTACTTCCAGTTCCAGAAATAAAAACAGCAGTTTTTAATATTCTAAATTTTCTACGACCAGATAATTTTTTCATTTAATTTAACTTTATTTGGTCCCTTGATAATTTTTCCTATTACATAAGGCTTAAATTCATTAGAAAAATATTTAGATATTTTATTCAAATTTTTTGATTTAATTATTAAACAAAAACCGATACCACAATTAAATGTTTTGATCATTTCTTTATCATTAACACCGTTTTTTCTTAACCATTTGAAAATAATTGATGGCTTAATTTTATTAAGATTTATCTCTGCACAAAGATTGTTAGGGATAACTCGTTTTATGTTGTCAGCTAATCCACCACCAGTAATATTTGCACAAGCACTTATTAGATTTCGATTAATCAAATTTAGTATTTCTTTTACATAGATTTTAGTTGGTCTTATTAATTCTTTTTTTAAAAAGAAATTTCTATTTATTTTTATTTTTTTTTTTTTAGTAAATGTCTAATTAATGAATATCCATTAGA
>MDSZ01086695.1_pt1 | contig 18254 bp, 16 predicted proteins | sample 811201 | NCBI WGS metagenome assembly MDSZ01 (sample SAMN05326647, study PRJNA326480) | marine metagenome | isolation source: seawater | place: Indian Ocean: North | collected 2010
GAAATTTTTTTTTTTGTATCATCATTTTTAATCAAAAAAAATTCAAATATTTTGTAAAAATAATAAATTACTCCTAAAAAAAAGTTTTTAATTACAATTATTTTGAATGAAATTAGAGATAAAATAAATTTTATTTTTAAATTTTCAGACAAATTTTTTAATAGCGTGATATTTGCTCTAAATACAATAGGCTCAGCCAATCCAATTAATATTTTTTTTTCTATTTTTAAACCTCCCATATAAAAGTTTAGTAAATATTGAGTTATAATTAAATTTAAATTAGGAAATGAGTTCAAATAAAAGTTTTCAAAGAAATTATTTTTATAATATTTTAATTTATTTAAATTTTCATTAATTAAAATATTAATATCATGTTGAAAAATTTTCTTTTCTTTATATTTAATATAATCTTTTAAAGCTTTTTTGGATTTATTCTTTAGTATTAAATTTTTCAAATAATTTACCATTTTCTTGGATCTAAAATAGTTTTTCTAGTTAAATTAAACTCTGGAAAGATTATATTTTTTTTACTTTTAAAAAAAGATATATTTTTTTTCAGTTGTTTAAAGTTATCTACTCCAATAACAACACTATCAATAATTTTTTTATACTTTAAAATAAATTTTATCGCACCTTCTTCAGGAGATAAATTTTGTTTATCAAGCCACCTATACCAATTTAAAAGAATCTTTTTATCTTTTTTGAATAATTTATTAAAGACAAATGATCTATCAGTTAAAAGCCCCTGCAAAAAAATTGACCTGACTTCAATTTTTATTTTTTTTTTCTTGAGAGTATTCGCTAAATTAGTTTTAATTAATCTTCTATCAATTATGTTGAAAGGAATTTGGATAACATCTGGTTTGAAAATTTTTACAAATTTTTTAGCTTCTACTTCATTATAAACAGAATATCCAATTTTATTTATCAATCTATTTTTTTTTGCTTTTTTGAGCGCATTTATTAAATATTTGCCATTTTTTTTATGTAATATTTCTTTTGGTGAGTGGAGAAATAAGGTATTTATATTTTTTATTTTATATAATTTTTGAATTTGTAAAATTTTTTTATTCAAATTATTATCTATTACCTCTTGGGAAAAACCTTTAATTTTTGAAATTTTCGTATTAAATTTGAAATTCTTTACTTTTTTGAAAAGAACATCTTTTTTTTTGTAATATAATTCGGCATTATCAATATATAAAATTTTTTTTTTTTTACTAAAAGTTAGTATTTTACTAATTTCCTTTTTTTTTATTCTATTCCTGTTGAGACCGTAGGGAATATTAAAATTTGCTGTGCCTAAAACTATTTTCACTTTAATAAATCATGCAAAATGTTAATTATTTTATTTTGCTCACTAAATTTTAGATTATAATATAATGGAATTGATAATGCTGTTTGATAATATTTCATCGTATTAGGAAATTTATTTTTTATTCTATCACCAATTTTTTTATAATATGGATGGAGAAAAACAGGAATATAATGTAATTGTGATCCAACCCCCAGGTATAAAAGTTTTTTCATAAATTCTGTTCTATTAGAATTTATTTTTTTAAAGTCGATAAGAATTACATAAATATGATTAGAGCTGTAATTTCTATTTTTGAAGTTTAGAATACTTAAATTTTTTATCTTACTTAATTTTTTATCATAAATTTCTGCTAGTTTTTTTCTCTTTTTTAAAAATTTATCAATATTATTTAGTTGAGACACTCCTAAAGCTGCTTGAATATCTGTCAATCTATAATGAAATCCTAATTCTTGCACTTCATAATACCATTGAATAATTGATTTATTTTGAGATCTATAATTATCAACAACATTCATTTTAGGTTGTAAAATTCCATGTGTTCTTAAAATTTTAAGTCTTTCATAAAAAATTTTATTATTTGTGGTCACAATACCTCCCTCTCCACATGCAATTGATTTTACTGGATGAAAAGAAAAAACTGTCATATCACAATTTTTACAAGATCCTATCATGCTACCATCTTTATATTTTGAACCTAAACCATGCGCGGCATCTTCAATAATGTATATTTTTTTTCTTTTAATAATGGATTTCAGTTTTTTTGAGTCAAAAGGAGCACCACTAAAATGAACAGGTAGAATAGCTTTTACTTTTTTTTCTTTGTTAATTAATTTTTTTAATTTCAAAATATCTAAATTTCCAGAACTCAAATCAATATCAGAAAACAAAACGTTTGATCCACAATGCAATCCAGCATTTGACGTAGAAACAAAAGTATTAGGTGTTGTAATAAATTTGTTGAACTTATTCAAACCTATAACTTTACATGCAATATGCAAACCTGCTGAACAACTTGAAACTGCCACTGCATATTTCGCACCTACATATTTTGCAATTTTACTCTCAAATTCCTCAATTTTTGGACCTTGAGTTAAATTCTTTGACTTTAAAACCGTATTAATTTCATTAAAATCTGATTTAAATAAATGATGCTGACCATATGGTAAAAATTTATAAAATTCTTTAATATATTTTTTATCAAAGTCTTCTTTTAATTTGTTAATGTTGAGATCTAAATTAAAATAATTTTTTTTAATTACTTTTTTTATTTTTTTGTTAGAAAGTGCCATATTTAATGGCTTAATAATTTTTTTATTTTCTTGTTGAATAAAAATGTAATTTTTATCTAAATTAAATATCTCTGCAATTTTTATTCCGAAATTATATTTACTAATTTTTTTATTTGAGGAGATATTGAATATGCCTTTTTTTTTCTTTTTTATTAAATTTTCAATACAATCAATTAAATTTCCTAAATAAACTGGATTAAACTTTATCTTATCACTTAAATAAACCTTTTTTTTTAAAATCAAATTTTTAATAATATAATCTGAAAATGAGTTTCTATAACTAGTTCCCCATCCAAAAAAATTTGTTCTTATTATCAAAAAATCTTTAATATATTTTTTAATCTCATCTTCACACAATGATTTGGTTACACTATAATAATTTATTGGATTTTTTTTATCTTTTTCATCATAATAACTTTCTTTATCACCCCTAAATAAATGATCAGTTGAAATTTGAACAAATTTTATTTTTGAATTTTTAATTACCTCACATAGATTCTTAATGATCAAAAAATTTGAATTAAAAGCCAATTTTTTATTTTTTTCACATTTATTTAAATCTGTTAAACCAGAGCAATTTAAAATTATATCAGGATTGATTGATTTAATTTTATCCTTTATATCTTTCTTGTCTAAAAAATTAATTTTAACAGTATTTTTGATAATCTTATTTTTTTTCTTATATTCGTTACAAATTAATTGATATTTATCTTTAAGTTTGGCTACAAAGTTAATTCCAAACAATCCTGTTGAGCCTATTATTAATATTTTTTTCATGAATTATTTTAGTGAATATCGTGCCTTTTTTAATTTAGAGTTTTTCATAGTAAATACACTATCAGAATATTTTAGTGGGATCTTGCGATGAGAAATACTTATAATGGTACATTTTTTAATTTTATTTTTTATATTTTTAATTATTTTTTCTTCTAAACCACTATCTAAAGATGAAGTAGCTTCATCTAATAATAATATTTCTGGCCGAGAATATAAAGCTCTAGCAATACCGATTCTTTGTTTTTCCCCTCCTGACAATCGAGTACCAGCATCTCCAACACTATTTTTTGATTCTTTATCTAATCTCTCTACAACTTCATTTAAATTTAAAATTTTTAAAATAAGGTTAATCCGTTTTTCCTCTTTAGGTCCACAATTTCTTCCAAAAATAATATTTTTTTTTATAGTATCATCTAATAAATAAACATCTTGTGGAACATAGCCAATTTTCTTTTGCCAATTTGAATTATTCAAAATAGTTTCTTTATCATCAATAAATATTTTACCATTCTTTGGCTCAATTAAACCCAAAATAATATTTAATAATGTAGTTTTACCAGATCCAGATTTTCCGATAATGCTAATCATTTTATTTTTTGGAATATTAAGATTTACTTTATTTAAAATCTTTTTCTTATTACTATAAAAAAAATCAATATTAGAGAGTTTTAAGTTCTTTTTAAAACTTATCTCCTTAGATATAGTTCTATTTGTCTTAATTTTGTCTATTCTTTTAAATTCATCATATATAATATCAAAAGATGCTTTTCGAAATTTATAAGATGCAATGCTTAATGCGATGCTATTAAGACCTGGTATCATTCTTAATGAACAAAGAGTGAAAAGGGTTAGGACTGGTAAAATAGTGTTTTTGTCATCTGTTACCATAAATAGATAAACAGTTATTAATAGAATTGTGGTTATAGTAATCTGTTCTAGTAATATTCTTGGAATTGAATGTACCACCTTTAAATAGATAACGTTTTTTAATTGTGAATTTACATTATCTTTAAATTGAGAAAGAAATTTTTCTTTAATTCCATAAACTTTTGTTTCTTTGAGAGAACTAAGTGTTTGTCTCAAAATTTTTATCTCATTCGTTTTGAAGTAGTTATGTTTTAAACCTCTTCTTTCCAAATCTTTTTTGATTATTTTTAAATAAAAAATCAATGTTACAGCAAATATAAAAAAACAAATAATTGTTATTTTATAATCTGTTAACAATAATAGTATTAATAAAAATACCAAAACAATTGTCTCTTTAAAAATCTTAATAAAAATAAGTATAAATTCTGATGAATTAGTTACACCAATTTGTATATTTCTTATTAATTGAGAAGGGTTTTTTTTTAGATGATAAATAATTGGAAGATAAAGATAATATTCAAGAAGTTTTTTTGAATTATTAGATCTAACCTTTGCTAACAAAATTGTTTCTGTGAAATTTGATATTAGAATAACTAAATTTTTAATCAAAAAGATACTGAAAATAAAAATAGAACCGACATAAATAAGATTTTTATTGTTAAAATAATTAATCAAATTATTAATAAAATCATAATCTATTTTTGAAGATAAATTATTTGCTAATTGGTCAGGGTCAAACAAATAAGAAATAAAAATTGGTATCAATCCTATACCAATGATTTCTAAAACAGCTGTTATTATTAATAAAATAAAAACTAAAAAAGAATAGTAAAAGTATTTTTTACCTAAAAGATAGATAAATTTTTGAAACATCTTTTAATGAACTTTTTCTAAAATTTTTTTTAATTTACTAGATGAAATCCATTGTTTGTTTTGATTGGATATATACTGAAAATTTTCTTTTACTTTTTTTCCATTTTTGGCCATCTTTTTTAAAACTTTCTTATCCGCCAATTCAGGAAGAATCTTAAAAATATTTTTGTATTCATAGGTGTTTCTAGAGTCATCAATATTAATCATTTCTTCATGTATCTTTTCACCTGGTCTGATACCAATTATTTTTATTTTAATTTTTTTATGAATAGATTTAGCTATATCTAAAACATTAATTGATGGTGCTTTTCTAACAAAAATTTCACCACCCATCATTTCTTTCAGTGAATAATAAACAAGATCAACTGCATCATCTAAAGTTATCATAAATCTTGTCATATTTTTATTTGTTATGGGTATAGTTGACCCTTCTGGAAAAGATTTAAAAAAAGGGATAACAGATCCTCTTGAATTGATTACATTCCCGTATCTTACCACAGAAAATTTAGTAGAGTTTTTTTTGAATTCATTGCTTGAAATAAATAATTTATCTGAAGTAAGTTTTGTTGCTCCATACAAATTTACTGGGTTACATGCTTTATCTGTAGATAATGCAATTACATTCTTCACGTTATTTTTTTTTGCAGCATCAATCAAGTTTATTGCACCCAGAACATTAGTTTTAATACATTCGCTTGGAAATTCTTCAGCAGTAGGAACAATTTTAGTTGCAGCAGCATGAATTATTATATCAACATTTCTTGTAACCTCTTCCACTCTTTGTTTATCTCTAATATCTCCAATAACAAATTTGACACGTTTATCAGTTATTTCATTTTTCATTTCCCATTGTTTCATTTCATCTCTTGAAAAAACAATTAATTTTTTAATTTTTGTATCTTTCAATGTTTTTTTTGTAAAATATTTCCCGAAAGAACCTGTGCCTCCGGTTAAGAAAATTGTCTTGTAATTGATCATTGTAATACGAAATTTAAATTTACCTATAGTTTAATATTATTAAAGTTACAATAAATAATATGGACCAATATTGTCTTTTTTATGAACTTGTAAAAAAACCAAAAAAAATGATAATTGTTTTAATTTTTTAAGATTGATTATTTAAAAATCTATCAACTTTATTTTTTATCCTTTCATTGAAAGTATCATTAGACTTTAAAATAATATCATTAGATAAATTATTCATTTCTAATTTTATTTTATTTTTATTATTAATAATCATTAAAAATTTTTTAAACTTTTTATCGAACTCTTCTTGATCTAAGCAATTAACAATACATTTTTTATTTTTTAAAATATGTAAATGTGGTGCTAAAATAGTATGAAGTTTCCAATCAAAATTATACTGATTCTTTTCACTGTAACCAACAGTCATACAAGGAATATTATTAAATAATGCCTCTACAACCATCGTGGAAAATGGTGTAATTATTCCTTGAATGCTTTTAAATAAATAGGGATAATCTTTTAACTTAAACTCTTTTTTTATACTTTTATCAATTATTACTTGGTTTGGCATATTAAAGTTAATTTTTTCATCAAATACTCTTTTCCATGCAAACGGATGTGGTTTGTAAATTATTTTATAACTTTTTTTATCATAATTTTTAAGATAATTTAAAATCTTATTTATCATTTTACCCTCATTAAAAACAACTGCTGAACCACACACCAAAATATATTTATAATTTACATTTAATCCTAATTTTTTTTGCGCTTCATATTTTGAAGCACTATTTTTGTACACATCAAATTTAAAAGACCCAATTATTTCAGATTCTAAATTATGAAACTTTTTACACAATTTTTTAGTTTGTTTTCCCCACACCATAATTTTATCTGGTTTAACTAAAATTGGTTTACCTGAAATATGATCCCAACCAGCTGGAATAAAAAAAATTGGAATTTTTCGATTTTTAGCATTTCTTGTTAAATCATCAGCTAATAAATCCTTGCCAGTACTTATATTTAAAAAAAGATCAGCCTTAGAGAAAAAGTTCCAATTTTTAACAGTTTTATTTAATAAAAAATTTAAAATGAATTTTACAAAATTATCAATTTTAAAAGCATATATTAATTCGATAATTTTTTTATGAAGCTTACTTATATATAATCTGGAATTTTTTTCGTAAGCTTTTTTTGAATGATGCTTCTTCTTTAAATCCATTTCCTCTAAGTAAAATAGATATGTCCAAAACAAAAATCTTATGTTTTCTTTTATTCTTACAATGTGAAAATTTTTAATTCTTTTTCCAAGATCTTTAATAGGCTTACCATCGAATAACCAGATGACATTAAAATTTTTTTCCATAAATGAGTAAAAATCTGTTTCAAATAGATCTCTGTGTCCCAATTTTGATGCACTTGAAAAAACGATTAATGTTTTTTTAATTTTATTCATCAATAGATGTATATAATTTAAAAAAATTATTATACAAATTTATTTTTAATAATAATTATTTTCTATATAATCAAGATTTATGATTGATCTAAGCAATTTTAAAAAAGCTTATGTAATGGCTCCTGAACAAAGAGCTCTTGATATAATCTATTTTAGTGATCTTGTATTAAATTTAGATTACTTAGACTTCGAATTTCAAGAAAAAAAAAAATATTTCAAATCTTATTTTGATAGATCAAACTTATATTAAAAAAATAAAGAAAATAAACCATAATAAAAAATATAAATTTATAATATTTATTTGGAATGGAAGTTTTGATTTAAAAAAATTTAAAAATGATATTCAGGAAATTAAAAATCAAGATATAGATTTTAAATTACTTGCTATTGGCTCATTTCATAATAAAGATAAATATTTTATTGATCCAAATATTGGCGATTTAAACAATTCAAAAAAAGAAATTATAATCAAAAACTTAAGCTCAAAAATTAAGTTCATTTATCAAAAAAGTAAAATTTTTTCGATAACAAAAATGATTTTTTACCCACTTCAAGCCATCAAGAAATTATTTTTTCCTAAAGTTATTTTTTATGGATTTGGAAAAATTAGAGAAACTGAACTAAAAAATATTCAACAAAACAATATTTCTAATAATTTTGATAAAATAAAGAATGATTATTGGCAAAAATTATCTAATTTAGAAAATGAGGATAATTCTATTGATAAATCACTAGAACTTTTTGAGTCTATCTTAATTAATCATGATTTTGAAAATATAGAGATGTATGAAAAATATTATATTTTTCAAAATTTTTTTAGGCATATATTTATTAATATTTGTAATAGATTTGAGAATTTTGAGTGGAAAAGATTCGAAAATAAATTGCTAATTTATCATTCACCTTTTTACAATCAAAATTACTATATTGATTTTGGAAGTAAGTGTAGTGTTGAAAAAATTTATTCAAGGTATCTTTTTTTAAAAAGATATAATAAAAATATTTTAAGTATAAATTTTTTCGAAAATTTCAAAAATGGAGAAAAAAATTACAAAAACTTAATAAAAAACTCTATTGAGTATTTAAAGGAAATAAAAAAATTGTCGATAAAAAAAAATAATTTATCTGCTTCAAAGTTATATGAGCTTTTGAAAGCAAATTATAATAATATAAATATTTAAATATGAATTCTATTAAAAATTTTTTTCTAAAATTATTCTTATTTATTTTAAATAAATGTGATAAAATTTTTAAAAGTAAATCGTTGCAATACGTTGTATTTGATTATTTTTATTTAAAAGAAATAAAGAAAAGATCTAAAAATAAATTAAATATTTTTTTTAAATTAGGATATTTTAAAATTGAAAAAAATTTCCCAGAGTTTGTTGACAAAATCAATGTCCATATTTCAAAACTAAAACTTAAAAAAAAAACTAATTATATTAAATTATATGAAATTGATAATTTTATTGAGTCAGAAGTACATTCTTTTTGTGATGGTGAATTAAAAGAAATCATTAAAAATTTATCAAATATCTATATGTCAAATATTTATCTAGCAAATATTAAAATTGCTGAAAATTTTCATTTTGAGGAACATACACAAAATTATGCAAATTTTTATCATGTGGATAATAACAGACTTACATTATTTAAAATTTTTATTTCCTTAGATGACGTATCAAACAGCCAAGGTCCAACACATATTATTCCATTTAATAAAACAAAAAATTTTTTAAAAAATACAAAATATAAAGATAGATATAATTATGATCACATTAGTAATAATTTTGAAATTTTCAAAAATATAAGTTTAAAAGGTGAAGCTTTCGTATGCAATACTTCCAGGTGTTTCCACAAAGCAGGTGTTCCAGATCGAAATAATTCTAGAAAAATGATGACTTTAAGTTTTGTTGCTTATCCTAAAGATTATGAAATAAATAATCAATTCGATTATTTGAAAAATCCAATACTTTCAGACAAATATCAAAAAAATTTAATAAATTATTTATCTAAATCAACAGATTTTTTTACAGATTATAAACTTTATAAAAATTATGTTGAATATATGAGGAAGAATTTTTGAAATTAATTAAATAATTTTTATAGATTGTAATGTTAATAATTAATCTATATATCCATTCTACAAAATATAAATGTCCAAAAAAATTTTAATTACTGGTGGTGCTGGATTTATTGGTCATCATATGATTAACTATTTTCTTAAAAATACAGATTGGCAAATTATTTCATTAGATAGACTAGATTATTCCGGCAATTTAAATAGAATTGAGGACTCTTTAAAAGATTTTAGTGAAAATGATAAAAAAAGAGTCAGAGTTGTTCATCATGATTTAAGAGCAGAGATAAATGATATTTTAATTTCTGATCTGGGAGAATTTAATTATATAATTCATACGGCTGCTTCCTCTCATGTGGATAGATCTATTATTGATCCTCTAGGTTTCGTTTATGACAATGTGGTTGCAACTTGTAATATATTAAACTTTGCAAGAAAATTAAATAATTTAGAAAGAATTATATATTTTTCTACTGATGAGGTTTTTGGTCCAGCTCCAAAAAAAGTTTTATATAAAGAAAGAGATAGATACAATTCAACAAACCCTTATAGTGCAACAAAAGCAGGTGGAGAAGAATTGGCCGTAGCATTTGAAAATAGTTACAAACTACCAGTATATATTACTCATACAATGAATGTATTTGGAGAAAGACAACATCCTGAAAAGTATATACCGATGACAATTAGAAAAGTTAGAGATAAAAAAATTGTAACTATTCATAGTGATAAAACAAAAAAAATACCAGGTAGTAGGCATTATATACATGCGGAGGATGTGTGTGATGGGTGTTTATTTTTACTATTGAATGAAAAAAAAATATCTACAATCAAAAATGATTATGGTGAAGCAAGATGTAAAAAATTTAACTTAGTTGGGCCGAGTGAAATAAATAATTTAGATTTAGCTCTCAAAATTGCCAAAAGCCAAAATATAGATCTTAAATATGAAATGGTTGATTTTCATAGTAGTAGACCAGGTCATGACCTAAGATATGCCCTAGATGGTGGTTTAATGAAAAGTCTAGGTTGGTCACCAAAAATAGATCTAGATAAGAGAATTAATGAAGTAGTTAATTGGAGTTTAAAAAATGATCGATGGCTCAAAGTCAATTAATCATTTATGAAGGTACTTTGTATAATTCCTGCTAGAAAAGGTTCTAAAGCAATTAAAAATAAAAATATATTAAAAATTAAAGGTAAATATTTATTTGCTTATTCAATTGAATTTGCAAAAAAGTTGAAATTTCTAGATAAAATAATTTTTAGTTCAGACTCAAAAAGTTATATCAAAAAAGCTAAAAAATTTGACAGTATATTTTTTAACTTAAGACCAAAAAAATACTCAACCGATAATTCACTTATGGTTGACTATGTAAAGTATCAACTTACTGAGGAAAAGAAAATAGGAAATATATATGATTATGTATTACTTCTTCAAGTAACATGTCCTTTTAGAAAAAAAGAGGACTTCTTTAAAGCATACGAAATTTTAAAGAAGAAAAAATTTGATAATGTTATTACAATAAATAAAACAAAAGATCATCCTAATAGACTTAAAATTTATAAAGGAAAAAATTTAGTAAATTATTTAAAAAATTTAAAATCTGAGGATTTAAAACCAAGACAGAAACTAAACTCAATATATGTCAGATCAGGATCAATGTATTTTTTCAAAACATCAATTGTTTATGAAAAAAATACTTTAGTTGGAACAAAAACTTATGGTATTAAGGTAAATGGTAAATATGCTATAAATATTGATGATTATAATGATTTAATTTTAGCGAAACATTTTGCATGATAAAATAAATAGGCTAATTATTTCATTAATTTTAAATGAAAATAAATAATAAAAAAATTGACGAGCTATCAAAAACTTTTTTAATTGCTGAAGTTGGTTTGGGTCATGAGGGTTCTTTAGGAATTGCAAAAAGTTTTATTGAAAAAGCTAAAATCAACGGAGCAGATGCTATAAAATTTCAAATGCACATACCTGAATTTGAATCATCAAGCTTAGAAAATTTTAGAAAAAAATTCTCTTCTCAAGATAAAACTAGATATGATTATTGGAAGAGAACATCTTTTACACTCAAAGAATGGAATATACTTAAAAAATATTCAATAAAAAAAAAGATTATTTTTCTATGTTCTCCATTTTCTATTGAAAGCGTTGATTATTTAATAAAATTAAATTTAGATGCTTGGAAAATAGCATCTGGTGAAATTAATAATTTTTTAATGTTAGATCATATTATTAAAAAAAGTAATAAACCAATAATTTTGAGCACAGGACTTTCAGACGAAAAAGAAATAAAAAAAACGCTTCACTTCATTAAATCCAAATTATATAAAAAAAAATTAAAAAATGAACTTTCTTTACTTCAATGTAACTCACAATATCCAACACATGTATCTAAAGTGGGTCATAAAATAATTCAAATTTTAAAGAAAAAATTCAAATTAATTACTGGATTATCTGATCATTCAGGAAACATAAATTCTCTTATATCTGGAATAACTTTGGGAGCTAAAATTTTAGAATTTCACGTAACATTTGATAAGAAATTTTTTGGTCCAGATGTAAATTCATCTATCACTTTTGAGGAACTCAATTTTCTCTCAAAATTTAATAACGATTATCATGAAATATTAAACTCAAATTTTAAAACAAAAAAAATTTCTAAAAATCTACTTAAAATGAAAAAATTATTTCATAAAAGTTTAGCTCTGAGAAATAATAAAAAAAAGGATGATAAAATTTTATTAAAGGATTTAATTGCACTAAAACCAAATATAGGCATATCTGTAGATAAATATAATTCAGTAATAGGAAAAAAATTGACTAGAAATTTAAAAAAAAATACTTTTCTTAAAAAAGAACTTATCAAATGAAAAAAAAAAAAATTACTTTTATTATTGTAAACAGAGCGAACTATGGAAGAATTAAAAACTTACTAATAGATCTAAAAAAAAAAGAATATTTTAAAATAGATATTGTTATTGTTTCATCATCAACACTTAAGAAATATGGAGAGATAGAAAATGTTATCAAAAAAGATGGATTAAAAGTAAGTGAAAAAATATATACTCATATTGAAGGTGAAAACCTACATACAATGGCTAAATCAACTGGCTTGTTACTTTTAGAGTTATCAACCACTTTTCAAAAATTAAATCCTGATATGGTTTTTATAGTTGGTGATAGATATGAAGTTCTGTCTGCTGCAATTGCTGCAAATTATATGAATATATTTCTAATTCACTTACAAGGGGGAGAGCTAACTGGCTCGGTTGATGAAAATGTTAGACATGCAGTTACTAAATTATCTCATCTTCATTTAGTAAATACAAACAGATCAAAAAAAATTGTTCAACAAATGGGAGAAAATCCAAAAAACGTCTTTAATGTTGGTTGTCCATCTATAGATATAATAAAGAATTTAGATTTTAAAAAAGTAAAGATTAAACAACCTTTTGGAGTAGGTCATAAGATTGACTTAAAAAAACCTTACTATGTATTTCTAATTCATCCAGTAACTACTGATTACAAAAATTCAGAAAAACTAATTAATGAAATGATTGAAGTAGCAAAGAAAATTAATGATCAGATTATTTGGTTATGGCCAAATGTAGATGCTGGAGCACATATTTTTACAAAGAAAATAAGATCATTTCGAGAAAAATATAAAAAAAAAATTAATTTTGTTATAAATTTTAAAACTGACGAGTATCTAAAAATAATTAAAAATTGTATTGCAATTATAGGAAATTCATCTAGTGCAATCAGGGAGGCATCTTACATGGGCATAAAAGCAATAAATATTGGTGATAGACAAATTTTGAGAGAGCGTAGCAAAAATGTTATAGATGCACCTGTTGATCATAAGCACATTTTAAGATTAATAAAAAAAAGTGATAAGATAAAAATTAAAGGAACAAAACTTTATGGGGATGGAAATGCTATATCTAAAATAATAAATATTTTAAGAAAGACAAATTTAGACATAAAAAAAAAATTTTATGTTAAATAAAAAAATAATTATTTATGAAAAAATTATTTCAAATAAAAATATTTCTTTTCTCAAAAAAAACTTTATCTTCAAAAAAAAGATAGCCTTTTCTCAAAGAAAAAATGTTGTTGGTATATATAGTTTTCTAGATAACTCATATAATAAAAAAGAGTTAAAAAAATACCAGAATTTAAAGTTTTTTTTATCCCCAACGACAGGCTGTAATCATATTGATACAGAATACCTCAAGAAAAAAAAAATAAGATTATTTTTGTTAAATACTAATGACAAATTGATTAAAGATATTTCCTCTACAGCAGAACTTACAATTACAATTATATTAAATTCAATAAGAAATATTTATCAAATTTTATCTGATACAAAAAAATCTAAATTTTTAAGATACAAATATAAATTTAAACAATTTAGAAATTATAGTGTGGGTATAATTGGATATGGAAGAATTGGAAAAAAAGTACATGAATACCTAAAAAACTTAAATTTTAAAATAAAGGTCTATGATCCAAAATTAAAAAGAAATAAATATAATTTTAAAGAAATAATTTCAAGCTGCGATATTTTAACTTTGCACATACCTTATAAAGGAAAAAAAATTTTGGACAAAACAAGATTTAATTATTTAAAAAAAAATGTAAAATTGATAAATACTTCAAGAGGTGAATTAATTGATGAAAATTTATTATTCTCTTTTCTAAAAAAAAATTCAAATAGTCAATATTGGACAGATGTAATTACTAATGAACAGGTAAGAGTTAAAATGTTAAAAAAAGTAAAAAAATTTCAAAAATTAAATAATTTAAAAAATTTTTTCGTCACCCCTCACTTAGGAGGAGCAAGTATTGATGCTATGCAAAAAGTAGAAAAATATATTTTTACAAAACTTAAACGCACAATTAATTAAAATGTTAATTATATCAAATTTAAGATATCAAGAAGCTAGTTATAATAAAAATCAACAATTAAAAAAAATTATTTCATGTGAAATTTGTTCTAAAAGAAATTTCAAAACTATACAAAATATTGGAAGAATTGATCGTGTAGGTGTTTACGGTCACTTAAATATAGTTTTATGTAAAAATTGTAGTCACAAATTTGTTAATCCAAGATTTATTGATGATTTTTATATTAAGTATTATTTAAAAAAATACAGAAAAATTGCTTTTGGTTTTCTAAAGCCAACCAGAAAATATCTTAATATTCAAAAAAAAAGGGGTGAAGGAGTATTTAATTTTTATAGACCATATCTAAAAATAAAAGGTAAAATTTTAGATCATGGGTGCGCGTCTGGCGGAACAATGCTAGCATGGATTAAAAACGGCTGGGATGCATATGGATTTGATCCTCATACGCCTAGTGTTAAGTTTGGAAGGAAAATGCTTGGGTTAAAAATAAAAAATTGTTTTGGAGAAAAAATAAAATACAAAAATAAGGAATTTGATGTTGTAAAAAGTCTTGGCTCACTTGAGCATTCTTACAATATCAACAAATCCTTAAAAGAAATATATCGTGTTTTAAAAGATGATGGTTTATTAATAATAAGATGGAGAAGTAATAAAATAATAGGTTCAACTTTAGAATATTTTAATCACAATCATTACAGATATTTTACCAGAAAAACATGGAAACTCTTACTTTCTAAACATAAATTTAACGTTATTTCTTACACTAGTAAAAGGCTAGAAAAATATAATAGCTATGAATATATCTTGGCAAAAAAAACATTTAATCAAAAATATCTACCAAAGCTACCACAGGTTCAAATTAATAAAGAGGTAAAATATATAAAAAAGAAAAATATCAACTATTTTAAAATTTGTTTGAAAGCTAATAATCAAAATTTACTTTATACAAAAAATTTGCAGAAAAAAAAATTATTTATAAAGAAAAATAAATTAATCATTTTAAATAACATTGTTAAATCATCGGTAATTAGATTTTTTTATGAAATGAAAAAATTCTATGAAATAGTTAATAAAAATGATAACAAGTTCCTTAATTATTAACAATAATTAATAAAATATAAAATGTTTCAAACTGATAAAAAGATAAAATCAAAAAAAAAAATTTCTTGGACATTTAAAAATAAAGCAGTAGCAAATGCTTTTGAAAAACATGTTGTTAAGTCTGTGCCTTTATACGAGCATTCACACGAAATTGCTCTAGGCCTTTCAGATTTTTTTTTAAAAGAAAAAAGTACTTGTTATGACTTAGGTTGTTCTACAGGGCGATTACTTAAAAAAATAAGTGAAAGACATTTTGATAAAAAGATTAATTTTATTGGTTTTGATGATTCTAAAGAAATGATAAAAATAGCAAAACAAAATAAAAAGATTAAATTTTATAATAAAGACATAAATAAAATAAAAATGAAAAATTCGGATTTTGTGTTATCTTTATTTACTATTCAATTTATTCAGCCTAAAGAACGACAACAAATATTTGATAAAATTTATAAATCTCTTAATTGGGGTGGTGGATTATTTTTATGTGAAAAAATTAGAGGTAAAGATGCAAGATTTCAAGATATTTTGAATTTTCTTTATTTTGATTTTAAAAAAAAACAAAAGCTTTCAGATAAAGAAATTTTAAATAAAGAAAAGTCCTTAAGAGGAGTCATGGAACCATTTACCATAAATGCAAATTTTGATTTTTTAAAAAGAGCTGGATTTAGAGATATTATGCCAATTTATCAATATTTGTGCTTTGTAGGTATTTTGGCAATTAAATAAATTTCTCTAAATAATTTTTTTATAAATTTTCCATTTTGAAAAAAGATAAACTCTAAACCACAAGTCTGCATTTTTAACATTTTTATTTATAAAATCTTGTTTGAAAATTTTAGATAATTTTTTTAAATCTTTATTTTTTTTATAAAAATTACTAATTAAAGTATTTTTAATATCTTTATATAATATGGAATAAACAAAGCTATAATTTCCTGGTTTATGGAACTTACTATTAGAATTTTTTACGAATTTAGATTCTCTCAATAAAAATTTATTATTTCCTTTTCTAAAAAAATATTCTTCTTTCCATTTAAAAACATGGTCTACTAATTTAGTATCTAGAAATGGTACTCTATTTTCAATCGAATTCTTCATGTTAACAAAATCATTGATATATAGCCAATAAGGAATATGAGAGTAAAGCATTCTTTTTTTTAAAAACTTTTTAAGTGTCATTTTTTTTTTTGATAATTTCTTCCCAAGAAAATAAAGAGATTTCTTGGTCTGTTTTGTAAATTTTTCCATATCAATGCAAAATTTTTTTGCCTCACTTATTTTATTTTGAGAAATTAAACTACTTACTCTATATGGAACCGCATATTTATAGCCTCCAAATATTTCGTCTGAGCCATCGCCACTTAATAATATTTTAACCTTATCTTTTTTAGCCTGTTCTGCTATGAAAAATTGGTAAATTGGCTGAAAAGATCTTACTGGATAATCTAGATTTTTTATAAAATTGTTAATTTTTTTTTTTGTAGTGATTTTTTTACAATCAATAAATTTGTGTGAAACGTTTTTATTATAAATTTTTTTCTTTACCCACTCACTTTCTTGATCATTTTCAAAGTTTTTTAAAGTATAACAAATCAAATTTTGCTTATTTTTAAAATTTGATAACAAATAGTTTGAATCTAAACCTGAGCTTAATGGTAGAGCGGTTTTTACATCATAATTGTTATGTTTAGAAATATTTTTTTTTAAAATTTGCTTAAATTTAGAAAAATTAGAAAAACTAAATTTTTCATCTTCTTCTAATTTCCAATATTTTGTAAAAGTAAATACATTATTTTTAATCTGACAAAAATTTCCTGTTGGAAATACTTTAATATCTTCATAAAATGTTTTGTGATTTTGGAAAATTTTTCCTTTTAACAAAAATTTTATTAATTCTTTTTTATCTATTTGAGTATTTTTTTTTGCAAAAAATTTTCTAATTGTTTCAATTGATGAAGAAAAAAAGAAATTATTTTTATTTTTAGAGTAAAATAACGGTTTAATTCCTAATCTATCTCTTGAAATCGTTACAATTTTTTTTTTTATATCATAATAAACAAAAGCCCACATTCCCTCTAACAATTTATGAGTTTTTTTTACTCCATAATATTCTAAACATGCAGAAAGTACTTCGGTATCTCCATCGGTTTTAAATTTAATTTTTTTTTTTTCTAAATTTTTTTTTAAAATATTAAAGTTATATATCTCGCCATTAAAAATTAAAATATTTCCGTTTCTTTCGAAAGGTTGAGGAGAACCTTTGTGGGTTCCAGTAATTGACAGATAGTTAAATCCGAAGAATAGTTTTTCTTTAATAATATAATTACTTAAATCCGGACCTCTGTAATTAGTACTATTTATTATCTTTTTTTTAATAGGATATATTTTTGCAAGATCGTTACTAAAGTCAATACCACACATATTAATGAAGCCTTATAACAAATGCATGTAAAATTCAAAATTAGTTTATAACTTTAAGTAGAACTTTTATAAATACATTCATTTTATCAAATAAAATTTTTTTCAGTGCATAAATCAAGCCAATTGAGCTATTAGTACTGGTCAGCTGCACGCATTACTGCGCTTCCACATCCAGC
>MDSZ01228308.1_pt1 | contig 18254 bp, 13 predicted proteins | sample 811201 | NCBI WGS metagenome assembly MDSZ01 (sample SAMN05326647, study PRJNA326480) | marine metagenome | isolation source: seawater | place: Indian Ocean: North | collected 2010
AACTGTTATGGGTCTTGGAGTAGCTGGTTTAGCTGTATTTGGTCTATCTGCCATTTTTGCATTATTGGTAATGCAAGGAGGAGAAAAAGCCGACATGGTTGTGATTCTAGAAACACTTGCAGGTTTTTCATTAGGAGCTGAATGTATCGCCTTATTTGCAAGAGTAGGAGGAGGTATTTATACAAAAGCTGCGGATGTTGGAGCGGATTTGGTAGGAAAGGTAGAAGCAGGAATTCCTGAAGATGATCCACGTAACCCGGCAACAATTGCGGATAATGTTGGAGACAATGTTGGAGATGTTGCAGGAATGGGGGCTGATTTATTTGGCTCATATGTGGCGACAATGCTTGCCGCTATGGTTTTGGGGAATTATCTTATTCTTCAGGACCCAGGAACCTTCACCAAATTTGGTGGTTTAGGACCAATTCTTATGCCCGTATTGATTGCAGGAGTCGGACTTGTATTTTCGATAGTCGGTACATGGGTAATTAAGATAAAAAATAACGAAGCAAAAGAAAAAGAAGTACAAGGTGCATTTAATCTTGGAAATTGGGGTTCGTTGATTTTAACGGCAATCGCCTCATTTTTTATCATCAAATGGATGCTTCCTGCTCAAATGAAAATGGAGTTTTTTGGTGAAGGCGTCATGACAATTGGATATAATAGAGTTTTCTATGCAGTATTGATTGGCTTAGCCGTGGGAGGGTTGATATCTATGTTAACTGAATATTATACAGCAATGGGTAAAAAACCGGTAATGGGAATTATACAAAACTCTTCTACTGGAGCAGCTACCAATATTATTGCAGGATTGTCTCTAGGTATGATGTCAACTGCGGCACCAATTATTTTGTTTGCTGGAGCGATATGGGGAGCATATGCATGTGCTGGATTTTATGGTGTAGCTATTGGAGCATCTGCGATGATGGCAACAACGGCCATGCAATTAGCAATTGACGCATTTGGACCTATTGCAGATAATGCAGGAGGAATTGCAGAAATGTCAGAGCTAGATCCTGAGGTTAGAGAAAGAACAGATATATTAGATGCAGTTGGTAATACAACGGCAGCGGTAGGAAAAGGGTTTGCTATTGCTTCTGCTGCACTTACTGCCCTTGCCCTTTTTGCTGCATATGTAACTTTTACAGATATTGACGGGATTAATATTTTCAAGGCAAAAGTTCTAGCGGCTTTATTTATTGGAGGAATGATTCCAGTAGTGTTCTCAGCTTTAGCTATGAGCTCAGTTGGAAAGGCGGCAATGGCGATGGTTAAAGAGGTCCGAAGACAGTTCAAAGATATTCCTGGAATTATGGAAGGAAAAGCTGAACCTGAATATGATAAATGTGTAGATATATCGACTAGAGCTGCATTGAAAGAAATGATGCTTCCGGGTATAATCACAATTGTATCGCCAATCATCATTGGATTTGCAATGGGTGCAGAGGCTTTAGGTTCATATATGGCTGGAGTAACTGTATCTGGTGTACTTTGGGCCATTTTCCAGAATAATGCGGGTGGTGCATGGGACAATGCGAAAAAGTCTTTTGAAGCAGGAGTTGAGATTGATGGAGAAATGACATACAAAGGTTCTGAAGCGCATAAAGCGGCAGTGACCGGAGATACTGTTGGTGATCCATTTAAAGATACATCTGGTCCTTCAATGAATATCTTAATTAAGTTGACCTGTTTAGTAGGATTGGTGATAGCCCCTATTTTAGGAAGTGGTCATGGTGATCAAAATCACAAACATGAAAAAACGGAGAAGTGTTGTTCTGTTGATGGTAAATGTTCTGATGATGATTCGTGTAAAGACAAAAGTTCTTGCTCAAAAGACGAAAAGTGTTCTAAAGAGGAATCTGATAAAGCTTGTTGTGACAAAGAAGAAAAGATGTCTTGTATGTCAAAATGTTCGGGAATGACGAAAGAAGAATGCGCTGCGATGTGTGAAGAAAAAGGATGTAGTGAGGAGGAAAAGGCAAAGTGTATGGCACAATTTGATGAATCTGAAGATGATACAGAATAAATCATTTTACTTTCACCATTAGAAAATTTTAAGGCCATCGATTGATGGCTTTTTTATTGCCCAATATTTCATTTAATTTCGTATTTATTCTAAGGCATGATAGATAAATCTGATTTTTTCGAAAATGTATATGAAGTTGTCAAACTGATTCCTAAGGGTCGAGTAACTTCTTACGGTGCAATTGCTTGCTATTTAGGGGCAAAAAAATCATCTAGAATGGTAGGTTGGGCTATGAATGCCTCACACAACCGTATGGACGTACCCGCACATCGTGTGGTAAATCGAAATGGGGTACTTACTGGTAAAAATCATTTTGAGACCGTTAACTCCATGCAAAAATTATTGGAAAAAGAGGGCATGGTTATCATTAATGATCAAATCCAAGAATTTGAAAATAAATTTTGGGATCCTACTGTAGAACTGGAACTGCCTTAAAGATTTCTTTTATTTTAGTTCAAAAATGAAAACATGAAATTTGGTACAAAAGCAATTCATGCTGGTGTCGAAGCGGATACAGCAACGGGGGCGATAATGACTCCGATTTATCAAACCTCTACATATGTTCAGGATGGTGTTGGGAATCACAAGGGTTATGCATATTCTCGAACTCAAAACCCAACACGTAGTTCCTTAGAGCGAAATTTAGCTGCACTCGAAAATGGTAAGTATGCTGCATGTTTTGGTTCTGGCTTGGCTGCTATTGACTGTGTAATTAAAATGCTCAAACCTGGCGATGAGGTGATTTCAACAAATGACCTTTATGGAGGTTCTTATAGATTGTTTAAAACCATATTTGAAAAGTACGGGATTGTATTTCATTTTGTAGATATGAAAGATGTTGTTGAAGTTCACCGTATGATTAATGATAATACAAAGCTAATTTGGGTTGAAACTCCAACAAATCCTTTGTTGAATATTATTGATATTCAGGCCATGGCAATGGTTGCTAAAAATTCCAATTTAATGTTATGTGTGGATAATACTTTTGCCACACCCTATCTGCAAAATCCATTAGAATTAGGAGCGGATATCGTGATGCATTCTGTGACTAAGTATCTTGGAGGCCATTCCGATGTAGTTATGGGTGCTTTAATTACCTCTGATCAAGAGATAGCCACCGAAATGTATCGAATTCAAAATTCTTCAGGAGCCATTACCTCACCTATGGATTCATTTCTCGCATTAAGGGGTATTAAAACATTACATCTTCGTATGGATAGGCATTGCCAAAATGCGAGGGAGGTAGCTCATTTTTTGAAAAATCATAGTCGAGTAGAAAAGGTCAATTGGCCAGGTTTTGATGATCATCCAAACCATGATATAGCAAAAAAGCAAATGCGAGGATTTGGTGGAATGCTTTCATTCACCATGAAGGGAAATCACCTGGAAGAAGCACTTGAAATTGTTGAAAAAGTAAAGATTTTTGCTTTAGCAGAATCATTAGGTGGTGTTGAATCTTTGATCGGGCATCCCGCAACTATGACGCACGCCTCTATTCCAAAAGAAATAAGAGAAAAAAGTGGTATTGTTGATTCTTTGATTCGATTAAGTATTGGTATAGAGGATGCTGAGGATTTAATTAAAGATTTAAAACAAGCTTTATAGGTTTTCTATAATATGAAAAAATTGTTCTTTTTTAGCTGGTGATAAAGGTACAGAGCTACCATCTTTCATTATTACTGCCCCTCCATCAATTTTATCATATCTGTCAATGAAGTCAAGATTCACAAGATGTGATTGTTGTACACGAAAAAATGAATGACCAGATAAAAGCAAATCATATTCTTTAAGTGTTTTTGAAACCAAGATTCTTTTTCCTGAGTTCAAGAAAAAAGAAGTATAATTCTTATCAGCCTCACAACGAACAATGTCTTTAAGTTCTAGAACGTATACACTCTCTTGGGTTTTAAGGACAAGTTTTTTCTTTTTATTTCTATTTGCATTATTTTCTAATGCGTTGAATTGAACATCGTTGTCTTTTTTCTCTAATGTTTCTAGGGCTTTATCGACAGCCTGTTCTAATTCTTCCACGTCAATAGGTTTCAGAATATAAGCCAACGCACTAAATTTTATGGCTTGAATGGCGTATTCTTGGTAAGCTGTAATGAAGATAATTTCAAACTCTTTATTTTTTACTCCTTTTAAAACATCAAAACCATTTCCATCAGGCATTTGAATGTCCAAAAAGACAAGGTCAGGTTTTATCCTATTTATCGCCTCTATACCTGTTTCAACGTTTGAACCATCAGTGTGTATTTCAAAATCATGACCAAAAGAAATGAGTAATTTTTTTATAAAATCTTTCGTTTTATTTTCATCATCAATAATCAATACTTTTTTCATAGTCAATCAAATTTAATATTTTCATTCAGTAATGGCAGATATAATTCAACCAATGTGCCACTATATTTCTCTTCTTTCAGATCCCCTATTTCAACCGTTGCTTTTGACTTATACTTTTTATTCAGAATATTGACTCTTTCCTTTGTGATATTAAGGGCCATACTTTTGTGGTTTTTTTTCATTTTCTTCTTTTCTGATTCTTTTCGACCAATGCCATTGTCTTCAATTTTAACAAATAACATGTTATCAACTTGTTTAAATTCGATATGAATATGTCCGTTTTCAACAATATTTAGCTGTCCGTGTTCAATTGAGTTTTCGACGAATGGTTGGGTAATCATTGGGGGGATTAATACTTTTTTGAAAATCAGTTCCTCAGGTGCGGTTATTTTAAAATTAAATCGATTTTCAAATCTTAACTTCTGCGTTTTTAGGTATTTATCAAGAATATCAATTTCAGTTTCAATGGTAATAAATTCTTTGGGTGAGTTTTCCAGAATCAATCTTATCAATCTCGAAAAACTTACGAGGAACTTTGATGATTTTGTTGGGTCATTTTCATAGATGTAACTCTGAATAACAGACATGGCATTGAAAATGAAATGAGGATTCATTTGAGTTCTTAATAATGTTTGGGACATCTCAATTTCCTGAGTCTGCTGTTTAATTTTTAGCTGCCTAAAATAGAAGAATACAATAATTATAATAGATATCAGAATAATCACAATCAATATTATGGTTGAAAATTGTTTTTCACTCTTTAAGGCCAATAACTCTTTTTCTTTTTTTTGATTTGTAATGACCTGCTCTTGCTCCTTAATACGATATTCTCTCAACTCTCTTGAATACATTTGAGTCAGTTCATTAATAGCTTTTGTACTTGAGATTGAAGAATTAATGTTTGTGTATTTCTGGTATTCTTCCAAATTGAAATAGGCACGTGTATAATCTTTCTGACTTGAATATATTTCTGCAAGAAATCTGTGATTTTCTATCCGAAAGGGATCGAATTCAAATGTTTGTAATAGGGCTAAAGATTTTTTGAAATAACTTTCAGAAAGTTTCATTTCACCCTGTTCAAAGAAGAGTTGTCCAAGTAAGTGTAATGTTTTGGCAATCCCTCTTTTGTCACCTAGAAGTTCGAATTGACTTCTTGCTGAAGCCAATTCATTGTTGGCCTGTTCATATTCCTCCTGAAACATTAGTATTTTTGCCTTGGTCAAAATTGTTAATGGTAGATTCGTGCTTTCTTCCCATTCTTTAATGAGAGGAATACACTTGTCTAAATTCCCTATGGCCTCTTCTTCTTCTTGAAGAGCCAGTGAAACTTCTGCCAAGCCTCTGTAAATCTGTGACTTGAAAAAGATTGCATTATTCTTTTCAGCTACACTTAATGCTTTTCTATAATAGGTTTTCGCTTCATTATAGTATCTAATTTGAAAAGATTTTTCAGCGATTTGAATAGTCCCCCAACAAATATTTTTCTGGTCTCTGTTGGCTTCCGCTTTATCTATGAATTTTATGAGTACCGAAGTGCTTTGACCAATCATGCCAAAATGATTGAAAACCTCCGCTTGTAATTTAAAAGTATTTAATATGGCATTTTCCGAATTGGATCGCCTCGCAAAATTTAAGGATAAGTTGGAGTAATATAATGAAGAATCTTTGCTGTTTAAGTACATATGTGACTTTGCAAGTATTCTGTATGATTTTGAAAGTTCGTCATTGATTCTGCTCTTTTGAGCTTCTCTAAGGTGTTGTCTAGAGGCATCTAAGCTTTTTGAGTATTCCCCTCGATAATTGAAGTAAATGCTATTCCAATAATATAATTTTAAAGGATCGTTCTTAAATAAAACAGCGTGTTGATTGTACAATTTTTTAAATTCAAGAAACTCACCTTTTTCGATGAAGTGTCGAAGCATTAAATCTGTAATTGTAGATTTCTCCGACAAGGTAGATTCTTCGCTGTTTATTTTGGCTCTTAAATCAGTAATCAAGCCATCGTTAGCAACAAGAGATTTTTTTGAATTTTGATTAAAAGTTTTGATTAGTGTACTGGGTGAATTCCCTTGTTGACTTTGAGCAAAAGTAGCACAGCACAAAAAAACGATAAAAAGGAGGAAAATTTTATTCATTTCTTTAAAATTACAAAATTGCTTTAGATGAGTTGTCTAATTGATGAACAAACCCGATTTGGTATTGCGTGAACTAAGTTTCAATTTACGTATCTTTGTCGCTTAAAATTAAAAAATGAGTTTACTGACAGTTGGAAGCGTCGCTTTTGATGCTATTGAAACCCCATATGGAAAGACGGATAAGATTGTAGGAGGAGCAGGTACCTTTATTTCGTTGGCATCATCATATTTTGTGGATCGTCAAAATATTATTTCAGTGGTTGGAGATGATTTCCCGAAAGACACAATTAAGGATCTCAATTCACGAGGGATTAATACTTCGGGGCTTCAGGTAAAAGAAGGGGAAAAAACATTTTTTTGGTCAGGCAAGTATCACAATGATATGAATAGCAGAGATACATTAATTACTGAATTAAATGTACTTGAAAACTTTGACCCAGTTGTTCCAAATGACTATCAAGATTCTGATTATTTAATGCTTGGAAACCTTAGTCCGCTTGTCCAAAGTACAGTTATAGAAAGGCTTAAAAATAGACCTAAACTGATTGCAATGGACACCATGAATTTTTGGATGGATATTGCAATGAATGACCTCACTAAAACCATATCTATGGTTGATTTGTTAATTATCAATGATGAAGAAGCAAGACAATTAAGCGGTGAGTATTCTTTGATTAAAGCTGCTCAAATTATTCGAGATATCGGGCCTAAAATATTGATTATTAAAAAAGGAGAACATGGTGCTTTGTTGTTTGTGAAGGATGATGTGTTTTATGCTCCAGCTCTACCACTTGAGGAGGTGTTTGATCCAACTGGCGCTGGAGATACATTTGCAGGTGGATTTATGGGTTACATTGCCTCAACTCATGATTTATCTTTTGAAAACCTGAAAAGAGCCGTGATTTATGGTTCGGCGATGGCCTCTTTTTGTGTTGAAAAATTTGGCACACAAAGATTACTGGAATTGGATAAAGAAGAAATCTCAAATCGAGTAAACCAATTTGTTAAATTGGCAAACTTTGACATGAACCTATCGGTAAAATGAAAAATGAATTTATAGATAAACTTAGCTCAAAAGTCTCTGAAGAGGACCTGATTTCAAACATTAGAGAGGTCAATCAATTGAGAGCAGATTTTGATGACTGGTTATTGAAATCAGAAAGCAATCAACAAGTTGAAACACTTAAGGCTAAGGATAAAGGACAAGAAATTGAACAAGTTGATTTTTCAGTATTCAAAGAACAATTTTATACGCTTTATGGTACTTACAAGGAAAACCGTAAGAAACAAATTGCGCTTAAGAATGATTTGGAAGATGCCAATCTCAAGCAAAAAAGTGCGTTGATATCAGAGCTTAAAACCTTAGTTGAAAACGAAGAAAACATTGGCTCAGCCTTTAAGTCATTTAATACAATTCAGGATACATGGAAAAAAATAGGTGACATTCCAAGGTCAAAAAGAGATGGAATTCAAAAGGAGTATTCACGTCTTCGTGAAATGTTTTTTTACAACATCAATATCTATCGTGAGATAAAGGATCATGATTACAAGAGAAATGCACAGCTTAAACAAGAGGTAATTCACAAGCTACAGTCGCTTCGAAATGATGAAACTCAAATAAGAGAGATTGAGAAATCTCTGAGATTGCTTCAAGATGAATGGGAAGATATTGGACCTGTTAATAACGATGAATGGGAGATTTTAAAATCAAGTTATTGGGAGGCGGTTCGGTCAATTTATGATAAAATAAATAAACATTACGAGGAGTATCGTCAGGTTCAAAATGATAATCTGGTCAAGAAATGTGAGATTATTGATTCACTTAAAGACAAAATTGAGAACAGCTCCGCCTCAAGAAATTTAAAAGAGTGGAATAAACTAACTAACGAGGTAAAAAAAGCACAGGAAGATTGGAAAAAAATAGGTTTTGCGTCAAAAAAAGATAATGACAAGATTTGGAAAGAATTTCGTGGATTATGTAATTTATTTTTCGACGAAAGAAAAGTATTTTTCAAATCTAAAGATGAGGTTGATCAGAAGGCGAGAGATGTAAAAAAAGAGCTTATAGAAAAAGCTAAAGTCTTGAATACATCCGATGATATACCAAACGCTACTAAAGGGTTGATTGCCCTTCAGAAAGAATGGAAATCAGCTAAAAATGCTGGAAAATACGAAAGAAAATTATGGGAGGATTTTCGAAAAGTATGCGATGAGTTTTTTGGTAGAAAACAAGAAATATCATCGGAACTCCAGAAAACGCTTGAAGTAAATCTGAATGCCAAAAAGAAAGTGATAGCATCTTTTAAGGAAGTAAAATTTACTGCTGAAAACAGAGAGCAGCGGCTAAAAGAAGAAATCAATTCCTTTGTTTCTATTGGAGGAGTCCGAAAGGATAAACTCAATGGGATATTAGCTGAGTATATAGCTGTTCTAAAAGATAAACTAAAAGGTCTTAAAATGAAACCAGAGCAAATAGAAGCGACCATTTTCAAGGTAAAAATTGATTCATTTGCAGTGATGGAAAACAGTAAAGATTTATTTTATAGGGAGAAAAACGAATTGCGTAAGAGAATTACTTCCCTTGAAAACGATCTTATGCAATCTGAAAATAATCTGGGTTTCTTTTCGATTTCAAAAGGCGCCGAAAAACTATTTGAGAAAGTCAATCAGAAGAATGAAGAAACTAAGAATGAAATAGCGATCTTAAAAAGGCAATTGAAAATGATTCCTAATGAATAGCTTTACCAATAGCTTACTTATATTTTTTACAATTCCATTAATGTGTTTTGTGGTCTATGTAGGTTATGATGTACCTATTGATTTTATGCATACGACTGGAAAGGAAATCCCTTATCAAGAATATATATTTTTAGGTTTTGGATTGGTTTATTTTATGCTTTTGGTTTGGAGAAGTATACGCAGGTGGATGGGATTATTAATTGTAAATAAAACTGAAAGATTTAAATGGAATATGTTGGTCAGTAAATCGAGATCTCAGCGCATTTTAGTCTATTCTTTGCTTGAATCCGGAATCATGTCAACGGTCGCTTTCGCGATGTATGTGGTTTCTGATACAAATCATTTACCAGGAATTATTTTATATGTTTTTTCAATTGAAGGATTGATATTTTTGTTTCTTGGATTAAAAAATAAATTTCGCGTTGGTATATCTTCAAAAGCAGTTATTGTATCCGATAGAGAGGTTACTATAGCATATTTAACAGGTCTAAGACAGGTTACGATTGGAAATGAATCCGTTTATTTTGATTATATTAATGACTTACAGCTCTCATTCCCAACAGATTGTATTGATGAGCAACATATAGAATCATTTCGTTCAGAGATTAAAAATGTTGTTGACCGCGATAGGGTTTTGATTCGTAATAAGTATTAAAAATGGAAGAAGCACAAATATTAATTGTAGAAGATGATTTGGTATTCGCGGAGATGGTACAATTTCAGCTCAGTACTTCTGGAATTTCGTTAGAAAATATCATCTCTATTGACTCCATTGAAGATGCCAAAGAAATTAGAACCTATCAAGAACCAGATGTTATTCTCTTGGATCTTAACATTACGGATTCATCTGGTATAAGTACTTATGATTCAATCAGTAAGTTATTTCCACTAGCCTCAATTATTGTTTTGTCAGGTATGGATGACGAATCGATAGCCTTAGAAATTGTTTCCAAAGGAGGTCAGGACTATGTGTTGAAAGGAGATTTGAATGCACAAATTTTAAATAAAACCATAAAATATGGTTTGCTCAGACGACAGCTGAGTATTAAAGTTCAAAAGTCTGAGAGGAAATTCAAAGATGTATTTAACAAATCACCTTTACCAATCATTCAACTTGTTGGAGAGGATATGGTTATCGAGCTGGTAAATAGTGCAGCCGAAGAATTATATAATTTCAAGCGAGAAGATCTTATTGGTAAAAATATTCAGGCGTTTAATATAGGAACTGATTCAGGAAGGGAAATAACGTCTAATGGAGGAAGATTCATTCAGCACAGGGGAGATGGAGCTAAAATTATTGTTGACATTGAAATCAGTCAGATTGAATCTGATTCAAAGCAGCCTGAATTTATTGCACTGTTGATAGATCGAACAAAAGAAATTGAATTTGAAAAAAGAAAATTTGATATCATTTCTCAAGCGGAAGAATCAGAAAAGAAAAAAATTGCCAGAGAATTACATGATGGCTTGGGTCAACAAATGGTACTTTTGAATCTTTTGTTTCAGAACTTTCAACCAGTCGAAGAGCAGAAAGACAATTATAAGGATCTCGGAAATCTTTTGCAAAGTTGTATTCGTGAGGTCAAAGAGATTGCCTATAATCTTTTACCGCCAGAATTAGAAAAGGGTTTTATTAATGCCATGGAGCGTTTCTCACATCGAATTAATTCAATTGGTGAGATTGAGTTTAGCTTAGAGATTGATGAATCTATACAGGAGTCAGATCTTGAAAGCATTGATAATTTTAATTTATATCGAATCATTCAAGAGCTTTTCAATAATGCATTAAAGCATTCAAATGCAACTGTTTTTACCTTTAAAATGAATAAAGATGAGTCCGGAAAAATAGCAATGGATGTTTCTGATAATGGAGACGGCTTCGATATTGAGAAGGTAAATCACGGACTAGGTCTGGCTAATTTAAAATATCGAATGAATATGTCCGGAATTAAAGGAGACTTTAATTCAAAGCAAGGTGAAGGAACAAAAGTGAGTTTAAAGTTTGATTAAAAGTGAAGGTATTATTTATACGTTTTAGCTCCATCGGAGATATTGTGTTGACCTTTCCTGTAGTTTCCGCCGTAAAAAAGCAATACCCAAATGCTCATATTTCTTTTTTGACAAAAAAAACTTTCATCGAATTGTTGTCTGCACAAACGTGTATTGATGAAAGTATACCTTTTGAAAACTCAATACTACAAACTAGAAAATGGATTCGGAGTCAAGAGTTTGATATCATTATAGATTTACATAAGAATACTCGAAGTCATTTGGTTTCATTGGGAAATGCCAAAAAGATTTATAGATTCGAAAAGTTGAATTTTAGAAAAAAGCTTTTAACCTCCTTAAAGGTGGATCGGCTTCCAAATATTCATATTATTGATCGTTATTTCCAGGCATTAGCTCCTCTAGGTTTGAATAAAGATGCAACAGGCACATCCTTCAATATTCCTAGGGAGTTTGAGGTTAAAATCAGTACTGTTTTTAATGAAATCCCGGATAAATTTTTTTGTATTGCCTTAGGGGCTCAGTTTAATACAAAAAAAATTCCCCTTTCACTTTTGGAGGAGCTTATTGAGGGTATAGAAACACCCATTGCCCTTTTGGGAGACAAAAATGATCTCGCCACCGGAAATCACCTCGTTGAAAAGTTTAAGCAAAAAAATATAGTCAATTGTGCTGGAAAATATACCATATTGCAATCTTCGAGTATTTTGAATCAATCGAAAAAATTAATTACTGGTGATACAGGCTTAATGCATATCGCCTCTTTTTTTGATATTGATATTATAAGTATCTGGGGAAATACAACACCCAAATTTGGTATGTATCCTTATAGAAAGGAGCACCACAAAAACGATTTGCTTTTTGAAAAAAAGGATTTGGATTGTCGACCATGTTCAAAAATAGGATATGAAAAATGTCCTAAAGGTCACTTTAAGTGTATGGCCCATGATGCTTCAGAAATTATTAGAGCGATAAAATAATCAGTCCCATATCTCTTGAAGAAAGTCTCTTATTTCCTCCATCGCATCCATTGAAAATGTTTCTTCGAGCTGCCCGTACTCGCTTATAGTGCATAAGGAACATTTCTGAAATAAATGGTTTAGTCCCTTTAACTCCTTTACCGTTTGTAATTTTCGATTTTTAGGTAATAGTTTTTTGTATCCTTCAAGATTTTCTTTGCTGGTAACTTGAATATCTTTAGAACCAATCAAGACAAGAACATGACAATCTAAATTTTTGATATCCTCACTAGGAGAATATTTCACAAATTCATACATCCAAGGATTAAGCATGGTTTCTGAAACCGATTTTATCACTTCTTTTTTTTCATTCCTTTTAATAATATCATTTTTGTACATGACTTTAGTCCACCGTTTGGATATTTTTTCGAGTTCAGTTTTAGCCTGACTAACAGATAAAGATGTCACGATGGCCTTGAATATTTCTCTGTTGTAATCCTGGGTGATTTCCAGCTCTTTTTCTGATGTATTATTACTTTCAGAAATAAGTCTCGTCTGGATTTGAAGAATTGAATCACCTCTAATAGAGGTTCCTGCAAGTGAAACAATACCTGATAGATTTTTTATCCTTGCACCCAAAATATTACATATTAATCCTCCCTCACTATGACCTATCACAACAATCTTATTGGAGTCGATATCATCTCTTCCTTTTAAGTATTCAATGGCCGATTCTCCATCGAGCGCAAAGTCTAAAGTTGTAGCGGATGCATAGTCACCTCCAGAAGAATGTGTTCCTCGGTCATCATATCGCAATACCGCATAGCCTAGATTTGTAAGATAATCCGCAAGGACCCAAAAAGGCTTGTGTCCCATTATTTCTTCATCTCTATTTTGAGGCCCACTTCCACTGATCAATACTATTGCTGGAGTTTGATTGTTGTTTTTCGGAAGAGTAAGTGTTCCGGCCAAATAAAAAGAATCCTGCAAATTCATAAATTTTACTTCTTCAATATCGTAGGAAAACGGTGGTTTAGGATTTTGTGGTCGCTTGGGCTTATTATTTTGCTTAGCCTCTTTATAAAAGGTCATGTTTTCGATGTTAGCTCCTTGCTGAAAAACTCCTGCAATGGAATCCGCATAATAAAACCCTTCAAAAACGAATCCGATGTTTTTCATTTCAACTTTTAGCCGATTCCCTTTCAAAAGCGATATTTCTGCTTGAATATCAAAGGCCTTTTGCTTCGGTGAATCAATGGTGACCTTGTGGTTTTTTTTGTCTTTCGTAATATGAAATACCAATTGAAGATCAGCAGCTTTTAATGTGGCATACCAATCCCCGCAAGGAGATTGCGCAAGACTTGTTACGCTTATCGACAGAAACAGGAAAATTAATTTCATTAATAAGGGACGTTTAATTTTTTGAAGATAAAATGCATTAACCAAGCAGGACCAATGAGGAGAAACTGAATATCTTGGAGAAATGATGGTTTTTTACCCTCTATGTGATGGCCAATAAATTGAAAAACCCAACTGACAGAAAAAATGCCAATGTAAATCCAAACGGGGTACTCCATGGCATTGATATGCTGACATAAGAATATACATGCAAATGCGAATAAGCTCATTCCTACGGAAATAGAAATCGAAAGAGATGTGTAGTAAATGAGGACAAGTACTAAAGCCACAAACGCCCAATTTAGATTAAGGCTTCCAAATAAAGAAATGTTCCATGGAAAAGGAATAACAGAAATCAATCCTACAATACTCAAAAAAATGGCTGGAACACATAGCCAATGAATCAATTTATTTGTTTTGTTCTGATGACTCACTCCGTAGGCATCTATAAGAGATTGAAATTTGCTCATAGTTCTAATCGTTTTCGGTAAATAATTTTTTGAGCTCAGAGGCTTCACTCGGTTTCATTTTTCCTGCCAGAATTAAGCTCAATTGTTTTCTACGCAAAGCCGCTTCGTATCGTTTTTTTTCTTCTTCACTTTCGGGAATCAACTCGGGAACTTGAATAGGGCCGGCGTGTTGATCAACTGCCACAAAAGTATAAATAGCGTCGTTACATTTAATTTTTTCTCCTGTAACCTGATCTTCGACATACACATCAATAATCACCTCCATTGACGAGTAGAATGATCTCGAAACTTTTGCCTCCAAAGTAACAATTGAGGCTTGCTTAATAGGTCTTTGAAAGGATACATGATTCACTGATGCCGTTACAACAACTCTTCTACAATGTCTATGTGCAGAAACACTTGCAATAACATCCATCCATGCCAATAATTCTCCTCCGAATAGATTTCCAATGGTGTTGGTATCGTTAGGTAAAACAACTTTCGTTGCTATGGACAGGGTATCAATTGCTTTTCTAGATTTCATATACAAATGTAAGTAATAATGGAATTCAATAGATAAGAATGAAATGAAAGAAAAGCTTCACTTAAAAGTGGAATCCATTACAAGAAACTAAAAAAGTTTTAAAAAAAAGTTTTATTGTTTACTTTAGCAAACCTTAAAAGAATTTATTCGTTTATAAGAAAACTAAATCCATGAAAATTACTTATTTATTACTGTGCGCATCTCTCCTTTCATCGATGCACAGTATAGCCCAAGACAACAAAAGGAAGTTTGATCCAACAAATGCCAGAGATGGTGAGGATATTGAATATTGCCATCAACATGTTAAAATGGCTGAATTGAGAAATAATCCAGATTACATTAAAGCCAACAAAGAATCTGAGTTGGAGTTCCAGCAAAAAATAAAGGAACCAGCACAAAAAGGTACAGTTTATAAAATACCCATTGTTTTCCATGTACTTCATAGTGAAGGGGTTGAAAATATTTCTGATGAGCAGATTTATGATTGTGTGAGTATTTTGAATCGAGATTTTCGAAAGCAAAATGCGGATACGGCAAATGTACATCCTGACTTTTTAGGGATGCCAGCGGATGTTGAGGTGGAATTCGTTCTTGCTACAAAAGCTCCAAATGGAAATTGTTTCAAAGGGATCACGCGAACCAACTCACCAATGAGCTATCAAGGTGACGATGGAGGAAGTCAGGTAGGTGCGATAATTCAAGGTAACGATGTTTACAATCAGTCTTGGCCAGGAAACAAATATTTGAATGTATTTGTTTGCGGTGAAATCGGTGGAGCTGCTGGTTATACAACAAACCCTAGTAGTTGGAGTGCAAATAGTATGACAAATGGTATTTGGGTATTACATAATTACGTAGGTTCAATTGGTACGAGTAGCTTGGGGACAAGTCGAACAATGACACATGAAGTTGGACACTGGTTGAATTTGGATCACCCATGGGGAAATACGAATAATCCCAATTTGCCGAGCAATTGTTTCACAGATGATAACGTTCAAGACACACCTGAATGCATTGGCGTAACCTCTTGTAATTTGAATTCCAACAGTTGTAGTGGAGATAATGCCTATTGGGGTTTTGACATGAGAGATAATGTTGAGAATTATATGGATTATTCATATTGTTCGAAAATGTTTACTCAAGGTCAAGTAAATAGAATGCGAGCGGCTTTGCAAGTTTCAAGCACTGGAAGATCTAACTTATGGAAAGCATCCAATTTAAGTGCTACGGGAGCAACCGGAGACCTGTATTTGTGTAAGGCAGAATTTGAGGCTGACCGAACAACTATTTGTTCAGGAAATGAGATTTTCTTCACAGATGACTCGTATAATGTAGTATCGAGTTGGTTATGGACAATAACACCGTCAACAGGTTGGTCCTTTACCAATGGAACTGATGCCAATTCTCAAAATCCAAGTATTATTTTTGATAATGAAGGATTGTATACAATTTCGCTGAATGCTTCAGATGGGGCTACTTCAGATGTAGAAACCAAAAATAATTATATTCGTGTTCTGCCAGCATCTGCTGTGTTGCCTTACTGGGAAGGTTTCGAAGGATATACAAGCCTTGAAAATCTTACAAATTGGGAAATCATAAATCTAAACAACAACAATGCTTTTAATTTGGCTACAGGCATTGGTTATACTGGAAATAAATGTGCTAGACTCGTGAATTATGGTCAGCAACCATCCAATGTTGATGAATTGATTTCTGAGCCAATTGATATGTCTGGTGTTCCGGAAACCGGTCAGGTTACCTTGAGTTTTAGATATTCTTACAGGAAGAGAACTTCTTCAGATTACGAATTCTTGAAGGTTTTTGTATCAAATGATTGTGGAGGTGATTGGTCACAAAGGAAAACTTTAGGTGGAAATTTATTATCAAATCAAGTTTCATCATCCTATTGGCAACCCAGCTCTCAAGCTGATTGGAAAACCATACACATGGGGAATGTTTTTTCTGACTTTTTTGTGGAGAATTTTAGAATGAAATTCAGATTTGAGGGTGAAGGAGGAAATAACTTTTACATTGATGATATAAACCTATATGAAGGAAGCTCTTCAGATGACATCATTGTTGGTGTTGAAGAATTAGGAGCTTCTATCAATATGAGTGTTTATCCAAACCCAACTGAAGCGGATGTTTCAGTAGAATTTCATCTAAATGCAGCACAAAAAATGACTGCGCAAATAATAGATGTTAGAGGGAAAGTTATTGAGACTCATTTGCTTCATGCAAATGAAGGAAAGAATATTTTAATTTTAGAAACCAATCAGCTTTCTCAAGGATCTTACACGATCAAATTGAATAGTGCTTCGGCGTCTTCATCAATGCCGTTCTATAAAATCTAAGATTGCTTAAAATATTCGTTGATAATTTGAGCTTTTGAGGCCCCAATTACCTCTGCAAGCTCATTTTCTTTAGCGCTCTTTATGGCTTCTATAGTTTTGAATTTTTTAAACAAAGATTCTTTGGTTTTTTGTCCTATTCCTTTGATGTTTTCAAATTCGGAATGTAGTGCGCTTTTACTTCTTTTATTACGGTGATGTTTTATACTGAACCTATGCGCTTCGTTTCGCATAAATTGAATTACTTTTAGACTTTCGCTTCTTTTATCTAGGTAAAGAGGGTGTTTGTCATTTGGGAAAAATATCTCTTCCAATCTTTTTGCGATGCCTACAATGGCTACCTTTTTCTCAAGGTCTAATTCTTTAAGAGCTTGACAAGCTGCGCTAAGCTGACCTTTACCACCATCAATGATAATAAGGTCAGGTAAAGATTGACTTTCGGATAGAAGTCTTTTATATCTCCTATATACAATCTCTCTCATTGTCTCGAAATCATCAGGACCACTCACCGTTTTTACATTGAAGTGTCTGTAATCTTTTTTTGAAGGTTTTCCTTTCTTAAAGACCACGCATGCAGAAACAGCATTTGTACCCTGGAGATTAGAATTGTCGAAGCATTCCATGTGCAGTGGTGTGGTTTTTAGCCTGAAATCTTTTTGGATAGTTTCGAGGATTCGAGTTTGATGGTTTTTCGAATTCAATAGAATGGCCTTTTTCTTTTCATTATTAATATGTTGACTGATGTTGTTTAAGGATAGCTCCAGTAATTTTTTCTTTTCCCCTTTTCTAGGTAAAATGAATTTAAAATCATTGAATTTGGTATTCATATCTACATTGGATATGATGGTCTTGTTTACCGAGCCGAACTTATCCTTTAATAATGATATATTCAGTAAAGCACATTCAGTAATGGATTCATTGAGTCTTTTTTTGATTTTTTGATTGTAAATATTCATGACCGCACCTTCTTTAATAATTATGTAATTAACGTAAAATGAATCACCTGTTTCCACCAAAGAAAACACATCAAGGTCATGAATTTCCGAAACTATTATAGACTTGGTTCTATATTGATGTAGTCCATCGATTATTTTCTTGACTTCTTCAGCTTGCTCAAATTCATACTTAGATGATAAATCTTGCATTTGAGCTTTAAGTATTTTAATGAGCTGGGATGTTTTGCCCTCAAGAAGCAATATCACTTTCTCGATAATCTCGTCATATTCTGATTTAGATTGAAGAGCTTCACATGGTCCTTTACAATTGCCTATGTGATATTCAAGGCAAACTGAATGTTTCTTCT
>MDSZ01148474.1_pt1 | contig 18251 bp, 20 predicted proteins | sample 811201 | NCBI WGS metagenome assembly MDSZ01 (sample SAMN05326647, study PRJNA326480) | marine metagenome | isolation source: seawater | place: Indian Ocean: North | collected 2010
CGAATCAGCCTTGTATTGTATTTATAGATGAGATAGATGCCGTGGGTAAAAAGCGTGCAGGTGGATCCATGCCCGGTAATGATGAGCGTGAACAGACGATTAATCAGCTTCTTACAGAGATGGATGGGTTTGATGAAAACACGGGGATCGTCGTGATTGCAGCTACTAACCGTAGTGACATTTTAGATGAAGCTCTTCTTCGACCGGGTAGATTCGATAGAAAGATTCAAGTCACTTTACCGAGTGTTAAAGGTCGTAAGAAGATTCTTGGAGTACACGCTCGAGGCAAGAAGCTCGATAAGAACGTGAGCCTCGGAACTCTCGCGAGACAAACGACGGGGTTTTCGGGTGCCGAACTCGCTAATCTATTGAACGAGTGTGCGATTCGTGCCGTGAGAGAGGGAAATGGTACCATCACCGAGGCCATCGTAGATGACGTGTACCAGAGACTTATTGTAGGAGCAAAGGGTGACACGACGTTTACGGGTCATAAGAAGGAGGTCATCGCCTTTCATGAAGCGGGACACGCTATCACGGGTGCAGTCATTCCCGGCTATGATCGTGTGCGTAAAGTTTCCATCATTCCTAGGGGTGCAGCCGGTGGTGTGACATTCTTCCAGCCTTCGGAAGAAGATGCAGAATCGGCTCTCTACACGAAGCGATATCTTAAGAATCAAATGATCGTGGCTCTAGGTGGGCGGGCGGCCGAAGAACTCATCTTTGGAGTTGATAATATCACCACGGGCGCCTCTTCTGACTACGCACAAGTGTATAAGATCGCCCGGGAGATGGTCACCACGTATGGTCTAGGCGAAAACAATTTCGATTACCGAAACTTATCGCCCGCGGCTGCACTAATTGTCGATAAAGAGATTAACGATCTCGTGGACGAGTGTTACAAGCGCTCAAAAGAACTCCTGTCTATTAACATGCTTGAACTGAAACAACTGAAAAATAAGCTTATTGAAGATGAACTTGTAGATGGATCGTGGGTGTATGACTTGTTTGGGGGTGATATTTCTTGTAACAGTGTAGACGCATGGGATGATGAAAATGTTTCTTGTACGTTCGATTGAGGTGTCCGACCGGTCGGACACCTTGTGAAATTAAGACCAAAAAAAAGCGTTACAAAAACGAGGGGGAGTCAAAAAGTAAAGAACCTTCATTTTTAAAAAGTGTGTACGAACAATTTTTAAAAGTGAATTTTTTGATATTTTGCAAATACTTCGTATGAGTATTTAGTTGGAGAAGGCGAGGCCGCCCATACCGGATTGGATGCGGAGGACGTTGTAGTTCACGGCGAACATGTTAAGGTTCTGCGCGGTGGCACCAGCCTTGGTCTTGATAGCGACCTGAGCGTTGTCAATTCGCGAGAAGTTGCAAGTACCGGTCGGTTGATGCTCCTCGGGCTTAAGTGCGAAAGAATACGCATAGACGCCGGGCACGGGGGAACCAGTGTGGTGCTGGAAGGGCTGGACGGAGTTGAAGTACTTGCCAGACTGCTCCTTGAAGCGGTCCTGGCCGTTGAGCACAAGCTTGAAGGTGTCGACGGGGCCTCCGACCTCCTCAGTCCAAAGGGAATCACCGGCGGCGAGCTTGAGCTGGGGAGCGCCCATAGCCGAGGGGGTGATGAAACCGGCGGTGCCGGCGATCGCGGCAGCGTTGGAAGTAACGGTCTGCGCGGTGGAGGTGAAGTTCCAAAGGTTGGAACGAGACACGGAACCGTGGTCGGCGCAGAAGACGAGCTCCTTGACCGGGTGGTTGTAGGAGAGGCGGATCTGCTTGGTGTTGCCGGCAGTCGCGAGGGCATCGGTGCCGGTGTGCTGAACCTGCTCGATGAGGTACTCGTGACCCTTCTGGGCGAAACGCCTACGCTCCTCAGTGTCGAGGTAGATGTAGTTGGCCCAGACCTTGAAGGTGGAGCCATCGGTGTACTGGTCGAATTCAGACGACAGGTCAAAATCCAGCCTGCACTCGTGATACTGAAGGGCTATTAAAGGAAGGGCGAGACCAGGGTTCCTGTTGAAGAAGAAAATCAGAGGAAGGAACATCTGACCGGAGTCGACCGCGGGGGTGGTCATCTTACCCCAGGTGAGCTTCTTGGACTCATCGAGGTAGAGCTCGGAGTAGAGACGCCACCAGCGCTGGTAGTGCTTGTCAATTCTCTGGCCTCCAATTGATAACTCGACGTCCTTGATTGCGCGCTCAGCGGCCCAGCAGTCATCATCGACGTCACCGGAGACGTTGACAATGGTGCCCTTAGCCTTGAGCTCGACGTACATGTCGGACACGAGATCGCCGTTGCGAGCGATCGTCACGGAAACGCGACCGGAGTCGGAGGCAGTACCGTTCACGGTCTGCTCGATGTTCTCCATAGCGAAGTTAGTGTGGCGCTTGTAAACCGCCTGGAAGAAGGTGACCTTGGGGTTACCAGTGAGATAAACGTCTTGGGCGCCGTAGGCTACCAGTTGCATAAGACCGCCAGCCATTTTGAGAGTAGTTGTACTATAAGCAGAGAAAATAATTTTGGCTAAAGTGCGAAATTTCGCACTCGATTTTTCCTGGACCTACCATAAATGTCTACACAGCCTGAGACGATCGAACCCGAGACCGAGACCGAATCCGAATCCGAGTCCGAAATTTTACCCGACCAGGAGGTCGAGGGGGTCGACCTCACCGAGTACGATCCTGAAGACTTCCCCGATGATGACGATGATTTCTCCCCTATGGAAAATTTGCTCGGTCAGACTCTCACCACCCCTGATGGCGATACCGTCTGCACGGCTCTAGTCTACATTGGGCAGCAGATGGAAATTCAGAACAAAATTTTTATCAAACTTCTCAACACCCTTCAGAAGAAAAATGAGGCTTAGAAAAATGAATCCTAATATTATAAATGCAGGGTCCGGTGCACACCATCGACGACACGTGCAATTTTCATGATCATAATAGCACTTTCTGGACTGAGAATATTATGAAAATGGATATAGATCAGCTAATGAAAATTATTATTCAGCCTAGCGAGAAGAGACTGAGAATTAACGACAAACTCACTGCAACCGAGTCTCTTCACATAGGTTTTGACATATTTTTTGACTCTTCACAACCTAGGGACGGTGGCGGATGTCCACCAGCTATCGATATTGGGGAGGTCGAACGTACCCGTACTTTCATTATCGAACGCCTCTGTGAGGCATACCATCGCGCGCGCACTCTCGAGAAAGATGCCGAATGTGACTTCGACGATGACGACATCAAAGAAGTCACCCTGGCGACTCGAATCAACCGAATGATCGATCGTGTACAGGACGCATGGAGACTCACATTTAGTGTTTTCCGTATCCACGACTTCTCAAACAATCCTAACGCCGTACCTGTAGACCCAGAGTCTGATCCGTCTATTTTCAGGAACTCGACGATTAAGGATATTCAAGAGTTGAAGCCGTATCAGCAGGCTATGTTACAGTTACTCAAGGATTTATACGATCGACAGATTAAGAGATACAAAGAGAATTGCTGTAGGGAGATTAAAACGAAGGATGGTGCAAGTACTCGAGCATGGGAGGTTTTTGAAAGTATTCAAGATTATGTGTATTCAGCCAGCAAAAAGGAACAGTTATACGAACTATGGAAAAATATGACTATGAGTCCTTCTACGCATGGTGATCTTATTCGTCACCTTTCCAAGACGAAGGATATGCAGTTTCCAGAGATTAGAAAGCATCGCCAGGTCTGGTCTTTTACCAACGGCATCTTCATCGGCAAGGAGCTCGTACCCGATAAGTCCACGGACGATGAAAAGTTTTACCGGGCTGTCTTCTATCCGTACACGTCTAAAGAGTTTAAGACGCTCGACAAAACTATTGTCAGCTGCAAATACTTCAACCAGGAGTTTAACAACTACAACGACGTTGATTGGAGAGAAATCCCTACGCCTAACTTCGATAGGATTCTTACGTATCAAAAGTTCGATAAGGATGTGATCGAGTGGATGTATATCCTGTGTGGACGTTTGTGCTTCGATGTGAACGAGATTGACAAGTGGCAGTGTATCCCATTCCTTAAGGGTGTAGCCCAGTCTGGTAAGTCTACTATCATTACGAAGGTGTGTCGTAAGTTCTACGAAACTGAAGATGTGCGAACACTCTCGAACAACGTTGAAAGAAAGTTTGGTTTGTCATCCATCTATGATTCGTACATGTTCATCGCACCGGAGATCAAGGGTGATTTGGCGCTCGAGCAGGCGGAGTTTCAGTCTGTAGTTTCGGGTGAAGACGTTTCTATCGCTGTGAAGCATGAAAAGGCTAAGACGTTTGTGTGGAAGTCTCCGGGTATTCTGGGTGGTAATGAGATTCCCGGATGGAGAGACAACTCTGGCAGCGTTTTGCGACGTCTCATCACGGTTGACTTTAGAAAAAAGGTTAAGGAAGCTGATCCAACCCTGGAAGATCGTCTCGAGGAGGAACTTCCGAACATTCTACAAAAGTGTGTACGCGCGTATCTCGAGAAGGCGCAGGCGCACAAGAACGACGCTATTTGGAACATTCTTCCCCCGTACTTCGAAAAGGTGAAGACACAGGTTGCGGCGGCTGTCAGCCCCCTACTGAGTTTCATGGAATCGCCGCATATTGAATACGGTGATGATAAGAAATGCCCCCTGTCTTTCTTCAAGGATGAGTTTGCTGCTTTCTGTATGAAAGAGGGTAAGTCGAGAACGATCAACTCTGATATTTGGGCGGGTCCTTTTGGTGAGCGTGGCATCAGCGTAGAAAAACTCAAAGAAGATGAGCTTAGCTTATATACGAGATGTGGCATCACACAGCAGCAGCCTAAAACGGGTACAGAACATAGAAACTCTATGTGGGTCATCGGTCTCGATATTGTCAACGTGACTCCTCAAGAAGTGGAGCCACAGCAGCAAGTGCACACAGAGACATCAATTTCTACACAGACGATGGTTGACACGGATGGACAGGAATTAGATGATTAAAATGTTTACTTAATATATGGGTTTATTCAACGAGTTTGAAAAAAATAATACTTCTTCGCCTACTGCCCAAAACCTGATACGACAGGCCCCTTATCTCACGAACCGCGAAAAAAATAGTCTACGAGCCAATGCGACTCGATTAAAACAAAACAACATACAAGCACGAATACAGAGAATGGTCGGTAACAGGTTGAAGGCTGCCGATCTCTCAAAAATGAAGATATCACCTCTACAAATGGGTGTCTTTAACGGTATGGTTAACGTAGATGCCAAGGCCGGTAATTACGCTGTAAACGTTACGGAAATTCTTTATAAAAAGCCTATTAAGAGGCGTCCCATCGCACGCGGATCCGATTTTGAAATTGAAGTGAGTGCGATCAAACTGTTATATGGACGTATGCAAATAGGCGCTAAGCACACGTTTACGGTTGCCCCTAACAAGAATGCTAAAAATAGGCATAAATACTTCGCCGCCCAAATCGACGGCTTCACGTACCTAGGGGGTAAGAAGCAGAAGTTACTCGTGAAGATATACACCAACGGAAAAATGCAGGTCGCCGGTGGTATCATCGACAACAACTCGAGGCAACCGGAGATGATTCGTAAGTTTATCGTGGATAACTATGCATCAAAGTATACGTTTTTATACAATCCCATTCGTTACTATACACTCGTGGGTACGTTTCAAGTTCAAGGTGTTATTAATCTAACCAAAGTTGCACAGGCTTTCGCCAAGTCTCGCAATGTGAATTACGAGCCCGAGCTTAGACCCGCGTTAAAGATGACGTACTACGGTAATAATTTCCAGCTTTTTACTTCCGGTAAGATACAGGTTTTAGGCGCTAAGACTATCAAGGGCTTACACGATGCCTATAACCCCATAGGATATGATCTTGTGAAGACGATGTGGATTATGGGTATGATAAAACCGAGTATGAACATACCCACGGCGGTCGTCAAGAAAACAACTCGCCCGAAAAATAAGGCTGCTACGCTTACCAATAAGAATACCAATATTAAGTATCTTAACGGTCAGAACGCTATAAAGGTAGGTCCGCGCAAGTGTCTCACCGTCGCTCGCCCGAAACTCGTCGCAGTCGCAGAGAAGATGGGTATTGTCGACATCACGAGTAAGACGACAAAGCCCGCTATTTGCGAAAAGATCAAGGACCGTGCGTTTGGTACGTTCAAGGTTGGTAACAAACCCTGTCGCGCGTATAAGAAAGAGGAGCTCGCGCAAATAGCCATCGCTCGAGGTGTGAGTGTGGTTGACAGTGATACCGTGGACACGCTGTGTAAAAAGCTCCAAATACCCAAGGCTGCACCCCCTAAGAGAAGAGGTAGAAAGCCTAAGGTGGTGGCACCTGCTTCAAGGACTGCGAATATCGCGAAGAAATTAAACAAGCGTCGTCTCACTAATAAGGCTATTAAGGAGGATATCAAGGAATTATACGGTAAGCGCTGGCTGAAGAAGTATAAGAACGTGATGCCTTCTTTAAATTCCGACGTCGCAGACATGAAAAAGGTGATCAATGCTCTCAGTCTCAAAAAGAATAAGAAAAATGGATTACCTTTCAAGACTAACGTGAATAAAGTCAAGCGTGATACGGTGCGTACGTGGAAGTTCCAGAGACAGAAGCAGTTAAACAACAAGTTAAACAATCTCAACAATAACCTTGCCGCCGAACTCGAAGGTATGATGAACGTGGCTACACCGCCTAAAAAGAACTCACCGAAGGGACTCAATCGCTTTCCCAAGGGAACGAAGGTGGAACAATTATAAAGAATAGATGACATGTAGATACATGGACGATAGTAGACAACTCTTTGTTGATCACGTCAAAACATTATACAGACACGATGAGTTTCGTATAGACGAAGAAAATCCACGTTGGGATAAACGTATATACGAATCACTTCTCGATAGCGTTTTTTACACTATTTGTGCATACATACGCAGGGAACGCGACACCGATAAAGAATGGGGAATGGGCAATCTCGAGCGAGAGTTTTTGTGTTCGAGAGAATTTATGGACGCAAGTGATGAGCGCAAGTGGATAGACGAAAATAGAAATATACTGGATGACACATGGCTAGTCATTTACATTTTTGACAATGTAACACGAATGACACCCGGGTCACATCGACGCGCGTTATTGTATATGCTTAACATCTTATATTTTGATTTATAACCTTGTGTGGTTCGGCTATTTGTTTTAAGAGTGCCACGTGATATTCAAAATCATATGGCTTAAATTTTTCCTTGATCTCATCGGATAAAGCATACCCCTGATTTCTCCGCGAAATACCGGCACACACCGCCATCCGAACTAAACGTAAAAACTGATCCTCCAACATGATAAACACCTTCATTTGGTCCGGGTGCATACCATCGTATTTCATTTTTTCGTACGTACGCTTCGAAGCGCCTGCGGAAACATGAAAAAACTTAGTTTTGTATCCAAGTACACCGACTTCCTCACCCTGATTTTGACTCGCGTTGTGTAATATGATAAATAATGCAACGAGAAACAGGAACGTTATCATCTGTTAGTACCCAACATATTAAATACGTCATTAATTTTGTGGATGACTTTAAATAGGTCATCCTTCGTTTCACAAGAAGTAGCGTCGATCACTTCGAATTCCATCTGATACGACATGGGATCCTCTGAGTCCATGTCATGACTATCACCGGATACGATCGTCATATCGATAGACACATTCTTACGAATAAACGACACGCGTTTCTTAGTCTTCTTTTTATCCATATCGCGATCAGTGTCCTCGGGGAGTGGAATCTCCTTAGAAATACTGAAACGGATATCAAAGGGTACATTTCCCAAGTGCTTTAGATCATGGTTCTTGATTCGATCTTTCTGGACAATAACTTCATCACCAGTGGCTGAGTCTACGGATATGCGTACACCGTCACTACTGCGATAAAATACTTCCTCTTCGGATGCGATAATACGATCCCACCCCGTGTATTTGGAAAGTCCGTGCATGATATAATCGTGTGCAGATTTGCCAATATTCGTATCGAACATTGTACCATTGAACTTTCCAAGTCGGAATTCTAACTCGATATATTCTTCATCTTTGTATTGGTCAACAAGAGGAAAAACAGTGTCGGTAAGGGAATGAACGTTCATTTTACAGTCTTATTTTGGGAGAAATCTTTAAGTTACTTAGGTGTGATTAATCAAGCTCTTCAATTTCGGGACCGGTGGCCGCCTTGGGCTCCGCCTCGGTTTTTGGCTTGGAAATAATGGGGTCAACAAAGTCTCTAAACTCTTTCTGCATGTGTTCAATTTCATCAAGTTCCGCAGATCTGTTATTATCTATCCATAAGACGGTCTCAGCGACCTTCTCTTCGACGATCTTCTTGTCATCATCGTTCAATTGATCTATCATACTCTTCACCCCGAAGACGTTCGCTTCGAATGCGTTGATGGCTTCAACCTTTTTACGGTACTTGTCATCTTCTTCCTTGTATTTCTCGGCGTCGTTCACCATACGCTCAATGTCATCCTTCGAGAGACGCCCCTTGTCGTTGGTGATCACAATCTTTTCCGACTTCCCGGATGCTTTATCCTCGGCACTCACGTTAAGAATTCCATTCGCGTCAATATCGAACGTCACAGCAATTTGTGGGACGCCTCGGGGTGCGGGAGTAATACCGTTTAAATCAAACTTTCCTAGAAGATGGTTGTCAGCCGCGCGTGCGCGCTCACCTTCGTATACTTGAACATGGACTGAGGGTTGGTTGTCGGCATACGTGGAGAACACCTGTTCCTTCTTAGTCGGAATAGTGGTATTTCTATCGACGAGATTGGTCATTACGCCTCCAGCGGTTTCAATACCCATAGATACAGGTGTTACATCGAGAAGTAGTAAATCTTGTACAGCATTATCAGTCACTCCCGAAAGGATGGCGGCTTGCACAGCTGCACCGTACGCGACCGCTTCATCGGGGTTAATAGACTTGTTGAGTTCTTTACCGTTGAAATACTCAGACAACATCTGTTGAATCTTAGGAATACGCGTGGATCCACCGACGAGAACGATCTCTTGGACCATCGACTTATCCATCTTCGCATCTTTAATGACTCTCTCCACAGGTTCCATACACTTTCTGAATAGGTCTGAGTTAAGCTCTTCGAATCGTGCACGTGTGATGGACGTGTAGAAATCAATGCCTTCATAGAGCGAATCAATTTCGATCGCTGATTGGGCCGTGGAGGATAGGGTCCGTTTGGCACGTTCACAGGCAGTCCTCAGTCGTCGCAGAGCCCTTGGATTATCAGAGATGTCCTTTTTGTGCTTACGTTTGAACTCTTGCGACAGGTGTTGAAGTAGACGTGCGTCGAAATCTTCGCCGCCTAGGTGAGTATCACCCGCCGTAGCCTTCACTTCAAAAATACCGCCTTCGATGTTAAGAAGCGACACGTCAAACGTGCCACCACCGAGATCAAAAATCAAGATATTCTTATCTTCGTCCTTGTTTTTATCTAAACCGTACGCGATGGCGGCGGCAGTGGGTTCGTTGATAATACGAAGGCAATTCAAACCCGCGATCGCTGCGGCATCTTTCGTGGCTTGTCGCTGAGAATCGTTAAAATAAGCGGGAACGGTGACGACTGCATCCTTTACGCCGGTGCCGATGTACATTTCGGCAATCTCTTTCATCTTAGTAAGTACCATAGACGAAATCTCTTCAGGTTCAAAGCGTTTCATTTCTCCTTTGAAATCGACCTCGATAGAAGGCTTATCGGCCATTCCTGAAACTACCCTGAAAGGCCAACTCTTAATGTCTTCTTGCACCTTCGACTCCGAAAACTTACGACCAATAAGTCGCTTTGCGTCGAAAACTGTATTCTTAGGATTCATCGCAGTCTGATTTTTTGCAGCATCCCCTATGAGGCGCTCGGAATCGGTAAACGCCACGTACGAGGGGGTCGTTCTATTACCCTGGTCATTCGCAATAATTTCAACTCTATCGTTTTGCCAAACACCGACGCACGAATACGTCGTTCCAAGATCAATACCAATAGCTTTAGACATTTTGTACTAATAATACGTGTCAAATCTCTAATTAAAGTTTTCTTTCGAAGTAAAAAAATGAGAGGTCTCATAAATGAGGGAACTTCGTGCTATTTTAATACCGCTATACAATGCTTATTTAACCTTCCACAAGTTTCGGAATACTTCTTAAGAAATTCATATAAGGGCGAAGGAGCGTGTATGTTTACCACACTTTTCCAAATCTTCGTTCAAAAATACTGGTCAAACGATAAAACACCCCTCAATCTAGAATCACTCTTATTCGCGTTTCAAAGAAAGTTTCCCCGATTTAAAACCGATGAGCAGCACGATGTACAAGAAGCCATACTATGCATCATAGATATACTCGAACAGCATCAGCCTATTATTAAAGAGTGGTTCTATGGTAAAAAAGTTCAGGAAACTATTTGGCCCACCGGAAAATCAGTGAATGAAGAGGACTTTAGCATTCATTTAATGACTTCCAAAGGTTCGGATATAGGAGAGATGCTTCAAACGAGTACGAGCTGGAACGTTCTAGAAGATTTTGTAGATAACGAAGGTGTAAAACATAACGCAGCTTCTACGCGTATGTTATTTTCGAAGCTACCACCCGTGCTCATGCTTTCGTTCGACGTAAAAAATCATATTAAAATTATTCACGAGCTAATTCTCGACGGACACGTCTATAAACTCACAGCATGTGCTATGCATGTAGGTCATCAACACGACGGACACTACGTAAGTTTTGCAAGACAGCGGAATCGCTGGTTCTTTCTTAATGATGAATTCGTGAAAGAACAGTTTCCACCCGATATGGGAAGTTATTACTTTATGGTTTACAGTCTAGAAAGTCGACCATAGCAATATCTTCCCGAATATTCACAAGCGTTCTGTAGAATGTTCTTCTGCTATTGGGAAACGTCTTGTCCGAGCGGAGTGCGACAGGTTTCCACCACATTGGAGAATCCTGGAACATATACTGACACTCGATAATCGCATCTTCTTTTAACCATTCTCGCGCTTTGAGAGGAACCCATTCATCACGGAGTTCGGACTCAAATACCAATTTACCCCTTTCTTGTACATGTAATCTCCACACATCACCCCTTCTTTTTAGTTGGAAGTCGATCGTATTTTTGTCTCGAGGCTTCCATTTAAACATAGTTTCATGAGTACCAGTTTTCACAGTGTCATTAATAGGTGTAAAAATAAGGCCATCGATTTCTTGTTGCACCGTCGGCAGGTACTTATCCATAAACTCTTCAAAATCGGACATCAAGTGGAAGGTTTTCAGGGTCAGTTTCACGGGATCATATTTGAGACTCATGAGCATCTTTTTAAATTTTTCCATATGATCAAGGCGGGTAAGGAAATCCTGATCTCCAATGATCTTCCCACAACTCATAAGCATATCATACATCATAAACGTATCACCGTACATTTCACCCTCGACGATCGTGCCATCGTATACGAGTTTTCGAAAGTTCAAAGGGCAATCGAACATCTCCAACGCACGGTTTATAAAGATCGTCTTTTTCTTATTGTTGAACATGAATGCGAGCATCATGAAACGAACTCCATCCGTCTTTTCACACACGACATACGGACTGGACTTCAGAATGTCAAAATGGCGATATTCGATGGAGATCGGCTGACTGCCCGGAAAGATACCTTTACCCTTCGTGTTCCAGTGATGCTCCATGAAATCAAGCGTGTATTTGTAAAGGGGATCTTCACGCTTTACAGATAAACGTTGCATTATACGTATGTTTTTGGTTTAATCTTTAATTAGCTTTAACACCTGCCGAGTTGATGATGTTTCCGATACACTCGTGAGGGTATGTAAATGTGAGACGGGCACCGGTGAAGGCGACAACTTTGACCCCGGATTCTTTGAAATTTTCAAACATTGCATCCGACTTAGGACTGATTTTTAACTTTCCGGTTCTGCGACACTTGATATATTTGAGGGTGGGTTTACATAACATAAACCAGGATCGCGCAGAGCTTGTCTTTACCGTATACACATTCTCCGAAACTTGGTTCCCGATCTCAGTATCAAAGTTAAGACCCATCTGATGTGTGGGCTCCGATGATTTCTGTGAAACCTTATCCTTGAACACGTCCCAATCAATACCCTCTGTCACACCCGGAAAGACCATAACGTGATAATCATCACGTTTACTTACAACGTGAGAAACCGAATCATCGTCTACTTGAATACCAAAATCAATGAAGAAAATACGGTCAGTATCCTTGATATACTTTTGAATCGCGTCAGCTTTCGCATAAGGATCGTCATTCACGAACACAATCTGGTTTTGTACATCCTTTTGTATACACTGAATATTCATACGAAGAATCGTATGGAGTGTCTTTACATGACACGACCCACTCCGAGTGACGATAATAGTAGTGACCTTCATTGTCTATATTAAGAGCTTAAGCCTTAAGCCTATCATTTAAACATCCCGAGAACGGTAAATTACCCACGTGTCCTAATGTAGTGTGACAATCCGCGTAAATCTTACCTCCCATCTGTTGCCACCGACGACAGAACGCATAATCCTCTGACAAGTAACGCTTGCTCTCGGGGTCGATCATACAATCAAAGAGTGCACAGTATTCATCAAAATCCCTGTTTTGATGATCATTTTTACAGTTCAGTTCCGGATAATGTTCGTGCATTTTAGTCAGGGCTTCACGAGAAATCATCATAAAACCAGTAGGTCCATCCAACACCTCTACGAATCCGTTCACGACTGAACGTCTCGTGGCGCCGATATTCGCTACGAGACTCGAGGATAGAAGGGCCATGTTACGCTCGTCTCCATTCTCGACGGCTTCTCGAGCCTGGTCCCACATGACGACCTTTTTCGGATACACGGCGACGGAAACTTCGTGACCGGATTTTAAAAGACGCAATACAGACTGCGCATCAAACTCAACGTCAGCATCTATAAACATAAAATATTCTGCATCCGTTTTTTGCATAAATCTGCCGATAGACACATTTCTTGCCCGATGGACAAGACTTTCATTTTCAGTTGTATCAAGCATCAACTGCACGCCTTCGCGCATCAAGAGCATCTGAAGATTGACGATACTCTTCATGTACTTTTCGAGGCATAAACCCCCATAACATGGAGTACTGAGAAAGAGTTTAACCATACTAGTTTCTATTACAAATTATTCCTCTAAGTGTCGTTTTGTGATAGTCACAATCTTATTAAGTGTAGGAACAGACACTGAACATTTTTGGCATATCTCGTTTTTAGTGATTCGTGAATTGAGAACCATGAAAATAACCGCCGTAGCTACGCTATTTGGAGATTTACTCATGAGTTCAACACAACTCTCCAGTTTTTGACACATTTTGTTACATGCCAAACGCTCTTCACGCGTAATATCGAATGAATTAAGAAGTCTCGACATGACGTCAAATGGTTTCGTCACGTAATTCTTCTCCGTCTTTTCATTGTCGATAGTTTCAGTAAAAATACTCGTCGTACGACTGATATCCTTACATTGAATACCAAACATATCCGCCACATCCTTCGTTGTGCGAGGTACGTTCGCGATTCTACAAGCGTATAAAACGCAGTTGGCCTTGATGCCAGATCGCACGGCTCCTCGAGTGAGTTTACCCTCGTTGAACTTTTTGTATAACGTCTTAGCATCTCTCAAGATACTCTCCGGCAAATCGACGCACGCCTCGTCAATATCTCGATATGCATGATAGAGAGATCTATCTTTGTGATTCATAGAGTTATGAAATGTGATTTTAGCCATGCGCTTATGCTGATAAGTCGAATTATTCTTGGTAGAAATGATGGTACTCTTACCCCACGAGTCGGAAAATAGATCCTGATTGGACGCAGGTACGGCGCATCTCGAAGGATCGGATACACGTCCATCGTCCGTCACTCCACTCGTCCACTCGGCAGAATCGTCAACATAAATTGAGTCAACTCTCCCACACTCCGTACATACCATCCCTTCCCTGGTGAGTGTCTTGTATACAGCGCATTCTTTACATAATCGACTATCTATTGGCTTGATTGTTGGTTTTTGTTTTAAACGGTCGCACTGGGACCAAATAGCAGCCAAAGTTTCTGAATCCATTATGAAAGTACACCTTGTTTTTTTATTTTAAATCGGGCGCACTTAGGTCAAAAATTTATTTCGTCCATTTGAAGACGGGCTCTTTCTTCTATGGCGTTCACCATCTGTTTAAATCGGGTAGACCCTGGACTTCGGGGTTGCCACTCGTTCCATTGCCTGTCGATAGTCGCGTGATCGGGAGGGAGTTCTATGTTATCTATCTCACTATCAGACACTATAAAATTACCCATACTACTTACATCGTCGTCTGATTCGTCGTATAATACACTTTCTACTTCACTGTCCTGTTCGTTGGTTATTACGTACATTCTATCTGCATCATTTATACAAGTAAATACGGTGTCTCCGTCTGTGTGGTGTTCTAAAATACTATCTCCCCTGATAAGATTCGTTTCCTCGTCGAGAGTATACACGGGGGCGCCTTTATATGAGAATGATGACTCAGAATAGTACCGTAGTATAAGATAATCATCGCAATTCTCATCTACTTTCGCATACTGTTCATCTTCTACCTCGTCAATGTTCACTAAAACTTTGAGTAAATCCCCAGGCTGAATTTCGGAAAAATCGATTTCAGAAAACTGTATCATCGTTTAAAGATTTCGGACAAAAATATTGTAGGCTAATAACACACGATATGGGAGTTGAGATTTTTTCAAAGCCGGACTGTAAATACTGTACTTATGCGGAAAACATGTGCAAGGATTTAAACCTAGACTACAAGAAGCTTCTCGTCGAGAAAGATGAACTCAAAGAGCGTTGCGGCCCTCGGGCTGTTACGTATCCACAGGTAAAGATCAATGGCGAACTCATCGGAGACTACTTTGCTTTTCAGGAGTACCTGGAGGAAGCTGAGCCGATGCTCCTACCTACCATGAACAGGTTCACTGTGTTCCCTATTGAACACGAGAATCTTTGGGCTCTTTACAAAAAGGCTCAGATGTCTAATTGGACAGCTGAAGAAGTTGACGTGAGTGCCGACATGGAAGACTGGAAGTCTCTCACTGATAACGAGAAGCACTTTATCAAATACATTCTTGCCTTTTTTGCTGGTTCAGACGGTATCGTTTTTGAAAATATCAACAACAATTTTGCAGATGAGGTACAACTTACCGAAGCGCGATCATTTTACGCGTATCAGGTGCACAATGAAATGGTTCATGGGGAAACATATAGTAAACTCATCGATAAGTACATCCGAGATAGTGCGGAGAAAAAGAAACTATTCGAAGCTATCACCACTATTGATCCTATAAAAAAGAAAGCAGAGTGGGCTATGAAATGGTTTGACAATTCACGCCCCTTTGCCGAGCGCTTATTGGCGTTCGCGTGTGTCGAAGGTATATTCTTCTCAGGCAGCTTCTGCGCCATCTTCTGGCTCAAGAAGCGTGGGCTCATGCCCGGCCTGTGCTTTAGCAATGAGCTTATCAGTCGCGACGAAGGCCTTCATCTCGACTTTGCCATTGAACTATTCAAAATGCTCCAAAATAAGCCATCACAAGATACTATCCACGAGATCGTGCGTGAAGCGGTTGAAATCGAGAAGGGGTTCATCATTGAAGCCCTCCCGTGCAGTTTGATAGGCATGAATGCCGAAAAGATGTCCGATTACATCGAGTACGTGTCGGATAGACTTTTGAAACAAGCGGGGTTCGATAAAATCTGGAACACACAAAATCCCTTTGATTTTATGGAAAATATTTCCCTAGATGGTAAGACTAATTTTTTCGAAAAGAGAGTCGGCGACTATGGTAAAATAGACGAAACGACTGACTTAGCGTTTGACGAAGACTTTTAATTGACAATAGGTCGACTGCCATCGGCGCACGACACGCTCAATCTACCAGCTCCAAATTCAATGGAAGCGGGAGCATCCATGTCTTCGTTAATATCCATAGGTGAGAAAACCATACCGGTATCATATAAACCGATAGGAGCCTCAGCCATGCCTGGTAAAGGAGATTCAACCTCTGCCATGCGCGGCGGTGCCATAGGCATCATAGAAACATCCTCGTCCTCCGTCACAGGCTCCTCCACGGGCTCGACCTCTTCCATGGGAACCTCCTCTTCAGGCTCCTCCTCTTCGGGCTCCACCTCGGGAGCGGGCTCTTCGACGGAACCCTTAACCTCGAAACCCTCGTATTTTATATTCATCATACCCCACGTCACGAACATGAACACCACGGTGTGTAAAAGTAAACCGGAGGAAGAGGGGCAGCCGGTAGGACCCGACACCCACTTTCCAAGAATACGGCGCATAAGCCGGTACATGCTGGGATTGGCGATGATGAAGAAGGTGAGAGCCGCCATGAAAGAAATGGCGAGCTTCTTCTCCTGCTTTTTACCGTCGCAACCACATCCACAATCTTTAAAGAGACCCATCGTAATATTAATATATTCTGAGAAAAAAAACTTACTTAAAGTTTGATCGCGTATATCAAATACAACCAACCAACATGTCCACTATGATTCAGCGTTATGAGCAATTTGATCCCTCCACCGTCGTTCTCTCCAACATGAAGAAGAACAAGAATGGTGGGAAGACCGTATACATTAACGCGCAAGGCAACAAGAAGCTTTACCTTCAGCTTCCTTTCATGAGATCTCCCTTCGGCCTGAGTGCTTTCACTGACGAGGCTACTAACAAAACTTCTTATTCACTTGATCTTTCCTTCGATCGCGACAACGAGGATGCCGTTTCTCTCATGGAGAAGCTGACGCAGCTCGACCAGACGATCATCGAGACTGTCGCCAAGAACTCTAAGGAGTGGCTCGGCAAGGCGTACAACATTGACGTTATTCGCGAGGCGCTTTACAAGCCACTCGTTCGCCCTGGCAAGGATGACTACCCTTCCACGCTCAAGCTTAAGGTCATGACCAAGCCTACTGGTGAGTTCCTCGCCGAGGCGTATGATATGCAGCAGAAGGCGATGACCGTTGACGGTATTGAGAAGGGTCAGCGATGCATGTGTATCGTTGACTTCAACCAGATCTGGTTTATCGACAACAAGTTTGGAGTGAGTGTACGCCTTTCTCAGGTTCTCTGCGAGAAGTCTCAGAAGCTTCCTTCTTTCGCCTTCCAGGGTGTCGAAGGGCTTGCCGGCTCTGGTAGTGAGGACGATGCCTCCGTGGACGAGGATGAGTGCGAGATTGATGAGTAATTAAAGCTTTGAAAACAAATAAAAATATGAAACTCGAGAATCAACTCATCGACCGCCTTAATATTGGTAAAAGTCGATACGGACACGGTGTTCGAGTAGATTCGGATACGACGAAGTGGGGTACTCCCGCTAATTCGTGGGTAGAAATGGCGCGTGAAGAGTTATTAGATGCTATCATTTACATAGTAGCTGATTACATTCGCAATCACGAGGATCCACGTGTCATTTCTGAGCCGGACGATAACGAACGTATTTTGGAATACGCGAATAACATAGAACGTATAAAAAATCCTTCACATAAATTACAAATCTGGAATCTTACTAACTTACTACACTCTCAACTCTTCACAGGCGGTCAACGAACATTCTAATTTTGTCGTAATCATCGTCGCATCCGTACACGGACTGCGTAAAAAACATTGTCATTTCAGCCATCCTATACGACAAGTGTGTATCACGATACCTGTCGTATATATCAGCTAGGTCAGGAGTATTGTCGTCACACCACTCGATAATATCTCGATCGGTCATGTCACGATGGAGCCCCCGCTCAATAAATTCCATAACTTCGTCAGTCATTTCCATTTTGCTTACATTTCACTTTATTCACGTCAACTTAGGTTTATCTTGCTTTTTTCGCAGCTTTTTTCGCAGCTTTCTCAGCCCGTCTCGCATTCGCTTTAGCGATTGCAGCTGCAGTCATTCCTTTTTCTCTAAACGTGTTATTCCTTTGCTGCGCCATTCTACCTCCCAGTCTTCCAGCCGCTTCAGCGGCCTTACGAGCAGCGACGCGCCGTTCTACATTAGTCATGGGTTTACCGAGATTCTTTTTAGCAGCAACAGCTTGCACACTCAGCTTCATTGCCGATGGACCCTGTGCAGGTTTCATCTGAGAAGCCATACGCGCAGGTCGAATTATCTTATTC
>MDSZ01126604.1_pt1 | contig 18250 bp, 11 predicted proteins | sample 811201 | NCBI WGS metagenome assembly MDSZ01 (sample SAMN05326647, study PRJNA326480) | marine metagenome | isolation source: seawater | place: Indian Ocean: North | collected 2010
AAGCGGACACGGCAGGATTTGAACCCGCGATCTGCGGCTTAGGAGGCCGCCGCCTTATCCAGCTGGGCCACGTGTCCAACCGCTCCGTGCAAGGACACCTTCAACAAACCATCGCTTTAACGCGATGAATCTTTCCCAATTATTTCTCTAAGAAATATTCTTTATTGCCGAAATGATGACAAAAGATTGGTATTGTGGATGCTAATATAGGAGGGGTTTGGTGAGTTCTAAAGTTAGCGGAATAGAAAAGGCTCTGCCCGGGACAAATAGTGGCTTCCCGACTCCTCAAGGAGATAATTGGAATAATATTGTAGATACGATAGAATCTAGTTTAAACGCACTTTCTTCTTCTGATAGAGACAGAGTTAAGTTTGGAAATTTAGCAAACAATCGAATAATCCTGTCTTTAAGATCAATCACAGGACTAATGATGGCAATAACAGCATTATCTGGAGTTATAATCCCGGATACTATTTTTCTAAACCCCTCTCTGACAGTTATTCTTTGGATTCCTCTGTTGTTAATTTCCATTTTACCGTCATTTATTTCTGGTGAAAAAGCATCCAGTGTGTTGATATTAAGATCAGCATTATGGAAGCAAGGAGAAATTCAAAAAGGCATCAAGAGAGATATGATGGCAGAGCCAGGAATGGATAGAATCAAAACAGGAATCAATGATGCACGAATAAGTAATGGAATATCTGCAATATTATCGGCTACTGCAATATTATTGTTGATTGCAGCAGGAGGCCTTGACTCAGACACAATTGCTTACAATTTACTTTTATTAATCGCAATGGTACTTTCGCTTTCATTATCATTCCACTCCATATTTACAATAGACCACATCCAAAAAATGGGCGATAAAATGCCATATTTGGTACTTCACTCGCCAACACATCATCCAACACAATTAGATACAATCTTGGGAGATTTAGTCCTTTCACATTTGGATCCAGACCTAACAGCACAATGGCAAAAGTGGGAGAATAAACTATCTCAATCATTGTTGCCAGGAGCAGAATCTCGCCAAGCTCGAGAAAGAATATTATATCTCATGCATTTGAATTTACGAGGAGATCTTTCCAATCAAGAAACACTTGATGAATTAAAAGAATTCATCAAATATAAATCAATACAATCTTTATTGCTAGATGAGGATAATATATTCAATTGGAATACTATTCAAAGATTAATTAGGCATGCAAAATCATGGCGAGAAGAAGTATTCGATCTCTTAGATAGACTTCAAACAGATTTAGTGACAGGTGCCCCTGAAATAATTGCTTCAGACTGGAGAATGGATACTGCACTTGCTCCCTATTGTAATGACGGGAATGGACATTTGTTTATTGCATTAAACAATCAAACTAGCAAAGACAAACATATGAGAGTTGAGGTTATAGTGCCAGGAGGCAAACCACAATCACACACTCATCGTTTTGAATTATCATCTTGTAACCCACCTTCTGGCGCACTGAAGATTACCGACCCTCTTTTAGACGATGCATTAGATTGGATGCCAAAATATTTGGAAACCGGAGTGATACTTTGGATTGGAGTCTGCTGGGATAAATCGGTTAGGGGCGAAAGAAATATTCAGATAATTTTACGTGACGATGAAGGAATCGTTGTAGACTCCCGTACAGTAAGAACAACAGTTACTGCGAGAGATAAACACCTTTATTCTCGAAGACTAAAAGGAATGCTAGATGCCAGAAAAATTGGTAATAGAAACCTTCCAGAATTTGAAGAACTAAATCCAAAATCATAATTATAGAAGCGCTGTACTTATCACATGATTGCGCTTGGGTTGTATCATCGGAGGCCTTCTATGGAAGCATGGGACACAATTGTCATTGGAGATGGTCCGGCAGCATTACGGGCAGCATCAAGTGCAGCATCAAATGGCTCAAACACATTACTAATGTCAGCAGATAGCCTTGGCACCCCTGGAACATCAGCATTAGATGGAATTGCAGCACCATTGAAAGAAGGCACAATAAAATCTCACCGAGATGATACAATAAGAGCAGGTGCTTTTTTGTGCGACCAGGATATAGTTTCAACACGTATTTCACAAGCAATAAGACAAGTGGACTTACTAGAGCGATGGGGCGTTATTTTCCGAAGAGATACAGACGGGATCCCTTTAGTTAGAAGAGCAGGAGGGCATACTCTACCAAGGCTTTCAGGAGCTGGAGACGCAATGGTTAGAGAAACCCAACAGGTTCTAGAAGAACAATGTATGAAGCACGGAGTTACGCGCAGAGGGGATCAAATCCCGTTGGAATTAGTTCATTCTGATTTTTCAGTAAATGGTTTAATCTCTCTTGATATGACAACAGGCCAGTTAACGGCACTTCAAGCAAAAACAATAATTATTGCAGATGGCGGTTATGAAGGAATATGGACTGGTGCGCCTATTGGTTTAGGATTAGATATGGCAATGAGGGCAGGTTTGCCAGTTAGAAATCTAGAATTTATTTCTTGGACCCCATTAGCAGTTCCAGATACAAATGTTGTACTGCCAATCGGATTACTTGCAGACGGAGCAAAAATATTGCAACCATCTGGAGCTCCAATAGACGCCGAGGAATCCGCCAATCCAAATGCGATTTCTCGAGCAATATTTTCTTCAGGTTCGGCAGTACTTGATGCAAGAAATTTAGAATCATCGGGCGTGTGGTGGTCTCAAACTTCAGAATTAATCTCCACACGATTAGGCATAAACATGAATAAACAAACAATACCATTACAGCCAACAATATCTACAACATTAGGAGGCATTACAGTTGATGAGCATGGTCGCGCTATTTTCAACAAGTGGTCAAGGTGGTTTACTGGACTTTATGCAGCTGGAGACGCAGCTTGTTCTGGAGTTCATGGTGCAGGATTAGTTGCAGGCAACCGTCTTCTCGACGCCTTATCAGGCGGTGCAGCCGCAGGAGAGCATGCAGCAGAATATGCGAAAGAAGCAGAATTTTCTGGAAGAAATTCATTAGAAACATACCTAGGAGTCGTTGAAGCAGATCTCGATATTGATTTAACCGTGGTCGAAGAAGGAATGGTGCAGAGAGCAGGACCTTTATTTTCAAAACTAAAATCAATTACAAATTCTCAAATTGCAGAAAGTAGAGACGGTAAAGGATTGGAATCAGCAATCGAATCATTAGAAAATTTATACGGAGATGCAGAGAAAATATATGTTGATGATAAAAATAGACTTTTCAATACTAATCTTTTATCTTCATTACGTTTGAAAGCAGGGATACGTTTGGCAATAGCGACTGCGAAAAGCGCCCTGTCTAGAACAGAAAGCAGAGGGGGGCATCAAAGGAGCGATTATGAAACCCTCGACGAAGAACAAATGCATCATACTCTAGTTGATGTTGAGGGCAATATTTCAAAATTGGCGATTCGAAAAGGAACATCAGGCGAATGGGTACTTTCACCGGATCAATAATCATCCCTCAATACTTTGAAGTGACTCCTCTTCCCGAGTTCATGGCAGAGATGACCCTGTTTGAAAAAATATTAGCAGGCGATGTCCCAGCAAATTTTGTGGCTAAAGGCGAAAATTGGGGAGCGTTCCTCGATGTTTTTCCTAGACGAGAGGGCCACACCCTAGTCGTTCCAAAATCTCCTGTCCAGTATGTCAATCAACTCCCCTCTTCGGAATTGTTAGATTTAATGAAAGGAGTGCAAGAGACCCAAACAATACTTTCAAAATATTTCAACACAACAGATTTCACGATATTAATCCACGATGGCCCTTTGGCAGGACAAGAAATCCCTCATTTGCATATTCATGTTATTCCTCGGACAAAATTAGATGGGGGGAAATCACTACCCTCTTTATTTCCTAATGCAATAATCCCTGAAGCACCTAATTTTACTGAACTATCCGATTTGTGTAAAAAAATAAAGGAGGCTATGCAATGAATCCCGGGCATGATGGTGCAAAAGATCACCATGGTGAACTTTTACCGATTTTATCTGAGTCTGCAACAAAAATGCAATACAGTAGATTATTAGAAACTCCTTTGCCTACGTTCAAAGGGAAATATCCAGGCTCACCCTTTTGGATGAAAGTCGGTTATTTCATGTTGAGAAGGACTTACAATTCGATCTTTCGAACATTCGAAGTAACCGGAGTTGAAAAAATCCCAGTCGACAGGGGAACTCTCTGTGCTGCATGGCATACAAATGGATTGATAGATCCATTTTCAATAATATTGACTCATCCGAAAAAATTTGTAGTGGGGGGTCGGCACGATTTAGCAACTAGGCCACTGCTTGGATTTTGGGCTAGAAAATTTGCAATGCAACCTGTTGTTAGAAAAGCAGAATTATTGCGTGGAGGTTGTACCGAAGAAGAAGCCGTTGCCATGAATGGGCGTTCTTTGTTAAATTTAGCAACTGGGATTTCATATGGCTATGGATGTGCATTATTTCCAGAAGGAACCAGTCATTCTGAAAGCCATCTTATTCGTACAAAAACAGGGCCGATGCGCACGGTATTAGCTGCTGCTGCCCATGCTAAGGCAACGGGTCAAAATATCCCAGTAGTAATGCCAATGGGGTTGCATTTTCGTAAACGCCATTTATTTCGGACTGATTGTTGGATTGAATATTCAGATCCAATTGAATTACCGGCCGAAAATCTCCCCGAGGAATTAGTAAAATCAGTTGCCAATGAAGAGTGGAGCGAACCTCCTGCAACCGATGTTAATACACTTCGAGAAGTGCTAACAGAAAGATTAGAAACACTGACGCCAAATAGAGAAAAATGGTCAGAATATTATAGGGACCAATTGATTTGTCATATCAAAAATAGGAAAATGGGACTAGGGCCCCTCTCTTGGAAAGAAGAAGTAATAGCAACCAGGAAAATGACAGGAATCGAGTTAGATCCAAAAATTTCTAAGTTGGCAGAAGAAATCGCCATCGAGTTAGATGACAACAAACTTGATGGCAGAGATATTAATTCAAAAGGAAATGCATTGCGTAGTTTTAGTCCAACTGGCACATTAATCAATATTGTAAAGATAAGTTTACTATTAGCCACATTACCTACACTAGTTTATGGGACTGGTTTACAAATTGCCGTCGGAAGAATTTTGGGAGATAAGACTGATGAAGGAGAAGATGCTAGAACTTCTTACCAATTTTTAGCTGCAATGTTCGGGTCGATGTTTTTCTGGCCTGTACTATCAGCGATATTACTGATCATATTATTTTTCGAACCTACAGATCTACTTCCTACACTTATTCATGATAATATCGGCGCATCATTATTTTCACAATTATTAGGTTATTTTATTTCGTGGATAGCATTAATCTTTATTTTCTATATTTCTGCAAAAATATATTCAATTTCTTGGGATGCAATTGATGATTTGTTCAAATTTTTCCGCCGGATGAAATTAAAGAAAGAAGTTGATTATAGAATTAATGAATTGTACAATTTGTTAGACTGAACGATTGAATAACAACCTCTTCCTCGGATATATATGACCCCCGACTCTGTAGCAAAAAAGGTCCGTGAAATGCTTCTGTCAGAAAGGATTGAAATGCGAGACCAAAAAGATGACAGAGCTGCTATGCATGTATTAATCAGATATCCCTCAAGTAAGAATGGACATATGTTTGCAATCGTTATTCCTAAAGGTAGAGATTTAATTGCAATTTCTTCAATGACTAGAGTTGATGCAGGCCAACAAGCAGAAATGCAAAAAATGGCTAAAGAAGACAGTGATGAATGGAAATCATGGATGCATGAATGCCGCATGCAATTAATGGCTTCAGGGGTTGATTGGGCAGTTCATGTAGGACATGGCAAAAATAATCTCGGAAAACCTCTTCAAGCATTCAATGTTAGCGAACCAATTTGGTTTGACGGCCTAACAAAAAACGAACTGATGCAAACTCTAAGGAGACTTTGGTTGGCAAAATTGGGAATGATTCACGAAATCAAGTATACATTTGGCAAAGGATCTGGAGAAGCAGGGCCCGTAGATGATTGGAATGATAATGGTAAAAAAATCAAATCTGCAGGCAAACCTTCTAAACAACCAGAAGAAGAAGTACATACCGATGATTCAATGTCATTTGGAACAGATTTCAATCCTGATGAGTGGGTATAGCTGGATTCCAAATCTCGCTTCAAATAATTGACCTGAAAGGGTCGCGGTTAAGTACCAAGAATGTAGCGTTCAAATTGTCTTAGTGAGGAGTTTATTATGGGACAGAGAATAAAATCAATAAGTTTAGTAGCAATAATGGTGCTTTCAGTACTATCAACAATGTTAGTTGCAGTGCCTGCAGCAGCAACACAGGTAGTGATTACTGAAGCGATTCAAGTAGTGGACGGAGGCGCTGCTGCTGACAGAATGGCTGCAGTTTCATCCGATTCCGAAGGCAATGTGCATGTTGTTTGGAGCCGAAACACTCAGCATTTGTTTTACTCAATGATATCTCCTCGCGGTGAAACTTTAATTGATGCTACACAAATAACCAATTCTGGATTGCACAAAATATACCATCCAGATATGGTGATTGATGAAGATGATAAAGTCCACATTGTATGGGCAGATCATTCCGGGCAACACAAGATAATGTATACCGCATTAAATCCAATGAATACTGCAATGGATGGGACCTCTCTTTTAGATAGCGATATTACTGCAATTGATGATTACATAGTCGCACAGCATACAAACAATCGTGATTGGCCCGCAATAGATGTTGATAGTAAAGGAAATCTTCACATCGTGTGGCAAGATAATTATGATGAGCTGGATATATTCTTCCAACAACCTCAAATTTATTACAAAATGCTGGAGCCAGATTACTCAATCCAAAACGTAATTGTATTATTTGACAACACACTTTTAACTCCAATTATTGGTCACAAAGGCCATCCAGATATTGTTGTAGATGCTAATGATTACGTTCAAATTGCATGGGACGATACTAGAGGAGGCAAAGTCGAATTAGTATTCGTAGTAGATACATCAGGTTCAATGTACTCAGAATGGGCAGATGTCTGTACAGTAATTTATGGCGGCAACTTTGCATCTGGTGGTTATTTCAAAGGCATAAAACCAATGCTTGAAGAAGGAAATATGACCGTTTATGAGACGATTTATGGCCTAGGAAACACTTTGCCTGGCGCTGCAAGCTCAGGTAATTGTGCACAACATAATCAAAACTCAGGTCCTCGAAATACTCCTCTTGGACAAGTTCCAGGAGACGATTCTGGTGGACTTAGGACTTTGCCAGGTACTGTGTATAATGGTAACACATACTCAGGCTATTCTGGTGAAGATTGGGGCCCTGGATCAAATTGGGCATGCCTTTCTTGGAAAGACGCAGCAGGCAATGTACCTGGAAACCCCCCAACAGGTTCTGATCACAAGTGGAATCCTAATGCTACCAAGATAGTGCTTCCAGTTTCAGACGAAGGTCCGAAAGACGGAGATCCAAGCCAACAAGCCGACGATACAACATCAATAAACGAAGCTCATGATAACTGTGTAAATGCAGGAGTAATTCCAGTCGGACTATATGGTCAAACATATGGGCAAGCCCAAAACATCCAATCCCATATGAAAGATTTAGCACAATGTCCAAACGGCCAAGTTACAACTGCAACTAGAAATTGCCCTGGCAACTCAGTCAGAAACACTGATGCAGGCGGACAAACTTACGAATTCCCATCAGGAACAAGCTCTGCAAGTCAAATGCAATCACTTGTAGAAGCAATGGTTTACATTTCAACAAACAACTCTAGAGAAATTTACATGACTGTATTGGACCCATATGGGAAAATGGATAATGACGAACAATGGATTCCTGGAAGACCAGGTCACACCACTAATACAAATACGTATTCTGAAGATTTAGGAAGGGGTAGTGAAGGACATTTAGTTGTAGTTAATGACACAAGAGTAACTATCGATGATGCATTTTCATTCCATCCTTCAATAGGCGTGGATATGCAAGGAAATACACATATTGCATGGATGGATGCTAGAGATTATGGATTTGAGAAAGGACTGCCCTATGAGATTTATTACACAAAATTAAGGCTACAAGGTGCTGGAGAATGGGATGGAGTTTCAGCAGGATTGTCAACATATGCAATAAAGAGAGTTGAGGACACTGCGATTTCTAATGTTGAGGGGTGGACAGGAATGCCAAATGGCGCTAGCCAAATGTCAGCGTACCCAGCCTTGTTAACAGATCCACAAAACAATGTCCATATTGCTTGGCATGATTTTGGTAATGCTAGTGCAGGCGAAGAGATACTTTATGTCAGACTTAATGCTACCGATTTAACAGGTCCAGGAAGTACGGCACTTGATGCTTGGAATTCGACATCGGTTACAAGTTGGAACTCGTTCAAATTAGGTCCTAACCAAATTTCTAAACCTTCTTTGGGACAGCCTCCTGCCTTTTCTAATGATCTTGGAAGCGGAGCGCATATTGCTTGGTCAGATACTAACAAGTGTTCGGATGAAAGCAATGGCAATAGGTGGACAGTATGTTATTCACACGTATTAACGGGGCAAGTTGATATTGAATTTGATGAAGGTGAAACCTATTACCATGTAATTGAACCTGGAGAGCAGACAATATACAATTTGACAATAAATAACACAACACCAGGTCCGAAAGATTTGGTTGCAGATACATATAATCTAAACATTTCAGGAATTCCAGAAAATTGGACTGCAAATTTATACTTTGCAAGCAATCATACTGCAATTTTCCCAGACACGCCGATCTTTTTGGAGGGTGGAGAAATGACGAGAATATATCTCAGAGTTCGAGCTCCTTCGATATATCAAGCAGATGAAGATCAACTAGCACCGATAGTTGTGAATGCAATAAGTCAGAAAGATCCAGCAATTCGTTCAGAAAGATTGACATTAACATTAATGGACGTTGTACATGGAATAGATTTGGATACAAGCCACCGAATGGCAGATGTCGAACAAGGGCAAACAGCAATATTTTCAATAACAATTACAAATACAGGAAATGTACATGACACATTTGCATTCTATGATCCAAATAGTTTGGAAGGCCAACAAGAATGGCTATTACCATTTGGATGGCAAGTTGTTTTCCCAATGCAAGTTTCTTTAGATCCGGGACAATCAGTGACAAAAAATTTGGAGATTTCTGTTCCAACCAGCCAAGACCCAGGAACCTTTGTTGTCTATGTTAAGGGTTGGTCTGAAGGGGAACCTTTGAAATCAATAGAGAAAGGAACTTATGATGTACTTGAATTATGGATTAATGTATCAATTCGTTCAATTGGTAATATTGTATTCGAAATTTACGATACAAGTGAAATAATTCATCCAGGCGAGTGTGCAACCTATGACGTCAATGTAATCAAAAATTATGAGCAAGGATGGCTAATTTTCGACACCCCAGGTGCTCCTGAAGCAAAACCTGATGAAGTTGATATGACTACATGGAGGCAAGACCATTGGACAGTAGATCTTGACTTTTCAAATGCTCCAGGCCCACGTGATCCAAGCGATCCAAATAGTCCTAGATTGTGGCCAATAGAAACAACTTATACAGTAGTTGCATCAGTTTGTGCCCCATATAATGCAAATGCAGGGCTTGGCCCAGCAGTTACTGTAAAGGCGTATTTGGAAGGATACCCTCGAGTGGCAGACTCAGTAATATTGTCAACAAACGTGATACATGTATTTTCATTAGATACTCAAATGGAAACGACCACACTTACAGCTAACCCCGGGGACTCTTGGGTAATTCCTACAACGGTAACAAATACAGGAAATGGGCCAGACAGGTATGATTTACGCTTGGGAAGAGTATACGACTCTCAAGGAATTGATGTATTATGGGATGTAGAAATACCTAGGGCAATACTATCTGAATTATCCAGAGATAGTTCTCAAACAGTTGATATTACTGTAAATGTACCTTCACAGGTACCTGCGGGCGATTATACTGTGATTATTCAATCATTTAGCGAAGAAGACTATCCTGATGAATCAGGACACCGAACACGCTTACGCGGAGAAATTGCAGTAACAGTAATTGTAAACGAATTTTATGATATGCAAATTTCAATGGATCCAAGTGTAGATAATCCAGTAAAGACCACCGCTCCTGGAAGGATTGTTGAATTTGTTGTTAACATAACAAACGCAGGAAATGTTGTAGACACGCCTTCTTTGCACAACCATACTTCACAAAAAGATCCGTCGAATGGAGCCATTTTGTGGAATACAATGCCTGGCATGGGACAATTAACTGGTTGGAGAGTTGACTGGGCAATGGTGTCTTACATAGGCGCAGAACTTGAAATACGTACAGAATGTATGGAAATGACTTCAATGGACACAGAATTCCCTGATGACGAGTGTGTATTTTTAACAGATATTGGCGAATGGCGAATGCCGGAGATGGATCCTTATACCACTCATACAATGGTTGCTACAGTTCACATTGCTCCTGGAGCAAAATTAGATACTAGATATCTCGGATTGAAAGTAACAAGTGTTGCAGGAAACATGGAAGTTGACGGAGATCACGATGACAGTCCTGAATGGGATGGAGATCAGTTAGATACAAATGAATTTATTACAACCCTTCGTCTTAGAGCACCAAATTTGAAGATTCAAGAAGTATCTGTAGATACAACAAGTAATGAAGTTGACAAAACAATACCTGTAAAGGTCTTACTACACAATACAGGTAATGTCCACGCTACAGATATTGAAGTTGTTTTGTGTGAATTTTCGAGTGTTGACGCCGATGTTATGAAGGATATAAGGGATAATGGATGCCCAGAAGATAGCGTTGTAATGAGGCAGACAATTGGCGCATTATTACCTCCAGACGACTCCGAAACATACAATGAAATTGAGATATATCTGTTATATCCTGTTTCAGCGGGAAGCCACGAGGTAGTTGTTGTTGTGGATCCACAGAATACGATTGTAGAAGTATCTGAAAGCGATAATACAAAACTAATCAGTGAAGAACTATCTTCAGATTCACCTTTCTTGGATGTTGCAGGAGAAGTAGTTAGTGAATGGGCCCTACCGTTCGGTGTACTGTTATTGACGTTCTCGTTATTCGGCGTATTGTATCTTGTAGGCCGAGGCCGTAGAATGGATGTAAAGAAACGTCTAGCTGAACAAAGTAGTTTGATTACTGTATTGCAGGATGAAAACTGATTATTCTACATCCTTGTCGTTAGGATTTATTCCTAATGCTGCCCACCAAGGAAGTTCGATTGATTGCGGAGCGGCAATAAAGCCGCCTGCTCTTTCAGCTAATTGCCTAGTCATCCGCGTCCTGACTTCTTCCATTAGACGATCAGTGGCTTCACTTCCTAATTGTAACTCTTTGGCAAATGCCTTGAAATCAAACTTTGAGCCAGGGGCTTCTAAGATATTGTGAATAACCAGCCTTTGTTCATAGGAATCAAAATCAACATCTACAGTGGCAGAAATACGTTGTTTAATTTGTTGATGTAGTGCAATCAAAGCATCACGTTCTTTGTCAATAGCATCAATTGCTTCAGAAATAGCAGATAAGTGATGAGCACCTTCTCCAACACCTATACGCTTTCTCCCACTAACAATTTCGGCAATCGATACTACCTCTCCTGACAATTTGTTTGACAATTTTAGAGGCCCTCCTGCAGGCAAACTCCTTTGTTCACATTGAAAAAGATCAGGCCCTAAATCGATACGAAGAGAAATTGCTTGCTTTACCGTATAGATATTCTTTGGAGGGCCGCCCTTGTTACTTGCAGCTTTCATTTTTACAACAAATTCAGCATCTTCTAACATCTTTAGATGTTTCATAACCGCTTGTTGTGAAATTCCAATTTGTTTTGCTAACTGTAAAGGGTAATGAGGTTCTCGAACTAAACGCTCAAGAATGCTTCTACGTGCTTTATTTTGTAGGACTGCTAGTGCGATGTCAAGGTCTACCATCAGTGCACAACCGGAGGTTAACTAGCAAAGGACCCCTATGAATGCGTCGATAATTATCTAAGATTCATCCCATTTCTTCCAAGCATCATCCTTTGGCGGATTAGCATGAGTATAATTCGAGGGAGAATTGATAGATCCACCTTTTGGCGAAGTAACTTTTTGTCTTGTATCAACGTCAGAAAATGGTGAAGAAACATCGGGTTTCTTTACTTGATTAATAACTCCCTCTTCTGTAACCTCGCCTTTCATTAATCGATATATCTCATCTGTTGAAAGAATTGGGTTTTGCAAATTATTTACTTCTAAATCTGATAAATTTCCAGGTTGTTCTAAATTTACTTGAGAAACTCTTCCTTTTTCAATCATCATTAACATCCCGCCAAAGGGAATTAGGATTATGCCAAAACAACAAAACAATCCAGAAATAATTAGTGGCCAATCATTTAACCAACCAAATACAGCATCACTATTATGAGTGAGATAGATTTCAATATTTTCACATTCATCCTCCTCTTTGGTACAATCAATAACAATCTGTATTGATTGATTACTACTGTCTATTGTATCATGGACTTTGAAAATAGTGCCATCAGTCGATTGGGGCTGAAAATCTTCTTTACAATCTGTTTTTACAGGTTTCTCAGAAATGGTAGAGTTTTCAATTAGGTTAAAGCTAATTTCCAAATCTTCAGAATCAGCATCAATCGAACTAACAACCCAACACCCATTCTTTAGTTGGAACACATTATCTTCACCGTATGATGCTGTAAATTCAGAGGTGTGCCTCGGATCAATTTTTTCATTTACATTTTCAGATAGTGAGAAGAATAAAATTGTACCAACAAGCATCAAACCAATGCCTGCAAATAGCAAACGTTTGGGCCAATTGGACGGTGGCTCACTTTCCTGCACGTAATGGGCGAAACCTAGGTTATGTTTCAATCAAACGGAATCAAACTAATCCCATTTCGCCTAATTTTTCAGGTAAATATGTATCTGTTACGAAATCCAAACCATATTTTGCCAATGATTGTTGTTCAGCCTTTTTTCCAATTTCTAACATCATATTGATTTGATCTTGCCACCATCCATCAGCAAATCTTGGGTCAGATAATTCTGCATTTAACGCTTCAATATCCTTCTTTGACAAATCATCTGCAGGCAGATCATAGGCCAATATGTCGTCAGCAGTGATTCCCAAATAACTTGCCGAAGGTGTAGCTAAGTATTCAGATATATGGGCAGTTTTAATCGCCCCATAAGCGATAGATGCAAAAATTCGGAAAGACCACGGATCTCCGTCAAGAAATACTACAACAGGTAAGTCCCATTCTTCATTCATACGTTTAATGATTCTACGAGTGGATCTCGCAGGTTGTCCCTTTAGGTGAATTAATCCACAATTGAAATCTTCATCAAATCCATTTTCAATTAATCGATCAAACATACCACCTGTTTCAATGGCCATTAAAAATTTGACATCGTGTTCCAACAGTTCTATTTTTTCCGCCTCCACATTGTAGGGGACTCCATAGCCCGAATCACCAACATCATCTCTAGCATTAATTCTCATCCATTGGCCTCGTCTATTCAGTTCATTTACAGTTAGGTTCCCAATCATCCTAGCCCCATCTTCTTCAGGCCTTAACTTGAAATCTTCACGCAAACAAGTTGTTACAACTTCGAGATCCTCAGCTAAATTGTTCGACTCATTTTGACTACCAAATTTGCCTAACCCCCATGCTTCAGAAATATAGTACATTTCTCTTAATGTAGACGACTTACCCGCTTCGATCATTTCTTCAATGAATTCTACGACATGCAATGCGCGAAGTAGATTCTTAGCCGAACCAAGACTAGTTGCGTCTCTAATTGAACGTTTTTTACCATATTTGAAAACCCCCAATTTTCTATCAAATCCAATATTATTTTTTGTCCTAACTGGTAGAGTCATTGTCGGGGGTTCACCTTTTATTATACGGTCATACATTTCTTCAACAACAGCATGTAGTCGTTGTTTTGTTAGTTCAGGGTCATTCACTCTTGCCATCACTCATCACCTCCAAATAATGTGGTTTGTGCAGAATCGCCTTCAACACGCCCCCCCTCAAATTCATCAACAACAGGATTATTTGTAGAAGATAGTGCCTCCTCTTGACGCCTAATTTCTTCAAGCATTTTTTCATCTAATTTAGTAGCGCCTATGACGTCCTGACTACCTCTGAAGAACACTTCAGTCTCAGTCCAATCCCCTTTTTCTAAACCAGAAATATTGTAGGTAATTTCAGCTTTCTCACCAGGGTCCAAGGTTTCCAATTTCCATCCCCAAATACCCATCGTTTCTTTCCGTCCACCACGATCATTGTTCTGGAGTACCCCTCCTTCTTTTTCGGGCCAATTCACTAATAGAGAATAAGAACGCGCTCTTGATGTGTAATTGAATAAAGTGATGTGAACATCAACTTCTTTTGTTTCACTGTTCCAAGAAGTATCCTCATTACAAATTACAGCACTCATAATTTTTGTTATAGAACCTGCAAGATTTGGGATTGGCTTATTCAGTATAGTTGCACTTTTTTCTGCAATTGCAGGCAATATATCATTAATCAACTCGAATTTTTCTCTTGTCTTTGCCATTTTCTTTTTCTTTTCGAGATGTTTTCTCAGACCTCTTCCCATTTCCAGCATCGCTTTTCTCGATTCTTCGAAAACGGTTTCATTATCAGCCAAAGCCTCTTTTGCTTCTGAGGTAAATTGTACGTTTGTACTGGCCAAATGAACCAATATTGCAGCAGGGCCTTTTGGGATCCCTCTCCCTCCTGCTTGCTCTAATCCATATTGGCGCCAATCAACACTTTCGATTGATTTTGTTAACAAACAACCTCCTTGCTGGTACATTAACGGCACTCTGTTCGCAAATCTCAATATTTCAACATGCTTGTCGGCAGCCATCCCTTCACCAAAAATCAATCCAACTTCTACTTGAAAGGGGTTACCATGACTAACAGTAGGTGCCCTAGTCATAGTCGAGATAAACTTTGAATCAATAGTTTTTGATAGGCCTTTTTTTATCAGCATTTCTTCAATCGGAGACAAACAATTAGTTGGAGGCCCTAGTAATTTTACAGGCTTTCCTGAAAATAATCTTTCACCTTGGAATGCTTCAAGTAAAGCTCTTATATCGTCGGGTTTCAAAGATTTTGGTTTTGTAGTATAAGCCAATTCAGCAGCATCACAAAGTTCCTTGGCAGCTCTAACTGAAACACCAGAAAAATTTTGGCGTAAAAACACAGTCATTCTAGAATCGGAAGTCTCTCTACACATCCGTTGTAATTGACCTAATTCAATTCCATGTGGGTGGGGTTTAATCGCATCAACTTTACCCGGCAGCCTTTCAGTCACTCTTGGCCAATGGTGTACTTCTCCATCTGGATCGGTGAATGTAATTTCAGCATGCGGATTAACAATACTCGTCATTCTAAGGTACTGATATACAGATTGCCTTCCTCTTTGGTACTTTGCTTTCATACGAGTTGTTACTCGTAATCCATGCTCTTTTAGAGTGCCATCATCATTTTCCCAAATTATTCTATCTTGATCTGATTTGACAGCTTTATTTTTTCTTGTATCCAAGCCAATATTGACGCTTACAGCAGTTGCATCACCTGCAACTTTTGATCTGACTGCTGTAGGTTTGCCAGTAGTTAGCTGGGAATACATTACAACACCAGTAATCCCGATTCCTTGTTGGCCACGACTTTGTCTTATAGCATGGAACCGGGATCCAAACAGCAGCTGTCCGAAAACCTTCTCGATACTTTTCTGCGGTATGCCAGGGCCATTATCTTCAGTTACTAATTCTAACAAATCTTTTTTTGAATCAAGTTTTGTTATTTTCACATTAATTGTAGGTAAAATCCTAGCCTCTTCACAGGCGTCAAGTGAATTATCTACTGCTTCTTTTACAGCAGTTATTATCGATCTTTGCAAAGTGTCAAACCCGAGAAAATGTTTATTTTTTTCAAAGAATTCAGAAATTGCAATTTGTTTTTGATTTTTGGCCATCTTGTCTGCAATGCCTGCCATAATAACACCTGCTAAGGTCCTCCTCCGTCCCAATGACGTCGGGCCTCTAACAGGGGGGTCCCAACGCCTAAGGTTCTTGAACCATGCCCGTCGAATCCATCATATCAATCGGAATATTATCCAAAGTAATTTTCCTCAGATACCAAATTATTCCAATTGTCAATATAATAGAAGACGTTATTGCAACCCAATATGTCCAATCTTTCCCTCCTTCTATTACAGATTCGCTAAGCTCTTTCGCTTGACTCCCCCACCATGCATACAATCCTGCAGGAACAATCATTCCCCAATTGCCTCTCAAATAATCTCTCCAAGTAACATTTGTAATTCCATATCCATAATTTAACCCAGAGTAGGGCAATACAAGGCTTATACGAGTCAAGAATACGCATTTGAAACCATTTTTACTAACTCCTTGGTTTAGAGCAGTAGTCATCGGCATTTGCTCTAATTTATTACTAACCCAATTATGTAATATTTTTCTGCTAATCCAAAATGGCAAAATTGCTCCAAGCCATCCGCCAATTAGAGCAATTATCCATCCCCCCCAAAATCCGAATATAACACCACTAACGAATTTACTCAAGCTTGCTGGAGCCAATATTATTGCTAATATAATATGCAATAATAAGAATAAAAAAATCCCTAAGACGCCATTGTCACCGAACCATTCCATTTCTGAAATTAAAGGAGCAAGCAGAGTTTGTGCCAGAAAAATAGTTACTATAATTCCTGCAACTGTTCCAATAACTCCTGCGGAAGCCCCACCAATTTTCATCATTGGGAAACCTCAATCAAAAAGCCCTTCTTTCCATGCAGTAATATTTCCTATAAATGCACTAGAAGCTACAGTTAAAGGACTCGCTAAGTATAATTTCCCAGGACCGGATCGCCCTTGAAAATTCCTGTTTATTGCGGAAACAGTTACTTGTTCGGGAGTGATTGATACACCAGGCCCTGCTCCAATACAAGCTCCACACCCAGGGTCAATCAATTTAACACCAACACGATTGAATAAATCGTGCCATCCTTTAGATACTGCAAAATCCTTTACTATGCCACTGCCGTATTGGATGTAAAAATCAACACCATCCTTAACTCTTAATCCTGCCCTTTCTGCCGCATTACAAACCTTTGCGTAATATGCAATATCATCTTCCTTTCCAGCCGTACATGATCCTCCATATGCAATATCAATTTCAACTACGCCAATTTCAGAAATATTTGCTCCATTAGTTGGGTCTGAAGGGATTCCCTGATCCGGATCTCCTGGATGAGCAACCATAGGGACAATTTCAGAGAGGTCAATAACATGCACTCCTCCGTCATAAACAGCATCTTCATCAGGAGCAACCATTCTATCTTTCATCTTGCTTCTGTCTATTCCTTGAGAAGCCTCTAACCAATCAAATAAAGAATCATCAGCTTCACAAATTCCAGTGCGGCCACTACACTCAGTCGCCATGTTACACAAAGTTGCTCGTTCATCTATTGATAATGATGAGAGCCCAGGTCCGCCAAATTCCATTGAACGATTTAAAGTCAATTCTTCACGTGCATGATCGGCTAAAATGTATAAAATAACATCTTTCGCTGTACATCCTTCATGTAATCTACCGACCAATTCAAAACGAATAGATTCAGGAACTTTAACAAATGTAAAACCAGAATAAATTAGACTTGCATATTCCGTCGCCCCTACGCCATAAGTTAGGGCGTTCGAAGCCCCTCCCATGCAAGTATGGGAATCTGTAGCTTGGATGAAGTCTCCAACCTCAATAAATTCTTCACGAGCTACTTGGTGACAAATTCCAGGAGAAACTCCATTTATTGCAGAATAATCTCTAACCCCTGTGTGCTTTTGAAACTCTTTTTGCATGTCCCGTAATGTTTGTACTTTATTCATATGTGGCACAAATTTGGGATTATGATTTGCATATAGTAAATGGTCTTCAAACACTGCGAATTTAGCAGGGTTGGGTAATGAGTATTTCTCGCCATATTCTTCACTTAGGAACGTATGGACTTGTGCAGTGGTAAATTCATGGCTATATCCTCCTTGGACTTGTGCGATTACCGGGTCGTGTGGTTTAACACACTGGTTTGGAGACTGTCCAACTAAATTACGTGCTATTATTTTTTCAGCCATTGTCATTCCA
>MDSZ01067993.1_pt1 | contig 18246 bp, 16 predicted proteins | sample 811201 | NCBI WGS metagenome assembly MDSZ01 (sample SAMN05326647, study PRJNA326480) | marine metagenome | isolation source: seawater | place: Indian Ocean: North | collected 2010
CCAACGAATTTCACATTGATTTCCCACCATGCATTTCAGCAATATTTTTTAAATAATTTAAAATATTATTTCTGTCAACAAATTAAAAAAAATATATTTAATTTTTTATATCAAGATTTAAAACGTTAAAATCATCTACCTCTTTAATTTCTAAGTAAGTCAAGGAATCTTTAAAGATTTTTTTTGAGTCTTTATTAACTCTATCTAATGAAACTAAGTTCTCAGATCCAATTAATAAAGATGCTAAATCATAGCAAAAGCACTTATTCCAGTCTTTGGGATTTACGCTTCTAAATCTTTGAGATAAAATACTCAAAGCAAATGAAATCTCAAGAGATTTATATTTTAAATTTTCAAAAATTATTTTAGATATTGCTTTTAATACTTGCTTTGAATTTAAATAATCATTTAAATTAATGTTATCTAATTGTTTGATTATTTCTTTAAAAATTAAATAATTTTTTTTAAAATCTATATCTGTTTCGTTTTGCCGAATTTTTTTAGGGATATAATTTTTAATTAAAAAACTTCTTTCAGTTTTATATTCATTTTTTGATAGCTTCATTTGCAAAGCACATGATGGTTTAGAAGAAATATTTAAATTGCCTTTGTGAAGCAATTTACCCGTCCAAAGATAATAATTTCCAACATTGGCTTTTAATGAAATTGAAAATAAATTAAAAAATTTAAATTTTGATATTATTTTTCTAAAAAAATCTATAAATCGGTTCTCTAATCTGCAGATATTTAATTCAGAATATTCATTTTTTGTTATAGGCATCCAGCAAGTATACATATCATTTCGATCTCCTTGATCATAATGCAGCTTACTACTTGACTCAGATAAATCATTTGGAAGGTGAATCATTGGATATGGCAGTGTAATCCATTTAAAATAGTTGGTATCTATTTTTTCTTTAACTAAACTCTGCACCTTCAGATTAATTTTATTAGTTAAATTATTGTATCTTAAAAGGCCTCTTACATAACATTTTCTTATTTCAAGTTCTGGAAAATTATTTAAATTCCAACTTTCATTTAATGTAAAGTATTTTACTAGATTTTGAAAATATAAATCTAATTCTTCAATTAATATCTTGAGATCACTTGAAAAATTAATTTTTATATTTTTAAATTTCAATTTTATTTTTTATTTTAATTAAATTTTTTATTAACTTTTTCATTGAAGTAATATCGGCTAGTGTTATTAATATTCCGCCTTTCAGAAACCCGTCAAAATTCCCTTTGACTATAATTCCAAATTTTCTAAGATTATTTTGAATTTGAATAGCCTTTTTTTTTGATCCAAAATCTACAAAAATAAAATTTGCATTGTTATGTGTTCTTACAATAAAATTATTTTTTCTTAAATTCGAAACCAAATAATTTCTTGAGTTTTTAATCTGAGTTAAGTAGGAATTTATTAATTGTTTCTTTTTTAAAATATAGCTTGCAACATATAATGATAAAGAATTAGTTTCATATCCTGATCTAAATTTAGATATGTACAAAATATTTTTTTTTGAACTTGCAATAAATCCAAGTCTTATTCCAGCTAATCCGTATACTTTTGAAAATGACCTCATAATAAATAAATTTGAATATTTATTAATTAAACTTATGTATGATTTTTTATTATATGGAAAATAAACTTCATCTATTGCAACTATTACTTTTTTTTTAATTGCATACTTGCATATTTTTTCTATTTCTTTTTTGTTAAATGCAAAATCAATTGGACAGTCAGGATTTGGCAAAAAAACTATTGAAGTTTTTTTATCGATAGCTTTAATATAATTGTCAATATTTAATGAAAAATTTTTATTATAATTTATTTTTTTAATTTTAGTTTCATGTAAATCAGCAAAAATATTATATAAAGGAAAAGTAGGATTACTAATTATAATATTGTTCTTTCCTCTTTCTGTATATGCTTCAATTAAAACTTTAATACAGCCAGTTGCGCCTTCTGTAAAAAAAATTTTATTTTTATCTATATTAAAGTGATTTGCTATATAAGAATAATATTTTGGTATATCAGGATATAAATTTAATTTTAGAGATTTTATACCTTTAGAAATATTATTAATGATATTTTGATTGTAATTAATCACTTTCTCTTGACGATCTAATAATAGAAGTTTTTTTTTTATTTTTTCTCTGTAAAGAGCTGGACGTGTTCTAATTATTTTTTTAATTTTTGTATTTATTTTGTACATATTTGAATAATTATAATTTATATTGTATTAAATACCCTTTTTTATGTTCATTTCAAAGTACGTTATTGTCATCAAACAAAAAAAGCTTTTTTTTAGATTTGTAGAAAAAATTAATTATTTAAAGCATAAAAAGTGAAAGTTTTGTTAAAGGAAAATAAATTTAAAAGTATAAAAAGATCAAATCCTAAAATTTATGTTTTAGGTTGCGTAGGAAGATCTGGCATAAATTTCTTACACAGCAAGCTTGACTCTCATCCTGAAATTTTGATTATGCCTGATTTAAGTTTTTTTAGATCTATTTATGGATTTAAGAATAGCAGATTTTATAAAAATACTTGCTCTGCAGATGAGAACAAATTTTGTAAATATTTCGTTAATTATTTATACTCGAATAGGAAAAATGATTTAGAAAAAGAATTCTTATTTTCAAAAAAACAAAGGAAAGACTTTTTAGAGTCTATTTATAAATATATTGATAAAAATAAAAAATATAAGTTTTACACAAGATTATTCTATGCGTTTCATTATGCTTTTGCAGAAATAAGAAAAATAAATATAAATAATATAAAAGTTATTATTTCTCATGAACATTCATCCCACTTTTTACAAGAATATTTTAAATACATAAGAAACGTTCGATTTATAATTATGGTTCGGAATCCTATCAGTATATTTGCTGGTTTAAAATTTTTTAATATTTCAAGATATAAAAAGCATCCCCCAATCTCTTTAGACTTTCACATCGGTCAAATATTTTCAATAATTAAATTTTTAAAAAATAATAAATCTATAATTATTAAAAATGAGATAATGAATAAAAATGTTAACTATTTTCTTGAAAAATTAGAAAAAAAACTTGGGGTAAAGAAAACTAATGTAATTAAAAAAAGTACATACTTAGGTAAAAAATGGAGAGGAGACTCAGCATATTTAATGTCTTACAGTTTTTCTAGGCATTATCAAACACAAAAAAAAACACCAAAAAATTTTCACCTTGAAAAAAATCAACTAAAAAGAAATTTAAAAATATTAGATGAAAGAGAAATAATTCTTACTGAAGTTTTGCTAAAATCTATTTATAAAAAATTTAATTATAATTTTATAATAAAGGATAGTTTAGCTAAATCTATTAAGGGTTATTTTTATTATTTCACAATTTATAATCAACGAGAAGATTTAAATAAAAATTTTATAAATTATATAAAATGTTGCTTAAGAAGAATCTTGTTGCTATTTAACTTTAGAAAAATCTATTTTTGGTTAGGAATTTCCTAGTCAATTGAGCTTAAGAATTTTTTCCAATAATAAAGATCATTTTTTTTTCCTTTAAAAGATAAATTTTGATCTAAATATTTTCTAAGCTTTAAAATTTCTTTTGAATCCCACCATTTAAGTGGCTCATCCCATATATTATTTATATGTTTTGCCATTTGATCAACATTATTAAATAATATTTTATTTTTTATCATTTTTTTAATTAATTTTTGGAAATTTACATCTCTTAGATATTTATTGGGTAAATTAAAAACTATTGTTGGAATTCCAGATTTTAAACTTTGATATAGGGCAGTCTCTAAATTTGTATTTATTATTAATCTTGACTCATGAAACGTTTCTTCAAAATAATTCTTGTTTGATATTGAAGATTTTCCAAAATAATTTACAAATTTCCGCTTAGTATTCCAATTTTTCTCTACAGTATATAACTTAAAATTCAATCTATCTCTTATTTTATTGTTTAATTTTAAAGAAAGTTCTTTTATTTTTTGATAGTAAAAATCTTGATCTGAAAAATGATGTGTAGATCTAAAGTGATATAAAAATTTATTATCTTCATCCATGCATAAAGTTAGTTTTGAATTATTTATCAAATCATATTTTATTTTTTTGGTTTTTTTTAAATTAAGATAGGGCAGATAAATTTGGTTTGGTCTAAATTTTATTTTATTTTCTGAAATCCAATATCTTGATACCATAGTATTAAAATCAAAATACTGATCTTTATACATAGGAATAGCTCCTCCATGTGGAACAAAAATTATTTTTGATCCTGAATTTACTTGTTGTGCTAAAAAAAATTTTTTAATTAAATGTGCCTCTTTACCCAAAAGATTTGTGGTTATAATAAACTTCGATTTAAAGTTATATTTTTTAACTATATTTTGATGTTGAAAATAATGCTCAATATAATCTGATAACAAATCATATTTTAAATTATTCAATATATACCTTTCAAATAAATTTTTTGTATCGAAAGAAAATATCTTACTTAATTGATCTCTTTTATTCTTCTGTTTAATTGTAATATTTAAATAATTTAAATTATCAAAATATTGAAAGAACATAATTTTTTTTTTTAATAAGATGCTAAGTTTAATTTTGTCTGATAAATGGAAACCGGAGTCAATAAAATAAATAAAATTATTTTTTAAAAAAAATTTTAAAATTTTAAAAAATAATTTTCTAAAAAAATTTTCTTTTTTATAAAAAATTTTTTTTTTATAATAAAAATATTTTGGTTTTTTTTTTATTTTTAAGTTTAAATACTTAAAATTTAATATTTTTTTTAGAGTATACCAATGAAATTTTCCTGATGAAAAATCATCACTTTCGTAATAGTTGTAGTTAAAAATTTGATTTTTAAAGTATAACTCTTTTTTTGTTTTTCTAATTTTTTTTATATTTTCTTTATTTATTTCTATTAGTCTCCATATAAATAAGTTTACAGTTAAATAATGATATAACCAAGGATCTAATAAAATTCTCCAGTAAATTTCTTTTTTTTTTTCATTATGAACAATGTTTAAAGTTTCAGAAAGTTTTTTTAAAATTTTCTCATGAAGATTATTTATATATTTATAATCTTGATTAAAATTTTTTAGGTTTTGCCAATAATGCTTTTTTAATTTTTTATTTGAATTTGAAGTTTTAAAAAAATCTTTAAAAATTTCTTCATTCATTTTGATAATTAAATATTTCTATTTAACACTAATTTAACTAACTTATTGATCTTGTTCGGTATCTTTCTTTTGAGCTAATTGCTTTATGCTCTTTCCATTTAGATTTTTCTGTATCCCAACTCTTTGGAATTTTGCTATAACCTTTTTGAGTTTGGCCTATATGACAATTTTTACACCCAGGTTCGATTTCTGTTCTTCTGTTTGATTTGTGAAGTTCTCTTATCCATTTAATCTTATGTGAATTCCAAGCTTCCATTAAATTAAAACTTTCAATTTTGGTCTCCACTATATTTCCATCTGTATCTCTCACAACTTTATCTGTTGAACCTTTTATTTTCCCAACTACTAAATTTTTTTCTTCATTAACTGCACCTGTACAAGGTAAAATAATTCCATTAGAAGATATCGTTAACCTTTGGAACGGATAATGACAATACCAATTCTTTCTAATTAATTTTTCTGGTGCTTTAAAGTGTCTTACATCATAAATTTCATTAACTGTAATGTATTCAACACCTAAATTAAAAAAAAATTCCTTATACTTAGGAAAATCATTTAAGACGGCAGGATATATTGTATTAGTTCTAATTACTGGCCTAGTTTTGTTTTTTAATTTTTTATATTTAACAATTCTTTTAATTGCATCAACTACATCTTGAAATGCGTTGTAATTAGTATTTTGTTTTTTTGCAGGCGTTCTAATTTTGTTATAATTTTCTTTAAATCCATCAATTGAAAAATTGATCCATGTTGGTTCAGCATCAACAATTTTTTGTGCCATATCATCATCAATTAATTGTCCATGAGTCAGGCAGGTAATTTCATGTATTTCTTTATCTCTGGCGTACTGAAGTACATCTGGAAATGTTATTAATTTCCCATTTTCATCATGGTCTCTGTACAATGTGCTTTCTCCTCTCCAACTAAAAGATATTGAAGGTATTTTTTCTTTTGCACATTCGTCAATAACACTCTTAACAATTTTCCAAGGAAGCATCCTTTGAGCTCCGATTACTGAATTTTGAAATTTTGATGTTATTGTATAACACATTGTACATGCTAAATTGCAAGTACTTACTAATTCACAATTTATTGAAAGAGGTTTTTCTCCTGGTTCAGCTTTTGACCCTTGTTCGAACCATTTTTTTCTATAATCATAATATTCTTGAAGTTCTTTTTTTGAAGGAAACATTTTTTTATAAAGATCTTCTTCATTTATTTCTGTTACTACATATTGACCTTCATTTATTTGCTTCCATTCTTCTTCTTTGTCAAATTTTTTCCTAATATATGAGTCTCTTTGCTTAAGCATAAATTTAGCAATGAAAAAAATTTAAAACATGATTAATTTGTCTATCATATTTATCTGGTTTTCTTTGATATTGAATATGGGAACCTATGTCAGCATTGTCCCAATGAGCAAATTTAGGTCCTTTTAAAATCAAGTTTAAAAGTCTTAGGTCTAAATTTAATTTTATAAAATTATTTTTTGGTATTTTTGTTTCATCTACAATTGAATGAGTTTCGTTTTTAAAATTAATCATATAAAATTTTTTTTTTGATAAACTGATTAACACAGTTTTGTCAGATCTTATACCAAGTTTAGACGATTTACTAAACATATTAAGACCTGATAGACTTAAAAGAGGTTGCAATTCCTTTATTTTTGGTTTTTTGTATTTATAATAATCTAATGTTCTTCCTTTTAAATATAGTTTCATTTTTTTTGTAATTTTTCCATCATCATAATTTAGTCTATCTTTAATTTTTTGACTTTGTATATCAAATTGACCAAAGGTTTTTAAAATTATAGGTCTTGATAATATTTCTTTTTTTTTATTCAATCTCATTAAGTATTTATAAGCTTCATATCTTGTGGGAACTCCTCTTTTATCATTTAGTTTGTGCAATTTAGAACCTAAAAAATAAGTGCCAGCAAATGGCATGACATAGTTTGGATTTAAATCTTTAATATATCGAACAGCCTGATTTAAAAATTGCTTCTTTTTTTTATTAGCTAAAATATTTTTTTTCTTATTTGAATAATCTTTAAAACACTGTGGAAAAGGACCTGCTCCACTGTATCCAGTTAATAATAAATCAATTTTTTTGAATTTTTTTAAAATTTTTTTAATTAAACTTTTTGAAAGTTCGTAAGGACAATCATTAACATTCAGTATCGATGAATTATTGTTTGAAATTACAGCAATACTATCAATTTGCTGAGATCCTATTTTATCTGCAAGAAAATGGCATTTAAAAAATTTACCACATAGTTTTGGATTACAATCATCAGCGCCAAATATTTCGATGAAAAAATTTTTTTCAAAATAAAATCTTTCACCATGACCAAGTTCAATTATATTTTTAAAACCAATTTTTTCTAAATTGATTCTAAAAAAAGGAAAAGCATATTTGTGTATTATTATTTTTGTACTCTTATTAATTTTTTCTAAGGTTTTTCTACTCATGTGGTCTGGGTGAATGTGGCTTATATAAATAAAATCGATCTTATTATTTAAAAATTTTTTTAAATTGAATTTAGGATAGTGATACCAAGATCCGTAATATTCGCCATCTGCTAGCCACGGGTCTATTAATATTTTTTTTTTTTTATTTTCGATACAAACTGTTGCAGATTTAAGAAAAGTTAATTTCATTTTTAATTAGGTTTTATTCAATATTTTTCCAATATAATATTGAATCAGCTGGAATATTTTTTTTAAATTTCTTGCCTATAATTTTATCAAAAAATACAGGGCTTATACCATTTCCTGGCCTTTTACAGATTATATTATTTTTTTTTATTTTTTGTCCTTTTTTTACATAATCATTCAAAACTATACTTCTTCTAGCGTTTCTTCTTGAAATTAACTCACTTTTAATAAATGTTTTTTTTTTATATTTTCCAATTACATCAAAAATTTTCTTTGAATTAAGCATAAACTTACTTAAATCTTTATAGTCCATAGCGTGATAATGGTCATTTCCTTTTTTTTTTTTATTATCAGTAAAATGCTTTTCTATAACAATTGCTCCCATAGAATAAGCTGTACATAGATTTAACATATCCTTACATGGCAATGTGTGATCGGAATATCCTATAATATTATTTGGGAATTCTTTCTTTAATGATTTAATCATCCTTAGGTTAGCATCACTATTTTTAGTAGGATAATTTAAAATACAGTGCATTAAAACTACTTTAGAATTGCTTGTTTTTTTAATCAATGAAAGGGCAGAATTTATTTCATTCAATGTGGATCCACCTGTTGAAAGCAAAATAGGTTTTTTTTTTTTTGAAATTTTTTTGATTAATGGAAAATTAGTAATATCAGATGATGAAATTTTATAAAAATTTACTAGAGGGTTGAGCAAGTCTACTGAATCGTGATCAAAAGGTGTTGAACAAAATTCAATATTTAATTTAACGCAATATTTTTTAATTTTTACATAGTCTGATCTTTCAAATTTATCAAATTTTTTAAACAGTTGAAATTGGTTTTTGGTTTTCTCTTTTTTAGTATCCCAGTAACTTGGTGAATTTTTACTTGCAATTTTTGCTGCTTTATAAGTCTGAAATTTAACTGCATCTGCGCCACCCTTTTTTGCTAAAAAAACTAATTTTTTTGCTTTTAATAAAGAACACTCATGATTTACACCCACTTCAGCAATAATATAGGGTTTTGAAAACTCATCTATTTTTTTTTTTCCCAATTTAATTGAAGTCATTTTTTGTGAGATTTGTATTATGTCTTCTATAACGATATAAAGGTATTGCAACTCTATGTATTTTGTATTTTTTTTCAAATCTTTTTCTTAACTCAACTTCTTCATTTATTAAGTACTTAGGATTATAAAAGCCAATTTTTTTTAAGTGTTTTGCCCTAAACATTATTCCACAAGCTATAGGTTCTTTTATACAATCAACCTTTTTTAAAATCTTCTCTTTATCATTAACTAAATAATAATCACAAGCCATAGCATCATAATTTGGATTTGACTCTAAAAATAAATACAAAACTTTCAAAAATTCTTTATTAACATAGTCATCTGAGTCTACTCTTACAATAAATTTTCCTTTTGCCATTCTCAATCCATAATTTATTGCTTTTGAAAGCCCAACATTTTTTTTTTTTGAAATAATTTTAATTTCATCTTTGAAAGATTGTAAAATCTTATCAGTCTGATCCGTGCTACCATCATTAATTGTGATGATCTCATAAAAATCTCTCTCTATTGTTTGATTTAATAATGATCTCAGACATCTGCCTATATATATTTCTCTGTTGTATATAGGTATTATTACTGAAATAATTATTTTTTTTGACATCTTAAATATCTTTTCTTAAAATTTCCAATGATTTCTTTACACTACTAATCATATAATCAAAATCTTTATCTTTCATACTTATGTGAAATGGAAAAGAAATCATATTATTAAAAAAATTCTCTGTATTTGGACAGTTTGCCACTTTAAAGCCTTTTTTTCTAAACAAAGGATATTTATATAATGGATAATATTGTACAATAGATTTTATATTAAATTTTTCATATAATATTCTTATTAGTTTATCTCTGTTGAAATATTTAGTTTTATTACAGTATGCAGGAATTAAATGATAAACATGTCTTTTTTTTTCTTTTGATATATGAAATTTTAACTCAGAATAACTTGATAATTTTTTAATTAATTTTTGAGCTCTATTAATTCTTTTTTGATTTAGTTTATTTACTCTTTTTAACATCATCCAGCCTGCGGCACATTGAATTTCACTCAATGTAAATTTATAAGGCCATGATTTTTTATTATCCTCATCTAGATTTCCCATCGCAGGTAGCCAATAGTTTTTTCTTTTAAAACTATAATTTCTATGCCCGTTATGCCTTAAACCTTTAACTTGATTAAATTTATTTAAATTTTTTACGTATAAGGCTCCACCTTCGCCCAAAGTAGTAATATTTTTTTGCGCATGAAATGAGAAACAGCCATAATCACCAATTGTTCCGGCATAATCTGAACCGAGTTTAGCTCCAAATGCTTGCGCACAATCTTCGACAATTTTAATATTTTTTTTTTTTACTATTTTTTTTATACTATTAATATCACAAGCATAACCATATAAATGTACAGCAACAATCGCTTTTGTTTTATTCGTAATTTTCTTTTTTAAATCTTCCAGATCAATTACTTGAGTTCTTAGGTCTATATCACACCAAATAATCTTTGCACCATTTCTTGCAAAAGGAATTGCAGAAGCACAATAAGTATGGGCAGGTATTATAATTTCGTCTCCTTTTTTAATATTTAATAATATGGCTATTATATCCAATGCTGCAGCAGCTGAACTAACAACTGATATATTTTTTTTATTCAAATATTTTGATAAATCTTTTTCAAATTTTTTAAGATGCGGTCCTTGTGTTAAAGGATCTGCTGATTTTATAATTTTGATAAAATTCTTAATTTCAATATCTGTATAATTATGTGATCTTCCACTCCAGTTAATTTTTATCATTTAATTTTTCAGTTTTTTTAAAATATTAATTTCGTCTCTATCATTTATATCAATTGATCTGGATTTTGGCATTAGATAAAAACCATGATTTTTTTTACTACGCATTTTTTTTTTTAAAAGAAGTTTTTTTTCAATTATAAATATTGCACCATTAATAAAATAAGACTCAAAATCAAAATCTTGTCTTCTAAAATATTTTTGTCCTTTAGGAAGGACAAAATTCCAATTATTTTTGTTTAAATTTTTAATCTTTATTGATTCATATGGATGCTCTAATGATTTTGAAATACTAAATAAGCTACTTAATTTTTTTTTTTTTATTTTTTTTATTGACTTTATAATATCCATTTTATTTCTTAGTGGCGACGTAGGTTGCAAAAGAACCAAATAATCAAAATAAATTTTTTTAGCTTCAGTCCATTTTACAAAATGATACAAAGTATCTGTTATCGAAGTATTATCTTTCGATAAATTTTTAGGTCTAATGTAATCAGATCTGATATTATATTTTTTTGCTATATTTTTTATTTTTTCGCTGTCTGATAAAATAAAAGATAATTCATTATTTAATTTTCTTACTTCTTCAAATGTATATTCTATCAAATGTTTATTATTTACTTTAACCAAACATTTATTTTTTATACTTTTTGATCCAGCTCTCGCTGGTATGGATAATAAAAATTTCATTTAAGAATAAATAGCATTATCTGTATTTGCATGTAAACAAAATTTAAAGTAAAAAATAATTTTATAATTTAGATGAACTCAATAATTAAATTAAAATCAGATTTTCATTCAAATGGTTTTGTAGTTATAAAAAATCTGTTTAGTAAAAATGAAATTTCAAAAATTTTAAAAGAGTCTGAAAAATTAGTAAAAAAGATAGTTATTCAAAAAAATAGATACTTTCACAAGACTAAAGATAATAAAATTAATACCATACATAATATTCAAAAATTCTACAAGAAAAATTATCTTGTAACTTTTTCTAAAAAAAAAAAACTGATTAAGTTAGTTCAAAGTTTGTTGGGGGAGAAATGCGCGATGAGAAATATTGAATTATTTTTTAAACCAAAAAAAACAGGAATGAAAGCTCCTTTTCATCAAGATAATTTTTATTGGAATATTGTAGATGCAAAAGCTTTGAATGTCTGGATTGCATGCTCTAGTGCTTCGTCAAAAAATGGTGGTTTAATATATTTAAAAGAGTCTCATAAATTAGGAACATTAAATCATGAAATATCATTTAGCCCTGGATCTTCTCAAAAAATACCAGAAAAAATTTTATCAAAATTAAAATTTAAACAAATTTGTCCTAAAATTAAATCAGGAGATTGTATAATTCATCATCCAGAAGTAATACATGGAAGTAAAAAAAATACTTCAGAGATTGATAGAAAAGCACTGGTAATATCCTATAAATCGATTAATGCAAAATATGATGAGATAAAATTAAAAAAATACACAAAATCTTTAAAAAAAAATCTGAAAAAAATTTATAAATAATTTATTTTTTTTCTAAAATTATTTTATTCTTTTGTAATTTTAAAAGTTTATTGGCATTATTTAAAATATTTTTATCATGCGATATATGCAAAACTGTTAAATTTTTACTGTTCATATCTTTAATTTTGTTCAAAATTAAAGACTCATTTTCTTTATCTAAATTACTTGTTGCTTCATCAAGAATTAGAACTGATATATCTTTATATAAAGCCCTTGCTAAAGCTAATCTTTGCTGCTCACCCATTGAAAGCTTAGATGCTCTTTCACCAACTAAATATTTGTGATTTTTACTTTTTTTATCAATAATAAACTTTTCTAAATTTAAATCAGCTAAAATTTTTTCTATTTTACGATCTTCTTCAGAAGTTAGTAATTCTTTTTTTAGAGATATATTGTTTTTTACAGTATCATTTAAAAAGAAATTAGACTGATGGACCATTCCAAAATTTTTGTACCATCCAAGTATATTTTGGTTGATGTTTTGTCCGTCAGTTAATATTTCACCGGAGTCAGGTTTCTCTAATCCTAAAATTAAATTTACCAATGTTGTTTTTCCTGAGCCACTTTCTCCAAATATTCCTATATAATCTCCTTTATTTATCTCAAATGAGAAATTATCTATTATTTTTTTGTTTTTATAGAAAAAACTCATATTATTTATTTTAATCTTGTTATTGAAATTTAATTTTGAAACTTTTGTTTGATTGGTATATTTATTTTTTAAATTTTTAAAATCATCTTGAACAATATTAAGTGAAATCATAAACATTTGACATGATTGTAAAGATTGATTTATCCTTGAAAATGATGGGATTAATCTAATTGAAACTGCCAAAAATGCTGTAATAACGTAAGAAACATCCATGGATTTATAGTCTAAAATCAAACTACTTAAAAAAAATAATAATAAAATTATTACGAGGATAAACTCATAAAATATTCTGGGAATGGTTGCTAAAATTTCTATTTTTGTTCTTATATTATTTTCTATTTTTTTGTTATCTATAAAGTTGTTTGTAAAAAATCCAAATTTTTCAAATATTTTAATCTCCTTTATTGCTCCAATACTTTCTATAAAGCTTCTTAGGACACTTTCTTCTGCAAGTACTCTTTCTTTAGCATACTGATGAATTCTTTTTTTATAATATTTAAAAAAAAGAAAGCTTAATAATGATATTGTTAAAATAAAAAAAATAGAAATATAAAAATATAAATTTAATAAAAATATAATTAGAATTACAACTAACATTAATTCAGAAATAAGAATAATATAAGGTCTAATTGCTCCTCCACATGCTTGCCAGGCCTCAGTATGTATATTTTTTATTAATTCAGATGAATTTTTTTCTTTAAAAAAATTTAAAGGTTGACTCAAATATAACTTTAAAAGTTTTGAACAAATTTCGGTATGTAGATTAAATGTAAAATTTTCTCTGTACCTGTTAATAAAGTAAGTTAATATCAATTTAAATATATAAATAGATACAAATATATAAAAAATCTGATTTACATTTATTTCATAACTTATCCATTCTGAAACTTTCAAAAAAACTGATTTTGATGAAAAATCTGAAAAAATAATTTGAATTATTGGAACTACTAATGCAATAGATATAAGTTCTAAAGCGTTAACAATAAATGATAAAAAAATTAAATTAAAATATTTTTTCCTATAATTATTAGGAAGAAACTCATATATTAACTTAAAATTTTTAATCATATAATTGAAGTAACTTTATATACTTTTAATTTATATTTTAACTGAAAATGTACATTTTAATAAATTTATGTATTTCTTTTAAGTGCAATAGCATTTATTAATTGATTTATTAAAAGTTTTTTATATTTGACAGTTGATAACACGAAAATGAAGAAAATTAATAGAAAATATGGAATTTTATTTTGGATAACTGGTTTCTCTGGGTCTGGCAAAACTAGAATTGCAAAAAAAATAAGAAATGAAGTAGAAAAAAAATATGGCCCTACAGTTCTTTTCAGTGGAGATGATATAAGAAGAATATTTAATTTAAGGGGTTATACATATAAAGACAGATATGAAACTGTAATGAAATATTGCAAATTATCTAACTTTATAGTTGCTCAAAAAATAAATGTAATATTTGCTGTTGTAGGTCTTATGTCAGGAATAAGAGAATGGAACAGAAAAAATATTAAAAATTATTTAGAAATTTACATTAAATCAGACATCAAAAAAATAAAAAAGAAAGGATTAAAAAAAATTTATAAAAATAGAACAAAGCAAATTGTAGGTTTAGACATTAAACCAGAACTACCAAAAAAGCCGGATATAATAATAATTAATAAATTTGATAAAAATTTAGATGAATTAAAAAAAGAATTAATTAAGAAAATTAAATTGAATTTAGGATAGTATCAAAGAATTTCTATTTAAATACTTTGAGATTTTTTTATTCATAAATATATCAGGAATTTTTTTATTTTTCTTAATCATATTTCTTATTTTTGTTCCACTAATTAATATTTTATTTTTGTTACATCTTCTTGTTTTGCATTTGTTAGTAACAACTTTGTGAATTTTACAAAAAAAAGGTTCTTTTTCAGAAACAATTTTTATACCTAATTTCTTTTGATTTAATTTACAGAATTTTTGAGATTTGTATTTTGAAAAAAAATCTTTATATCCTGCATGATCTCTGCCAACCCAAAAATGGGTACAGCCATAATTTTTTCGAACTATAGCGTGTAAAGAAGCTTCAAGGGGTCCTCCATATCTGGGATACGAAAAAAAAGGTATACAATAAACTGCTTTATTTTTTAAAATTTTAGATGCTTCTATATTTGATTTCATTATAAAATTATCTTTATATTCGCCCACTTTATATTGACCAACTAGTGGTTGAATTAGTAATCCTTTAAATTTATTAAATAAAAACTTATGTATCCATAAATGAGCGTTATGTGGAACATTTCTAGTATGAAAACCTGCTAAATATTTTATTTTATTTATTTTTTTTTTTAAAAACTGTGGTGTTACGAAATACTTTGGTAGATCTTTAAGTTCATACTTTTTACTAATTTTAAAGCTCAAAAATTTATAGTTTTGATTAGTAAAAATTTTAAAATAAAAATGTTTTTTATAATTTTTTCCAAAAATTGTCTTTCCAAACAAATTTTTATCTATGTCATAGAAATTAAGATTTTCTACAATCGCAACATTTTTTGATTTATACCTCAACACAATTTTTTTTTTATTTTTTATTTCTAGATATTGTTTTTTATTCACACCGAAAAAAATTGGAAATGGAAAAAATTGATTATTTAATGACTGGTCTTTTAAAATAGTGTTAAAATCTTTTTTATTTACAAAATTTTTTAAAGGAGAAAATATACCTGATACAATATTAATATAGTCAGTATATTGATTATAGTTAAGTTTGAAATTCATAAATTATTATTATATTAGATGTATTTAATTTACAAAATCAATGATTCCAAAAAGTATAATTATCTCTGGTTTCGGTGTCATAGGAACAGAAACATTGTATCAAATAGTAAAAATAAATAAAAAAAAAAAATTAAATATTTCAATTTTAGATAAAGATTTTTCTAATTTTCCAGGAGGGATTGCGTATAGTAAATTAAACTCAAAATATGGTTTTTTTAATAATCCTCTCCGTTTGTCAAATATTGAATTTAAAAAATGGGTAAAAAAAATTAAAAACCAAAGAAAATTAATTGAATATTTTAAATCTAATCGAGATCTTAAGTTATCAAATTGGGTATTGAAGAATGTATCAAAAAAAACAAATAAATTTAATAATATTGATGAATTATATTTGCCAAGATCTGCATATGCAATTTATTTGGAAGAAAAATTTTTAAAGACACTTAAAATATTAAAATTAAAAAAACATATAAAAATTAATTTTTATGAAAATCAGTTGGTTAAAATCACAAAAGATAAAAACAACAAAAGATATTCATGTCATTTGAATGAGGACCTTAGGGAAAAAAATATAATTGTTAAAAATAATAATTTTTTTTTTAAAAATAGTATCAAAGATAAAAAAAAAATTATTAATGCTGATAGTTTGGTACTTGGATTAGGTATTTTACCTCCTGCAAATATAAATCATAAAAAAAAATTTTTAAATAAAAACTATATCCATGATTTCTATGCTTCTGGAGGAACAAGCAGTTTAATGAGAAAAATATATGAAAAAAAAAATATGAAAAAAATTGTTATAATATTTATTGGAAATAAAGCTGGACTGCTTGAAACAATGCAAGAATTTGAAAATTTAGAAAAATTAATTTTAAATAAAGTGAAGATTATAAGTATTTCTTCAAGCCCCTTATCATTAGAAAAAGCATCTTTATCGAATAAATTTAACTTATATAAGTTTAAATATTTAATTAAAAAAAATATTTCAAAAATTAAAAAATCTGATGACATACTAAATTTAATTAAAAAAGAATTTAAAAATGGACTAAAGAATAAATACTTTAAATATGATGTTTGGACTCAAATCTTAAAAAAGAAAATACTAGAAAAATGTTACAAAAAATTGTCATTAATAGAGAAAAAAAATTATAATAATTCAACTTTTAAAAAATTAAGAAATATTACAAGATATACTTACCCTCAAACTGTAGAGTCAAAAAATAGACTTGAGAAATTAAAAATTCTTAAAAATTTAAAAGATAAGGTATTCAAATTGAAAAATATTGATAATAAAATATCAGTTAAAACAAAAAATAATTTAAATATAAAAGCAGATATAGTTGTGAATGTTTCTGGGCCAGTTTCTTTAATGGATAATTATGATGAAGTTCCTTTTTTAAATTCGTTAAAAAAAATATCTAACAACTTTAATGACAGAGGATTTGTATCTGATGAATTTAATCAAATTGGAAATAAAATATATGCACCTGGAACTTTATCTAGCAACTTCAACCCGCAAAGAAAAACAATTATTAAATCAATAACAGAAAATTGTGAAGTAACCGCTAAACATTTAATATATTAAACAATAGGTTTATAATGGAACTAAAAGATCAACTTTCTTGGAATGAATTTTTAAAAAATAGCCAAGAGGGACAGATAATTTCAAAAATACAACCATTCAACAGGTTAATAGCACATACTAAAAATTTATTTATTGTGGCTGGCTATGGCTCTTTTACTGACGGATACGTTCTTATAATTACTAAAGATTTTATTCCATCATTTGGTCTAGTTGATGATAAAGTGGTGGCTGAACTAAATTTCCTAATTAAATTATTTAAATTCAATAATAATAAAAAATATCAGAGAAATTCAGTTGTATTTGAACATGGTATGTGCGCATGCATTGGCGGATTAGATAGAGCACATGTACACATAATGAGCATTAATAAAAATACTAGTGAAAATAGTTTAAAATCTTCAATTGAAAAAGTTCTTCAAAAAAGAAAGTTGGGAATCAATTATATTCAATTTGGAAAACATAAGCTTGAAAATATCCACGATATAAACCAATTTATGGATGATCCTCAAAACATAGAAGGCAAAGATTATGAGGTTAACGGAAAGCTATTTAAATTGAGTGATATAAGAAATCTTAATTTTGATGAATGGCCTCATGTCACACTAAATCACATTAATAAAGGAGGACATTATGTGTACTTTAGAAGTGATATTAATAATGCGTCTTTTTTAACAACTCAAAATTTTCAAACCCAATTTGGAAGAGAAGTGGTCTTTGAAAATGAGTTAGTTTTGTGCGAAAAATTTAAAAATGAAATCAAATACTTAAAAGAAAAAAATCCACTATTAGAACTTTGGAAATGGCAAAATTGGATGTTTGAGAATAAAATTATTGAAACTGTAAATAATTCAAGACAACATCTAAATGATTATAAATCGTTGTTTTCTTCAGAGTATAAACAATATCATTTAAAAATAATTTAATATCAAAGTTTTAAAAAATTTTTTTCAGTGCATAAATCAAGCCAATTGAGCTATTAGTACTGGTCAGCTGCACGCATTACTGCGCTTCCACATCCAGCCTATCAACG
>MDSZ01078239.1_pt1 | contig 18243 bp, 19 predicted proteins | sample 811201 | NCBI WGS metagenome assembly MDSZ01 (sample SAMN05326647, study PRJNA326480) | marine metagenome | isolation source: seawater | place: Indian Ocean: North | collected 2010
TAATGTTATAATCGAAGAAGCAGGTGGTGATGAGATACTTGGAGGATATAATTATAATTTCTTTCCATCGATTATTGAAAAAAACAAACCTATTAACAAAATTGTTTATGAATTAATTAATTTTGTCTCTAAATCTAAAAAAAAATTTGAAGTAGAATTAATTAATAGAATTGCCACACTATTTTTACAAGGCGCATCCACTACAGATGCTACACCTTTTGTTGATATTAATTGTTTTGATAAAGATTACCTTGACACAACTATTGATGAAAGTTTTTATTATTCAAATAAAGATAAAAATACCGATTTTAAAAAAATGAACAATCTACAGAAATCACAAATTTTAGATATTGAGGAAATTAAATTACCAAGAAACTTAAAGTTTACTGATAGAATTTCAATGAATCAGAAAATAGAGACAAGATTGCCTTTATTAGACCCTGAAATATCTAAATATTGTTTTAATCTTAGAAACTCTTTGAAGTACAAAGATTACACAAGCAGATGGATAATGAAGCAGGCATTAAAAAAAACAACCAAAAAAATAAAAATCGAAAAAAATAAAAAATCTGTAGTTGATCCACAAACTAAATGGTTAAAAACACATTTAAAAGAATATTTTTTTGATAATATTAGCTCATCAAGTTTTAAAAACTTAAGTATCTTTAATCAAAAATATATCTTAAAAAAATATAGGCAATTCTCAAAATCAAATAAATTTGAGACTAGCTTTCAATTTTTTCAAATTTTATCATTGTATAGGTTCATATCCTCCTTTAATAATTTTAAATGAAAAAAAATACCGTATCAGTTTTAATAAGATCTTTTAACGAGTCCAAATGGATAAATCTATGTTTATCCAATTTATCTAAACAGATTAAGAAACCTTACGAGATAGTGATTATCGATAACAACAGTAATGATGGTACCGACCAACTGATTAAAAATTCTAATTTTAAAATTAAATATTATGAATACAAAAAGAATTATTTACCAGGCAAAATGCTAAATTATGGAATTTCAAAATGTAAGGGTGAATTTATACTTATCATTAGTGCGCATTGTATTCCTTGTGATAATAAACTTATTATCAAATTACTAAATCCAATGATCAAAAATCAAAAAATTTGTGCATCATATTCAAGACAATTGTCGTTGAATTTTAGTGATGATTTTGCAATTAGGGATTTAATGTTAACCTATGGAGTAGAAAGCAGATTGCAGAAAACTGATCCACAATTTAATAATGCTTGTAGTTTAATAAGAAAGAAAGATTGGAAAAAAATAAAATTTGATGAAAAAATAACTAATCTTGAAGATAGACTTTGGGCATCAAAAATGCAAAAGCGAGGTAGATATATTTATTATTCTGCTGAGAGTAATGTTTTCCATTATCATGGATCACATCATCAAAATAATTCTGAAAGGTTAAAAAATACAAAAAAAACAATAATTCAAAAAAAACAATTTTTTAACATTGATCAAAGAAAACTAAATATCGGTAGAAATTCAATCCTTCCAATTTTCATCCATAACGATTTAAGCAATTCTGAATTATACAAAAAAATTGTTAATATTGATAAATACTTCGGAAATAAATCTCTTATTTTAACGAAGAAAAAAATAAATTTTTCATTCAAAAAGAATAAAATAATAAAACGTAATTTGAAAGAAGTTGAGAACCAGAATTTATATTTATCCGATGTTCTGGATTATTATAAAATTGATATTTTAAAAAATTTAGTTGAAAAGGAGTATTTATTTATTTGTACAGACAATGTTGAGAAATTAAGTAATACAAAAATTACTAAAATTTTGTCAACTATAAATGATTTTTTTCCAGACACTATTTACTCAGCTATTAAAACTCATGACCCAATATTTTCATACGATGGGGGGAGTTTTAATAAATTGAATAAATACAATTTTTCAAGAAAAGAAAATCAACCTTTACTTCTTGCTCAAAGGCAATTTGGAATAATAATACATAAATCAAATTTATTTAAACAGGATAAATTTTCAGGGCTTATAAAAATTATTACTTAAGAATTAAATTTTGGGTTTATAATTATTTATAAAACTATTTAAATATTTATTTAATGATTTATGTCTTCCGTTTCTTAAAGTCTCTTGATAGTAAAAAGATTCTTCAAATATAAATGGTCTTGTGAATTGATGCATTCCTATACATAAACAAGCGATTTGAATATGATTAATAAAACCAGAGTCTTTTAAAATCTTAATTTTTTTTAATAGCTCTATATTATCGTTAATTAATTTATCTTTGTACTTTACATCAAAAATTTGATCTCTTCCTTTTAAAGTTTTTAATTTTTTAATTATTGGATGTTTTTTTAAGATATTATTTTTTTTTTTAGTTACATAAATCCTATCACCACCAATTGAAAAATATCCAGCATCTTTGTGGTGTCTAATTTTTTTCTTTTCAATTTCATGATTATAATCTCGCAGATCACCATCAAAATAATATACTTCTCCACCTAAAACCTTAATGTCATGTATTATATCTTTTGGATGAAAGTTATGTTTTTTTGGAATGAAAAAATCATCCATTACCCTTGTAGAGTTATAATGATTGAGATTGTTAAAAGTATTCATAATAGAATTTATATCTCTAACAAGATTTATCATTGAAAAGTCAATTAAATATCTTATTGCATCAACTATAAAAAATTTGAATTCTCCACTTCTATAAAAACCCATGTACATTAAACCATTTTTTTTAAGAGATTTAATAAATTTCCATAAAGCTAAAGCAGGTTTTTCAATATGTTGATATATTCCATTTAAATAAATTATATCAAATTTATTTTCACCAATATCTAAATCTAAGATATCCCCAAAGCTTGATGATACTTTCATTTTATTTTTTTTTGCCCAATTATTTAACTCATCAGAGGAATCTTTCGCTATATCAATATGAGTTACGTTTGCACCTTGCTCAGCGAAATATCTACTTTCTCTACCTGTGCCGATATTGAATACTGCTTTATTTTTTAATTCAGAGGGTTTTATTTTCATTATTTTTAATGAGTCATTAATGTACTTTTCTGCATTATTGTCAGCGTTATCAATAACCTTTCCATCCTTAAATCTGAACAAAGGTCCCCAAGATAAATCTTGATATATATATCGTGTTAAGTCTTTATAATTATTTTCCATGAACGTCCCTTTGAATTTTTTGATCACTATACTTATACACATTTAATCCAGGATTAAAGTCTAAAGACAAAGAATTGTGGTATCTTCCAATTAATGAGAATCTAAATTTTTTACTTAAATTATTTCCACTTCTATGTACCATATCGTGATTTATCAAAACCACATCTCCTAAATTCATTTTGAATTCGATTATTTTATTAAATTTTTTTAGTAATTTATTATCAATAGTTCTTTTTTTTGAGCTAAATTTTTTTCCACTCTTTTCCCTTGGTGTATTAAGAGGACCTAATTCATGAGATTTGTATAAAATTTGAAGTGGACCAAGATTTTTTGTTACTTTATTTACTAAGGGAGTCCAAAGTACTACACCATTTTTACCGTTGCTGTTTTGTCTATAATAAGAGGAGTCTTGGTGCCATTCTAATTTGTTTCTATTATCTTTTGGTGCATCCATTCTAACGGATATATCTGTGAGAGTAATATAGTATCTAGGTACACCTAGTATTTTCTCAATTAATCTAAGAAGTTTTTCTTTTGAAAGAATATTGTAATTACTTACCATAGTCTGGAGGGTATCAAAAATTTCAGCAAAATATTTAGGGTATTTTTTTCTTAGACTTAGTAATTTTTCATTCTCCTCTAGTTTTTTAAAATCTAATTTTTTTTGTTTTTCAATTTTTTTAAGTGTTTTAAAAATAGAATTTTCAATATGTTTTAGATCTTGTTTGTTTAAAACATTCTTAATTAATAGAAAACCTTCTTTTTTATAATGTTTAATATTATAGGAATTAATTTTATTAAATTGACAATTTTGATATTTCATTTTTTTTAATAAATTTTTAGTAAATTATTTTTTTACTAATTTTCTTGCTCTTATCAAGTCGCTAATATTATCAATATTTGCTATTTCTCTTTTAATAAGTAAGTACCCAGTTTTTTTTGGAAGTATAGTATTATATTTCTCTATTGCTTTTTTTGAGAAAAAATACGCAAGACCATTTCTTATATAGCATTTGTCTAAATTTTGACGACTTGTAAAAGAACTACCATTATTAGAAAAATAATTTAAATATTTTTTCTGAATTTTTAATATTTTTATAGGATGAAATTTCTTATCTATTTCAGATATAGTCCAAACTGCATCAAGTTTTCTTTTATTCATTAAATTAAAGCATTCTCTCAAGTCATTTATTTTTCTAACTGGTGATGTTGGTTGCAATAGACAAACACCATCAAATTTAATATTAAAAAATTTTGAGTATCTTTTTAACTCAAATTTAATCAAACTCAAATCGTCTGCATTATCTCCTGATAGTCTCTTAGGCCTTAAAAAATTTAAATTTATTTTTTTTGTTTTTAAATATTTCTGATATTTTGGGGAGTCTGTGCTTACAATAATTTTGCTGAATAATTTACTTTTTAAAGCAATATCATAAGCAAACTCAATTAATGTTTTTTTTTTATAAATTATTTTTAAATTTTTATTTTTAATTCCTTTACTTCCTGATCTTGCTGGAATTATACAAAGTATTTTCATTTTTATTGATAGAATTAATGTATTTATGTATTATATCTTATAGTTTTTTAAAAATGAATAAAATTCAATTCATCGCAGAGATAGGCTGGAACCATATGGGCAATCTAAAGCTTGCAGAAAAAATGATTAAAGCTGCAAGTAGGTCAGGTGCAGATTATGCTAAATTTCAAACGTGGAGAGTAAAAAATTTAAAAAAGGGTCCATGGGATAAGGATGGAAGGAGACAAATTTATGAGAAAGCTGAGCTTAAATTAGAAGATTACGTGTTACTTAAAAAAATTTGTAAAAAGTATAAAATTAAATTTCTAACAAGTATTTTTAATCCAAATGATTTTGAATTAATCGAGAAATTAAATCTTAATGAAATAAAAATACCGTCTCCTGAAAATAGAAATTTAAAACTACTAAATTTTTGTAAAAAAAAATATAAGAAAATTTTTTTGTCAACAGGTGCTGCATCGATAAAAGAAATTAAAAAAAGTTATAAAATAATAAAAAACAAAGATGTTAATCTAATGCACTGTGTGTCAGCATACCCCTGTGAGGCTAAACTAGTTAATTTATCAAGAATAAATGAACTTAAAGAAATCACAAAAAAAATAGGCTTAAGTGATCATAGCTCAGGTATTCAAAGTTCAGTTTTTGCTTTTGGAATGGGTGTAACATTGATTGAAAAGCATTTTACCGTTGATAATAAATTACCAGGTAGAGATAATAAATTTGCTATTTTGCCGAAGGATCTCAAAGAACTAATAGATAAATCAAAAGAATTTTACGAAATGTATGAAAATAAAAAGAATAATTTTATCAAGCAGGAGTTAGAAATTAGAAAAGTATACACTGGTCGATGGATCAAGTAAGCAATCAAAAAATTACACATATAAAATCAAAAATTTACTTGGGAAAGTTTGGCGATGGTAAATATTTTGGTTACGATAATAAAAAAATAATAAGTGTAGTTGAAATTACTTTAAATAATAAAACAAAAGCCTATGGTGAGAGTTTAGTTGGAATTTATTCACCAGATTTGTATAAAAAGAATTTAAAATATATAAGTAAATTTTTTATCAATTCCTCTTTGTACGATGCATTAAAAATATCAAAAAAATTACAAAGAAATAAATTTTTTTTTCATAGTGGCCTTATAAAAAGTATCCTTGCATCAGTAGAATTAGCCATATTTAACGGTATTTCTATATTAAAAAAACAACACTTAGCAAAAACATTAAATAATTTTTTCTTTAATGGATCATTGAAAGAAAATAATAAGTTAAAAATATACTCAAGTGCCGGCTCAATCATGAGTAATTTAAAAGATATAAAAAAAGATGTTAATTTTTCCAAAAAAAAAGGAATTAAAAAAATAAAAATCAGGTTAAATTTAAATTCTGATTATAAAAATAAAATAAATCTTTTAAAAAAAGAAAAAATTAAATTTGCTGTTGATCTAATTGCAAATACTTACATAAAAAATAATATATTGAAGAGAAATGGGTTTTTAAAATTTATAAAAAATTTCAACCCCATGTGGATTGAAGAAGTTATAAATATAGATGATCTGAATTATTTTAAAAAAATCAAAAAGATAAATAAATTAAAGTTTTCATATGGAGAAAATTTAAATTCAAAATTTGACTTTTATAACCTTTGCAATTTTTATAAATTCAATTTTATAAATTTAGATATAAGTCATATCACAATTACAGAAATGATAGATATAATCAAATACCTAAAGAAAAAAAAAATTAAAAATAAAATTCTTCTTCATTGTTGGGGGGGTGCAATAAATTTGCATTCAAGCTTTGAGCTTGCAACATTATTCAAAGATTATATTTATATGACTGAACTCCCAATAGCTGATTTTACATTAAATAATGATTACTTAAAAAAATTATCTATATCAAATTCAATCTTAAATATTAATTCAGTTGATAGATTGAATATAAATCAAATATACAAAAAAGAAAAAAATATAATTAATAAGAATATACTTAAAAAATATGAGTTTAAATTTTAAAAAAATACAAATTCTATCTGATTTCAACTTAAATTTTGAGATGTTTAATTTATCAAAAAAAATACAGAAAAATTTATCAAAATTATTAAATATAAATATTATTTTTCAATTTGTTAATTTTAATAGACCAAATCAAAAATATAATGCAGAAATTTACTGGGGGACAAGACCTAATAACACCCTAATAAAAAAAATTTATGGCCTTAAATGGATACACATGGGTTCTGTAGGCGTAGATAAGTTAGACATTCAAATGTTAAAAAAAAAAAATATATTTCTTACCAACTCATACGGAATAAACACAGATCAGATGGTAAATTTGATAACTTTATATTTAATAGACACATCAAGAAGACAACTTTTTTTTAAATTTAAAACAAAATCAAGAAAAAAATATGAAAAATTATTTAAAAATTCAAAAGATCTTAGCGAGCAAAAAATATGCATTCTTGGTTATGGAAAAATTTCTAAGCAATTATCTAATGTTTTGGATCTACTAAATGTAAAACACCATTTTTATTCAAGCAGAAAATTTAAATCTAAAAGGATTATTAATAACAAAGATTTATTAAAAAACCTTGGTTCATACGACACTATAATAAATCTACTAAGTGGTGAAAAAAAAAATATAAACTTTATAAACTCAACAAGATTTAAAAAAATGAAAAAAGATATAAATTTAATTTTAGTTGGAAGAACTAACTCTGTAAACTTAGGATTTATTTATCAATTTCTAAAAAAAAATAAAAATAGCTCATGTTATATAGATGCATTACCATCTTCTAAAAACAACAATATTTTTAATAAAGTAACAAATCTAAAAAATGTTCACCACTCACCACATATAGGAGGTTATTTTAGAAGATATTGGGAAAAGCAACTCTTATTATTTAAAAAAAACATCATTTTATATATAAATAAAAAAAAATTAATTAATCAGATTTATTAAATGTCATTTTTAAAAGAAGATAAAAAGCATAAAACAGATCTTGTCACTTTATTTAAAATTTTAGATTATCATAATTTAAGTGATCTAACAGCTAATCATGCATCAGTGATATCCGATGATAAAAAATCTTTTTATATGAACCAGCACAAATATTTATTTTCACAAGTTAGTGTCAAAAATCTTGTTAAAATTAAATTAGATGCTAAATATTCGAGATTACATTCAAATATTAACAAAGCTGGTTTTTATATTCATAAATATATTCATAACTCTAAATTTAAACCAAAAGCAATTTTACATACTCATTCAAAAAATAGTGTCTCAATTTCTTCCTTAAAAAAAGGTTTTTTAGAAAAATTAAATCAATCAAGTATGAGATTTTTTGAACGTGTTGAATATTTTGACTATTCTGGAATGGTTGTAGATGAAAAAATTGGTAAAAAATTAGCAAGTAAAATAAAAAAAAATACTAGAATAATAATATTAAAAAATCATGGGTCTATTATTTTAGGTAACTCAATTAAAGAATTATTTCATTTAACTTTTCATTTTGAAAAATGCTGTGATATTCAGCTCTCAATTTTAAATCAAAAAATTAATAATGTGAGTGATAAAATAGCAAGACTTACCTGTAATCAACATCAAGGTTTTGGAGAAGTTGGCTATATGTCTTGGGAAGCATCTAAAAAAAAAATAAAAAATTAATTTTAAAATTCTATTTTTTAATAATTACCATACAGTTTCCCCATGTCTCATTAACATTTAAAGCCTCAACAACTTTAAAATTATGCTTATTATTAAAGTAATTATAATACTTTTTTAGCTCAGGAAAAATGATATCCTCGATAAAGAATAGCCCATCTGTCTCTAGCAATGGAAATAGTTCTTCAAAAGTATTTATATTTGCTTCGAAGGTATGAAGACCATCATCAACAATCAAATCGAATTTTTTACTATTTAAACTCTGCTTCAAATCTTTTAAAGTTTTTTTATCTAATTGATCAGTAAAATAAGTTTTAATTCTTTCTTCTTGGAATAGAACCTTTTTTTCTATATCAGCTCCATAAATATTTGCATTAGGATATAACTCTTTCCAACTTCTTAAACTTGAACCTGCTGATGATGAACTGTGACCTATACCAATTTCTAATATATTTTTAATATTTTTATTGCCAATATTTTCCTCATAAAAATCTGCATAAAAGGATCTTATAATATTTTTTCTATGTTTCCATTCACCCCCTTTATTAGATCCATGTTTTTTAAAAGTTTCTCTAAATTTTGAGTATTTATATTCAAAATTTTTATAAACTATTAACCTATAATCTTTCTGATCTGATAATAATTCTTTTGAAATTGGCTTAAAAATTTTTTTTACTCTGATCTTATCCAAAGGTCTAATTATGCCGTAATATAATTGGATTTTTAGCTCCTCAATTTTACCTGTAAAAAAAAGGTATATGATTTTTGAAATAAAATTAATTATTTTTTTCATTACTTATTTTCTCTGAATTATCATCAAATATAATTTAGACAAGCCTAATTAAAATAAATCTTTACTGTTTTTTATTGTTGTTTATTATATTTTTCTTCACATATAAAAATATTTTTTGTTAGATGTTTAACTTCAATAGTATAGATAAAATAAATAAAATTATAAAATATATAAAAATTTATTACCAAAATATATCTGGGAATTCTTTACCTCAAATTGACAAAATAAAATTTCCAAATAATAAAAAACCTAAACAACAAAAAAATGTTTTAATAGCAATTGGTTCTGGTGGATTATCATCAATTTTAGTATTTGAAAGTTTATTAGGTAAATTGCTACAAGAAAATAATTGTAAAGTAGATTATTTGATATGTGATGAAATACTACCCGCTTGTATTATGGCTACTATACATAACATAGATGAAAATAAATTTGAAAAATATGGTTCTAAAAAAATTTGTAGTTATTGTTATTTAAGAGCCAGTAAATATTTAAAAGATACTGGTGGTAATGTTTTAAAATTTACAGATTATATCAACGAATTTGATTTAAAAAAAATCAATAATCAAAAGTTTGATAATGAGACTTTAGATAATATAAAAAATTATAAATTAGATGGAATTAATATTGGAGAGCATGCAAATTCTGGTGCAATTAGGTATTTCTCAAGCAGCAACTTTAAAAATTTTAAAAATAATAAACAAATTTTAACAAAATATATAAAAGCAGGATTAATTACAAAAAAAATTTGTGAAAATTTGTTTTCAAAAAAAAATTATGATGAAGTATTTCTTAATCATGGAATTTATGTCCCTCAAGGTGTGATACTAGATTGTGCAAAAAAATTTAATATTAATACATCTTGTTGGTGCTATGCCTATAGTAGGAATTCAGTCAATATAACTCGAAATGATACATATCATAAAGCTTTAATACATGAGGAAGAGCATAAATGGAAAAATTTTGAATTTGATAAGGATATGGAGGATGAGATTGATAATTTTCTAAAGCAAAGACGTGAAGGAAGTGAAGTTTTAATAAATGATAATTGGGATATTTCCATCAAAAATCAAAACCTTGATGTCAAAAAATTTTTCCTTAAAAATAAAATTAATTTAGATAAACCACTAGTAGGCCTAGCGACAAATAGCTTGTGGGATGCTCAAATTTATTATCCCAATAATTTATTTAAAGATACTCTTGAATGGCTTTTCTATACCATAGACTATTTTTCAAAAAGAGAAGATGTTCAATTAATTATACGTATACATCCGGCTGAGGTACTTTCGAATGCTAAATCACTAGAGAGAATAGAAGATGTAATTCGATCAAAATATAAAGATTTACCAAAAAATATTTTTATTGTGAAACCAGATGATAAAATAAGCACATATTCAATATTTAAATCTTGCAATGCGGTGTTGGTTTATGCATCTAAAATAGCTATGGAAACAATGTCAATGAAAATACCAACCATAGTATGTGGGGAAAGTTTTTTGAAAAATAAGTCCATTTCTTTCGATCCTATTTCAAAAGATGAGTATAAAAGCTTACTTAATCAAATACCTTTTAAAGAGAATTATATTAATGCAAAAAGACTTAATTTAGCAAAAAAATATGCATATCATTTTTTTTTAGACGAACTATTAAAATTAACTCATTATATGAGAGAAAATCTAAACATCCAAATGTCGGTATTAGAGGAGATATTAAAGAAATATTTGAATCTAAAAATGATCCAGGGTTAAAATCTATAGTTGATGCAGTTTTAAACGGTGATGACTTTATATTTAAATATGAAAATCAAAAAAAATATGAAACCAAATTTCATGATACAACTTCTAGAGAAAGATTGTAATGAAAAAAATTTGTATTGTTGGGGCGGGTTTTTTTGGAATATCAATTGCACTAATACTGTCTAAGAATAAAAATTATCAAATTGATTTATATGAAAGAAAGAAAGAAATTTTATCAGAGACAAGTTTAAAAAATCAACAAAGATTTCATTTAGGCTATCATTATCCAAGATCAAAAAAAACTATAAACGAAATAAAAGAGTCAAAAAAAAAAATTCATAAACTTTTATGGTAGTAAATTTTTTGGAGATACTGAAAATATTTATGCTATTTCAAAGAAAAATTCGAAAATAAATTTTAAAAAATATTGTCATAATTTAAAAAAAAATGGTCTTAAAATAAAATTAAAAAAGTATAATTTTTTTTCATCTATTATTGAAAATTCAATTATCACCAACGAAAAAGTTTTAAACTATTTTAAATTTAAAAAATATCTTAAGAATAAGATTTATAGAACAAAAAATATAAAATTAATAAATAGAGCTTTTGATCTAAAATATAATAAAAAACATTACGACAAGATTATTTTGTGCACTTACTATAATAATAATTATCTTTTAAAAAATTTGAAAATTAATACAAATGATTTAAGAAAAAAAAAATATGAGTTAATAGAAAAAATTGTAGTACAGTTGCCAAATAAATTAAAAAACAAAAGTGTTGTTATCTTGGACGGTAATTTCTTAAATTTCGATCCATTTATAGGCACAAGCTATCATTTGTTGAGTGTCGTCAAACATGCAAAAATACAAATTCAAAATAAAAAATATCCTAAATTTAGCGATAAAAAAAAATATTTTTGAACCAAAAATTTGTCAATAACTTGAAATTATCTAAATTTAATAAATTTATTAAATTTGGTAAAAAATTTATTCCAATTCTGTCAAAAGCAAAATATATTAAATCTGCTTATGCTGTAAGATGTGTAGAAGTATCATCAAATAATCAATATAGAAAAACAGAATTGCAATTTTTTGGAAAAAATATTATTGCAGTTTTTTCAGGCAAATGGAACAACTGTGTTAAAGTTGGATATGAAATTAAAAAATTGTTAGATAATGAAAAATAAAATTTTGGTGACAGGTGGTTCAGGCTTCATTGGATTACATTTATCCAATAAGCTCTTAAAATATGGTTACAAAGTAAATTGTTTAGATTTAATTAAAAAGAACAACTTCCCGAAAAAGAATTTTAAATTTTTCAAAGGAAATATAAATAATACAAGTATAATTAAAAAGTCGATTAAGGATTGCAATATAGTAATTCATTTGGCAGCAAGCTTAGGAGTAGAAAATACTGATAAAAATTATTTAAATTGTCTTGATCTAAATATTTATGGGACCAGAAAAGTATTGGATATAGCAAACAATAGTGGCGTAAAAAAATTTATTTTTGTGTCTTCTTCAGAGGTTTATGGTGAACAGAATAAGTTTCCAATAAACGAAAATGCTGAGTTAAAAAATAAATCAATTTATGCAATAAGTAAAATTGTTGGTGAAAAGTATTTAGAAGGATTTAATCAAAAGTATGGTTTATCTTATAATATAATAAGATTCTTTAATGTTTATGGACTAAAACAAAAACCAAATTTTGTAATGTCAAAATTTGCTGATCAAATAATAAATAACAAAAATTTGACAGTTTATGGATCTGGAAAGCAAATTAGATCTTTTTGTAATATTGATGATGCAGTTGAAGGTCTTATCCAAGTAATCAAATTTGGACGAAATAATAAAGTATATAATATAGGCAATAACAAAGAGCCGATTACAATACTTAATTTAGCTAAAAAATTTATCAAAATTTCAGGAAAAAATTTAAAAGTAAAAAAAATACCTTATGAAAAAAGTGATAGAGAAAAAAATAGAGAAATTTTAAAAAGGCTTCCAGGATTAAAAAATATATCAAGTGATACTCAATACCAGCCTAAAAAGTCTTTGACTGAAGGAATAAAAGAATTAATTAACTTAAATTAATCTGAAATATGCAAAAAATCGTTGCAATTGTACAAGCTAGAATGAATTCAGTTAGATTACCTGGGAAATCGTTAAAACTGATTAACAATACTCCTGCGATTGAAATTTTGTATAAACGACTTTCAAAATCAAAATATTTAAATCAAGTTGTTTTTGCAACAAGTTCAAATAAAAAAAATATTCCATTAATCAATTTTTTTAAAAAAAAAAAATGTTAGCTTTTATGTAGGCGATGATACGAATGTACTAAGAAGATTTTATAAAAGTGCAATTAAATTTAATGTAGATATAATTGTAAGAATTACTGGAGATAGCATATTAATTGATTATAGATTGGTTGATAAATTAATAAAAAAATTTCTCTCAAAAAAAGTAGATTATTTAAGTAACACCCAACCTATGACATTTCCCGATGGTCAAGATATTGAGATATTTTCCTTCAAGACATTAAAAAAAACTCAAAATAAAGCAAAATTAAAATTTGAAAAAGAGCACGTTACGCCATATATGATAAAAAATAATAATTTTAAAAAATTTTATTTTAAAAATAAAGTTGATTTTTCAAGATTTAGATGGTCTTTAGATGAAATTGATGATTTAAAAGTTATAGAAGGTATAATCAAGGAATTTAAGCCAAATATTTATTTTAGCTGGGAAGAGGCAATGAAAAAAATTTTAACAAGTAAAAAAAAACTAAGTTACAACGAATATTTAAAAAGAAACGAAGGCTCAACAATGTCAAAGACATCTAAACTTTGGAGGAGAGCTAAAAAATTAATCCCAGGAGGAAATATGCTTTTATCAAAAAGACCTGAGTTATTTCATCCAGAATTATGGCCTGCATATTATAAAAAAGCTAAAGACTGTACAATATGGGATTTAGATGGAAAAAAATATTCAGATGTATCCTTAATGGGAGTGGGTTCAAATATTTTAGGATATGCCAATAATGAAGTTGATAAAGCTGTAAAACAAGCAATTTCTAATAGTAATATTAGCACTTTAAATTGCGCAGAAGAGGTAGAGCTTTGTGAAAGACTTGTAGATATGCACCCTTGGTCAGATATGGCAAGACTAGCCCGGACTGGGGGAGAGGCAAGTGCAATATCTGTAAGAATTGCTAGAGCAGCAAGTGGAAAAAGTAAGATTGCTTTTTGTGGTTATCATGGATGGCATGATTGGTATCTCTCTGCTAATCTCAAAAATATAAATAATTTAGGACCACATCTAATGCCCGGTCTAGACCCGGCGGGTGTACCAAATAGTTTAAAAAATACTGCAATACCATTTCACTACAATAGATTTGATCAATTGGAAAAAATAGTTAGGGATCATGATATAGGTGCAATTAAGATGGAAGTTAGTAGAAATCAAAGACCAAAAAATAACTTCTTAAAAAAAGTTAGAGCTTTATGTGATAAAAAAAAAATTATATTGATATTTGATGAGTGTTCTTCAGGTTTTAGGCAAAGCTTTGGTGGTTTGCATAAGCTTTTTGGTGTAAATCCTGATATGGCTTGGTTTGGAAAAGCTCTTGGAAATGGATACGGTATTACAGCAATAATTGGTAAAAGAGAGATTATGGACCATGCTCAAAATAGCTTTATCAGCAGTACATTTTGGACCGAAAGAAGTGGACCCGTTGCAGCAAATAAAACACTGGAAATAATGGAAAAAACCAAATCTTGGGAAAAAATCACAAAAATTGGGAGAGAAATACAGGACAAATGGAAATCAATTGCTAAAAGGCATAATTTAAAAATTCAAATTAATGGAATTCCAGCCTTATCTTCATTTAGTATCATATCAGATGATTGGTTGAAATATAAAACATATATAACTCAAGAAATGCTAAAAAAGAAATATCTTGCAACTAACGCCTTTTTTGTATCAGTAAAACATGACAAAAAAATTTTGAAAAATTATTTTAATATTTTAGATAAATTGTTTTATGATATCTCAGAATTTGAAAAAAAAAATCAATTAATTGACAAAAAAATTATTGGCAGTGTATGCCACTCAGGATTTAAAAGACTAAATTAATTTTGTGAAAAAAAAAATTGCGATAATTGGTCTTGGATATGTGGGTTTGCCATTACTATTATTAATTAATAAAAAATTCGATATTTTAGGTTTTGATAAAGATAAAAATAAAATAAAACTGCTAAATAAAAATATTTCTTATATTTCAGATGTAAAAAACAATGAATTAAAAAAAATAAATAAAAATTCTTTTAATACAACAGACGAATATAAAAAAATTAGATTTTGTGATTATATTATAATTTGTTTACCAACTCCTTTAAATAAAAAAAATGAACCTGACATGAGTTACATTAAAGAATGTTTTAAATCGATAAAAAAATATTTAAAAAAAAACCAAACAATAATACTAGAAAGCAGTGTCTATACGGGCGCAACAAAGGAAATTTTTGAAAAGGAGCTAAAAAAAAAATATAACTTAGGAAAAAACTTTTATTTATGTTACTCACCTGAAAGAATTGATCCTGGGAAAGAAGTTATTACAAAAAAAACAGAGTATAAAAAAATTACTAAACTAATTTCTGGTTACTCAAATAATTGTCTGAAAAAAATCAAAAAACTTTACAGTTCAATTTTTAATTCAATATATGAGTGTGAAACAATAGAAATTGCAGAGACTGCAAAACTTTTAGAAAATATATATAGATCAGTAAACATAGGTTTGGTTAATGAAATGAAAACTATTACTGAGAGGTTAAATATTAATATTCATAAAGTAATTGATGCTGCTGGCACCAAACCTTTCGGGTATAGAAAATTTAGTCCTGGACCAGGTGTAGGAGGCCACTGTATTCCAATCGATCCAGTATTTATGAGTTGGATTGCAAAAAAAAAAGGCATTAAATCTAGATTTATAGATTTAAGTGTTGCTGCAAATCTTAAGATAACAAACTGGACTTTAAATAAAATTCAGAAATTTTTAAAAAGTAAAAAAGAGCACAAAGCTTTAATTATAGGTATCACTTATAAAAAAGATGTTAATGATCTCAGAGAATCTCCTTCTTTAAAAATATTTAGATCATTATTAAAAAGTAAGTATAAAATTCAATTTTCAGATCCTTATGTTAAAAACTTAAAAATATTTAAAAATATATATAAATCAGTTACAGAGAAAGAATTTCATAAGTATCAAGTAGCTATAATTCTCACAGATCATTCTAGTTTTAATTATGATAATATTTTAAAAAAATTTAAGTTTATAATTGATTCAAGAGGTGTTTTTAAAAATAATTTGAATAATAAAATTATTCATATTTAATTTAGTTGATTAAGTCTTTTTTCAATTAGATCATAAACAATAAAATTTTTATTTTTTCTTTTAACTTTAAAACCTATTTTTTTAAAAAGGTTTTTGCTCTTAAAATTTTTAATTAGCACTTTTGAAACGATTTTTAAGTTATTTTTCTTATAAAAAATTTTTTTTAAAGAATTGTAAAGCAAGATTTTTCCAAATCCAACACCCCTAAACTTAGGGTTCAAATTTATAGAAACCTCAAAAGTATTATTTTGTATATAATCAAATCTAGTCATTCCAATTTTTTTTTCCTTATTTAAACCGATATAAATAATTTTTTTTTTATCTCTTAAAGATTCTAAATACCATTTTTTATGTTCTTCAAATTCAATGAAATTTTTATTAAATGAGTTTTTTCTAGTATTTTTATCATTTCTCCACAAAAAAATATCTTTTATATCCTTATTTATAGCATTCCTAATTTTTATATTTTTCATTTCTTTAAAAGGAAGGTTTCTTGAATTAATTCAAATCCTATTTTTTTAAAAATTTTTTTATATTTTTTATTTCTATGTGAAATATTAATGGTAAAAAAATCTTGTCTCACAGAAAGTTTTTTTGGTAAGGGTTTTATTATTTTTAATATCGATTTAAAAATGATTTGTGTATTACTTAAATATTTATTTTTAATAAAATATCCAATTGTATTTTCCTTTGTAAAATAAATTGTCCCTGCTAGATTGTTTTTTACGTAGATTATATACCAATATCTATACGGGTTATTTTTTACAAACTTTTTATGTTTTTCAAAAGAAATTTGTTTTTTTGCACTTATTAAATGATAATTTGGCCTAGAAATAAATAATTTATACAATGATTTAATATTTTCTTCTTTTTTATTTATTTTTTCTATATTAATAAATTTATTGACTATAATTTTCATACAAAGCTTTTTAATTTAATTATTAATAATTTGCAAAAAAATGAAATTTAAAAAACCATATATCATTGCAGAAATTTCAGCAAACCATTGCGGAAGTTTTCAAAAAGCAAAAAAATTAATTAAATGTGCCAAAGTAAATGGTGCTGATGCTGTAAAATTACAAACATATACTGCAGACATGATGACTCTTAAGTCAAACAAAAAATACTTTCAAATCAAGAAAGGTTTATGGAAAGGATATAATTTATGGGACCTATATAAGAAGGCACATACCCCATTAAGTTGGCATAAGAAGTTATTTATTTATGCTAAAAAAATTGGAATAACTATTTTTAGCACACCATTTAGTGAGGAAGCTGTTGAATTTTTGGAAAAATTAAATTGTCCATTTTATAAAGTTGCCTCATTTGAAATGACAGATATTCCTTTAATTGAAAAAATTGCGAGTACAAAAAAACCAATGATTATTTCAACAGGCATGGCAAATTTAAATGAAATTAAAAAAACAGTTGCAGTGGCTAAAAAAAATGGTGCTAAACAAATAATATTGTTATACTGTGTTAGCAACTATCCATCTTCAATCAAAGATTTTAGCTTAAATAATATAACTACTTTAATAAAAAAATTTAAATGTTCAGTTGGTTTATCTGATCATTCAAAAGGCGATATTATCGCATCTCTTGCAGTTACAAAGGGAGCCGATTTCTTTGAGAAGCATATTGCACTTGAGGGACAAAAGAAGGGCGTTGATATAGAATTTTCTGCAAAAGGCAAAGAGATAAAAAGCTATGTTGAAACTATTAAAGCAACTAAAAAAATAATTAGTAGAAAAGCAGTATTTAAAAATAGATCAGACGATAAAATGAAAATTTTTAGAAGATCGATATTTGCAATTAAAGACATAAATAAAGGAGAAATATTAACAGAAAAAAATATTAAAAGAATTCGTCCAGGATATGGAATAGAGCCTAAGTATTATAAAACTTTAATTGGTAAAAGATCTCATTATA
>MDSZ01249479.1_pt1 | contig 18241 bp, 18 predicted proteins | sample 811201 | NCBI WGS metagenome assembly MDSZ01 (sample SAMN05326647, study PRJNA326480) | marine metagenome | isolation source: seawater | place: Indian Ocean: North | collected 2010
ATAATATTTGAAAAAAACAAATTCACATTTAATCATTAAAATTTTTTTTTTTTTTAGAAGATTATATGCACCTTCAAGTATCGATAGTTCTGAGCCTTCAGTATCTAATTTTAAAAAATCAATTATTTTAATTGAGGGAACATTATCGAGTTTATTACAATCAATTTTCTGTACTTTTGAAATTGCTGTATGATCGTCTTTATATGAATTTTTTGCATTAATAATAAACATCTCTGATGTATTTTTTTCTGATTCGCCCATAAGAGTAGATGCACCAGGTCCCTTTGTAATAAAAAAATTTTTTTTACATTTTTTCTTCCACAAAGCATAATTAAAATATTTTTTACTCTGAAAATTTGGTTCTACAAAAATTTTTTTTGCATCTGTATTATTCTTAATTAATTTTTCATATTCAACTTTATTAGGTTCAAAACCAATTAAATCTGAAATCCTGCAATATTCTTTATGTAATAAAAACATACCGTTTCTGGCTCCAACGTCGACAATTGTAGGATTGATTTTATTTTCATCTAATTTTTTATGGATTATATTCCAGATTATTGGGTTAAGATCAAAATAAGATTTCATATTATTTCAAAATGGGGAATTGGTATGATAAACTTTCCACCCAATTTCTTGTATTCACTAAGCTGACTAATTATTTCTTCAGAAAAATTCCAAGCTAATATTAGAACATAATCTGGATTATCTTTTAAAATAAAATCTTCCGATACAATTGGAATATGTTGACCCGGAGAAAATCGGTTTTGTTTAAGCTTATTTTTATCACAAATATATGGAATGATATCTCTTGTAATATTAAAGAATGTAAGAAGGGTATTTCCTTTAGCGGGTGCACCGTATCCAACAACCTTTTTTTTATTTAAAATTAATTCATTAAGTTTCGAAACAAATTGATTTTTATTTGAAACAATTTTTTCTGAAAAAAGTTTGTATGTTTTAATTTTATTTAAACCAATTTTTTCCTCAAGGTTGATTAATTTATTTAGACTACTAGATTTTTTAAAATTTTTATTAGTTCTTTTTTTTACCCAAACTCTTATCTGTCCATGATGAATTGGGAGTCTTTCTACATTAAAAATGTACATATTATATTTCTCAAAAAGCTTCTGCATTGGTCTCAAAGCCCAATATGATACATGCTCATGATAAATTGTATCAAAGGCAAATTGTTCGAGTAAATCAAGTAAATAATGTGCTTCAATTACGAACACTCCATCGTCTCTCATCATGTTCTCAATTGATTCCATAAAACAATCAAGGTTATGAATATGTGGAAAATTATTCGTACTTGTAATAACCTTGGCTTTACCAAATTTTTTTACAATTTCATTTGACACATCTAAATCAAGATAATTATTTAAGCAATTTATCTTTTTTTCTTCAATTAAGGATACTAAGTTTTTTGCAGGCTCAACACCTAACAAACATAATTTGTCGTTTAACTTTGAAAACTGACCGAGAAGACATCCATCGTTTGCACCAATATCAACAATTAAATCATTTTTTTTTAAATCTATTATTTTACATATTTCTTTAGCTAAATTTTTCAAATGATTCACTAAAGTGATTGAAGCTGACGATATATATAAATAATCATCAAACATTAACTTTGGATCAACCAAATTATCAAGCTGAACATGAAAACAATCATTACATACACAAAGTTTTAAAGAGTAAAATTTTTCTTTTTTACTATTAATTTCATCCTTTGTGAGAAATTTATTAGCAAGAGCTGTTTTACCTAAATCTAAAATAGTAGAGAGTTTTTTACTGCTACATACTAAACATTTTTGCATATGAATTATCCATTTAATAAAAGATCAATTGTTTTTCTTAGACCTTCATTTAGTTTAACTTTAGGTTTCCAGTTTAATAATTCTAAAGCTAACTTATTATCAGTTGTATAGTTGATAACGCTAGATTTTTTTTTATCTATTATTTTTTTTTTTACACCAAGAATTTTTTGTATTAGTTCTACTATTTTAATTATTTCTACACTTTTTCCCGAGCATATATTGATTGTTTTACCAACAACTTTTTTGTTAGTTATACATTTAAACATTGCCTCTACAACATCATCAATGTAAGTATAGTCTCTCTTTTCTTTTCCATTATTAATCTCAATGAATTTATCTTTTAATAAGGATTTAATTACTGAAGGAATTAATCTAGAGGATTTTTCTTTCATTCCATAAGGTGAAAAAAGTCTTAAATCTACAAATTCGTAACCATAAGTTTTACAAAGTTGAGAGCCAAGAAGAGAAGCAATTTGTTTTGATACACCATAATTATTTGGTGGGTCAGAAATTGTTGATTCTCTAATTCTACAATTTTGTTTATATTGTGCTACGGTTCCGGTATAGATAATTCTTGAATTAAGACCGTTTAAAGCATGTAATAAATTTAAAAAAATATTGACATTTATTATATAATGATCAATTTCTCCCAATCTATTTGAATTCATATAAGAGCTCGCCAAATGAAATACTACATCTGGCTTATGGAGTGAAATAATTTCTTTAAGTTTTTTTTTATTCCTAAGATCTAACTTATGTTGAATAATTTTTTTTTTAAGAATATTTAATCTTTTTTTTGAACACTCACTTCTAAAAATAACTACAGGCAAATACCCATTATCAATTAGTTTTTTTATTAAATGAGGGCCTATCATTCCTCCTGCACCTGTAATTAATATTTTTTTTTTTAACATTTAAGAATTATTTGTGCTCCCGAAGGTTCGTAATCAATATCTAAAATATGAAATTTACTGAATTTTTTAAGAAAATTTTTTTCGTTATTTCCAGTTACTAGAAAAATGAAGCCGCCGCCTCCTGCTCCGCATAACTTACCTCCTAATGCACCTGCATTGATAGCTTTTTCAAAAAGTGAGTTTATTTTTGATGACGAAATTTTTTGAGATAATTTTTTTTTTCTAAACCAGCCGGTATTTAAAAGGTTGGCAAAATCTTTGATATTGATTCCTTTTTTAAACATATTGTTTAATTCGATTGCTTGATTTTTTATGAAAAGTAGATCTTCAAAGTTTTTATTTTTATTTTTCTTTTGTTCATTCAATACGGTTGAAGAATCCCTATTAATTCCAGTCCATAACAAAAAAGATTTAGAAAACACATCTAGTATTTTTGATTGATTGGCAGAATGTGAGATAATAGATATTGCTCCATCCTTATCTATTTTATAAAAATTTAAACCTCCATAAGCTGATGCTAGATGATCTTGCTTTCCAACTGGTCTTTTTAAAACATTAACTTCTATATCAACTGCCTCTTCAACTATTTGAGCTGCGTTTACTTTTTCTGATTTAAGTGTGTGGAGAGCTAATAGTAAAGCAACAGCAAACGTACTAGAACTCCCCAATCCAGAGGATGCAGGGACATCAGAAATAGTACTTATGTATAATGGTATGTCTGGATTTACTAATTTAATACATTCTCTTGCTATATCATTTTTTATTTGTTTAAGATTGTTACATATCTCTGAGTCTGCATAATTTAATCTATATTTTTCCTCAAATATTGATTCATGTTTTTTTACCGTAACATATACATATTTATTAATTGTTGAACTAATAAATGAGCCACCAAACTTCTCATAAAAATAATCTATATCCGTACCACCTCCAGCAAAACTTACCCTTAAAGGAGCTCTAGTTACCACAATTGAGGGATTATTTTTATATTTAACCATGTTTAAGGGACCAGTCGTAAGGAATATCGTTCTTGAACGGGTCAATGTAAATTAGCTCATTCTTATCATGAGGCATAGTCGCACAGTTTGCTAGAATTGCCAGCTTGTTTCCATAAGCTTTATATCCATTAGTTATACCAGGCGGTATCTGAACTAAACAATAATTATCTTCTCCTATAAACAGTTCCATTATTTCTCCTTTTGTGGATGAGCCCTCTCTTGAATCGTATAGCACTAACTTTATCATCCCCACAACGCAGCAATTGTTGAGAGTCATTTCCTTATGAATATGCCATGCTTTAACTACGTCTGGATAACCACATGAAAAATAAATTTCTCCAAATTTTAAAAAATGTTCGTCGGTTTGCTTAAGCATATGCAATATCATGCCTCTTTCATCACAAATCTTCTTTAATTTAATTACCTTTACTCCTTCAATCATTTCATCTCCTTTGACTAAAACCCTCTCTTTTTTACTGTAACTCTCCAATATTCAAGTGTTTGGTTGATTATTTCCTCAAAAGAAATTTTTGGTTTCCATCCTGTTAGTTTTCTAAATTTTTTTGTGTTACCTATTAGATAAGGAACATTAGTTGGTCTAACGTATTTTTTATTTTCTTTGTATTTAATATTTTTGACGTGTGATTTTTTTATTAACCTTTCTAATGCTTGTTTAAATGTAAATATGGCTGACTTTTCATCTGAGCCAATCAAGTACAACTCACCAAATTTACATTTCTGAGATGCCAGCCAATAAGCCTTCACAACATCTTCAACATGAGTAAAGTTTCTTTTATCAAGTATATGTCCTACCTCAAGTGTTGGTTTTTGCAGTCCATTTTCTATTCTAGCTATTTGATAAGCATACCAAGGAATACCAAAAACATTTTCCCTTCTTGGACCCTCGTGATTAAAGGTCCGTGTTCTTATAACTTTAAGTCCAAAGGATTTGAAATACACATAGCCAATTAAATCCTGCGCAATTTTAGTAACAGCGTAAGGATTTACTGGACGAAGAATAGATTCCGTATCAATTGGTAATTCGTTTTTGTAAATCTCACCATATTCTTCTCCTGAGCCAGGTATAAGAATCTTAGTTTTTGGGGAAAAATTTTTTACCCCCTCTAAAATATTTACAGTTGCATTGTAATTTACTGACATATATCTGTTGGGGTGTTGCCAAGACGGACTAACAAAACTCTCTGCAGCAAAATGAAAAATGCAATCGGGCTTCACACTTTTTATCAAATCATTTACACTTACTGGATCTGTTAAATCACAGTCATGAAAAATTATTTTATTTGTTCTGATTAGATGACTAACATTATCAAGTTTAGATAAATGATATCTTTTTGTAGCATAAATCTTAACATGTTTAAAAGTCTCCGCGACAAAATCGGCAAAATGCGAACCTACAAATCCGGTTATACCTGTAATAAGAATATTTTTATCAAGCATTTTTTTCACTAACTATAAGTTTTATCAGATCTTTAAGCCTTTTTTTTTTGTTGACCATAAGAAATTTACAACCTGCATTTTTGGCTGCAACTTCATCGCGAATATCATCTCCGATAAAATATGTTTTAGATAAATTAATATTATATTTTTTTTGAGCCATAAAGAATAGACCGGCCTTTGGCTTTCTGCAAAAGCAACCTTCGTCCCAATCATGTGGACAATAAAAAATATCCATTATCGAAGAACCATTGTGAATTAAATATGCATTCATAATCTCATGAATTTTTTTTAAATCAAGTTCTGACATTTTTTTCCTTCCAATACCTGCCTGATTTGAAATAATTATTATATTAAAACCATTATCCACCAGTTTTTTTAAATCATCAAAAATATTTGGCATCCATTGCCAATCTGACCATGATTTTACATATTTTGCTTTTGGTGGTTTTACATTTATAACGCCATCTCTATCTAAAAAAATAATTTTTTTCTTTTTAAAGAATTCATTTGTTTCTTTTAATCTGGATAGACTTCCAATACTAAAATACTTTTGGTGTGTAATAAAAGCCGATATTTTTTTTTTTTTTAAAAAATTTTTAAATAAAAAATCCTCAAAAGAAATATTTTTGGTGGATAAATCTAAAATTATTTCTTTACTTAAAAACATAAAACCAATATCAAGAAATTTTTTCTTTGTTTTTCTTTTTTTATCATAAGAAGTAACGATTCCATCAACATCCAAATTAATATTATTTTTAATTTTATTTTCAAAATCTTTGTAAACTGTAATCATTACAGGCTTGTTTTTTTCTTTAAAAGAATTCCACATTTCACCTAAATTCAATTCGCAATAATTATCACAATAAAGTAAAAAAAAAAAATCCTCAATTTGTGATGTCGCTCGCTTAATTCTTAGTCCAGTTTGGTAATGATCTGGTGTAATATTGTAAGAAAATGAAAGATCCCATTTTTTTCCATCACCAAAATAATTACTTATACTTTTGTTTTTATATCCAAGTATAAAAAGTACCTTGCTAAAATTATTTTTTTTTAAAAAAAGAACTAAATGCTCAAGAAACGGTTTGCCACAAACATTAATCATTGGCTTTGCAAAGTTCTTTGTTAAAGGGAACAATCTTGAACCAATACCCCCAGCCAAAATAACTGCTTGTTTAGGTTTATCAATCATTATCTTTAGAAAATTTTTTCAAGATAGATTTAATGTCAATGTTAAAATCATCTTTATTAGGTTTCAATGATTCTAGACTTGGTTTTTTTTCGAATACAACGTAGTCAAATTTTATTTTTAAATTCTTTAATCTCCTCAACAAACTGTCAAAGGGTTTAAAAATAGTTCTAGAATCATCAACAATAATTAATTTTCTAGTTTTCTTGACACTATCAATAATCAGTGACGAGTCAGTGTTTAAAACAGAGGATACCGAAAAAAGAGACACAGAAAAATTTTTTTTTTCAAGTTTTTTTGATATTTCTATAGCCTGTTCAAATGCAAAATTAAACGCAACTAAAGAAATATTTTTTCCTATAGTGTATTGAATTACTGATTTGTCTTTACTTATTTTTGAATAAGGGGATTTAAAAATCAATTTGTTAAACTTTCTTTGACTAACACAAATTATTTGAAATCCTGGTTTAAAAAGTTGTTTATTAAGGACGTTGCTAACCTCCTCATGGGTTGAAATTGTGTGACAATTAATCCATGCAAGAGAACCAAAATCTGAAAGGTTATTTAATCTTGATTGTGGACCTTCAAAACCACTATCAACAACAATAGCAAAAATTGTAAATGAATTTTTTATTTTACATAATCTTATCTGATTATATGTATTAACTATTTGGTCTAATGACAGAAGTACAAAATCAAGTTGTTTTGTAAAAAATATTGAATTTTTTCCATTCATTAATAAACCAAAGCCAAAACCTGCAAGCGAATTTTCACAATTTGTTGTATTTATAATATCCAAATTTTTAATTAGATCTAAATTTTTCGTTAGTCCTGAAAGACAACTTCCCAAACTAATATTTTGGCCAAATACTATTGTATCATTTTTTTTTTGAAGTCTTTTACATATTTCAGTATTTATTTTTTCGATATATCTCATGATGATTTCATAACAAAAATCGGATCTTTTTTTGATTTTGACAAAATAATATTATCATAAAATTTTAAGTCTTGTATTCCACCATGATGATAGTTTATGAATTTTTTTTTATTTTCTCTTTGAATTGTTTTAAAACCTAATGTGTGAAGTTTAACTTCAACGATACCAGGTACACTGTTTTCTTTAATAAATTGTTTATATGATTTTATTTTCTTAAAATAATCAACTACATCATTAGATTCTAAATATAAATACTTTAATCCAATAGAGTCTGCAAACTTTTTTAAGTTTATTTTTGACCTTCTATCTTTTATGGATGAGTACATCGACCAATCATTATTTTCAACTGCAAATATTAATTTTAAATTTAGTGATTTTGCTAGTACACAAGATTCCCAAAAACTTCCTTCCTCTATAGCTCCATCTCCAGTAACAACGAACACTACATTTTTTTTATTTTTTTGAGCATACGCTACTCCCAAACTAACTGGCAAATTATTGCCTAAAATACTTGAGGTATAAATTATCCCTTTTTTTTTATTTATAAGATTCATTGAACCATATTTTCCAGATTCCAAACCTTTTCTTTTTAGCTCATATGCCTCAATACTTGAATTCAAGGTTTTGCTCAGTGATAAGTGATAATGAATATTTCTATGGGTAAGAAGAAGCTTGTCATTTATTGAAAAGTTTTGTGCAATCGCAACTGATAATGCTTCGTGTCCAAGAGCTAAGTGTATAGGAATCTTAAATTTTTTTTTATTTATCAAATTATTAATAATGAGTTGTTGACCTCTCACTCTTATTAATTCTTTTTTTAAAAATGAATCTCTCATTTGTCTAAAATTTTTTTAACAAATTCTTCAAATTTATAATTATTTGAATGATTATTAGAAATTAAGAAAGGATTTTCTCCTTGGAGTGGCCATTTAATATTAAGTGTTTTATCATTCCAAATTATTCCACTAGAGTGTTTGTCGGAATGAGATTTACTTGCAATAATTGTAAGGTTTACATTGTCAGTAAGTGATAAACATCCATGTCCAAATCCACTTTCCGCAAAAAAAGATACTTTGTTAGCTTCAAGATTAAAGCTTTCCCAATCTCCAAAAGTTTTACTGCTTTTTCTAAGATCTACGACAACCCAAAACATAATGCCGGTAATTGGTATGACTAGCTTAGATTCAGAATATGGAGGAAGAGAATAATGAATACCTCTGAGGGTTTGTTTTTTTAATGTTTTATGATGAAGGATTTGCTCAGGCTCAATTTTTATTTTTCTTCTTTCATATTCTTGTTTATTAAATTGATGAGAAATACTTCCTCTGTCATCATGTAAAACCTCATGAGAAATTTTATAAAGACCTTTAAGTTTTGTATTAATAAAAATCATTTTCTTTCACTAAAATATTTATTCAAGGAATTAAGACCTCTTAAAAGATCAAACTTAGGTTTCCAATTAGTTAATGATTTTATTTTTTTAGATGAAATATTTCTTACACTTGGTGCAGCAGTTTTATCTTCTTTGATCAAGACCTTCTTTTTAAGAACACTACAACTTAAATTAATTATTTCCTCAAGGGTTATAGGTCTATCAAATTGAACATTAAAGATATTAGATTCTTTTTGTTTCAATGATTGAATTATTGCTTCGCATATATCGTCAACATGAATAAAGCATCTTGCAGTTTTTTTAGAACCTATTTCAATATTTTTTGATTTTAAGACAGAGAAAAATAAGTTTTCTACTGCAGACCAATTTTTTTCTCTCTCACCATAAATTATTCCAAATCTAAGTATTTGATAATTAATATCTTTATTTTCGCAAATATTTTTTATTAAATTTTCACCTAACAATTTACTAAGTCCATACGACGATGAAATTTTATTTGAATCTATAAAGTGTTTCTCGTCTATAGGCTTAATGCTCGTTTCTTTATCATAAACCCATTCACTGGAAGCAAAAATTATTTTACTAATCTTTTTTTTAATAATTGCATCCATCAAATTTATTGTGCCAGAAATATTTACATCAAAACATTTAATTTCGTTGTTCACACAGTCTTGTTCTCTAGAAATTGCTGCTAAATGAACAACATCAGATGTATTATTTTCAATTGATTTTATAAGATTACTTGAATTAAGACTTAATTTTTTAATTTTTGTGCTATAAGCACCTGATATGTCGATACCGTGATAAGGGATTGACAAATTATCAAGTTTTTCAGTTAAACGCTTTCCAACAAAACTGTTAATTCCAGTAATAAAAACTTTCATCGAAATGATTAAAACTAAACTTTCATATAATTTTGTTTTTCAGATCTATCTAAACCACCTTTGTTATCATGCTTTTTAAAACTCCAAGATCTATTTGCATTGCTGTATAAAATTGTACAAGATTTACAAAGATCTATAGCATTTTTATTTTCCTCTAGGTTTAATTTTCGAATTTTTTTATATGCTAAAGAATTGAATGCCTCAATTGGGCTAGTTTCCTTAACATTCCCTAAATTAAACTTTCCTTCTAAAAAATCTGCAGGACACAAAGCCAGAGTACCATCAGCTAAGATACACAGAGACTCAAAAACATAATGACATGGTTTTTTTTCTACAAAATCGCTAAATTTATTTCCGAGTATTATCCTTTTATCTCCCATATATCCTCCCCAATTATGCTCATTATAAGAATAGATATCGTCTCTTTTATCCGAATCTAAAAGTTTTGCCCAATATGCCTCAAACTCCTCATATTGATGTCGATTAATATCCTGAAGAACAAATCTAAAAATAAATCTCGTTTTACTTTTTTTTTTATTTCTCAAATAAATCAGTCTTTCAAAATTTTTAACAACTTTCTCAAAATCTAGCCCTACTCTAACTTTTTGATGTGTATCAGCCTGCGTCGCATCAATACTCGCTAAGATTGTGTCAATCCCTGAATCTATTAATCCGTTAGCCATCTCCTCATCAATAGAGTGACCATTTGTAGCTACGGCTGTATTTTTAAAACCTAATTTTTTTGCGTAGTAAATTCTTTCTACTAGAAAAGGATCAATTGTAGGTTCTCCTAAACACCAAAAATCAAACTTTTCTATGTTGTAAGCATATGGCTGCATTTGATCACATATGGATTTATACAAATCCATTTTCATGACTCTTTTTTTACGTGCGGTAGGCTCATCAATAAAACACATTGGACATTTCGCATTACACCCAAAAACTGTCTCAATTGATAGTTCGTATGGAACCAATTTTCCTCTTTTAGATAATTCAAGTAAGTTTTTTCTGTTACTTTTTTCTAAATTACATCCCATATGTTTGCCTTTTTCCAGTTAAGATTAATATACATAATTTTTATTAAAAAAAAACATTAATAAAAATCATTTTTTTAATTTATAAACTTTACAATAAAGCCCTAAATAGTAATACCCTCTAATACTTAACCCATCCTCAATGAAAATGATTTCTAGACCTTTTCTCTTAAAGAAAAAATTTAATCTTTCAGGATTAAAAATAAACTTATGAGTTGAATTAAAAGTATCATGATCTTTTTCAAGATATGTAAAGGATTTGGAGGAAGGAACTTCAATATAAATTAAACCATCATCAAATATCATCTCTCTCATAGATTCAACTAAATCTAAGGGATTACTTAAGTGTTCCATTACATAATTAGCACTGACAAATGAGTATTTTTTTTTGATAGAGTTATAAGAATCTTGTATGTAATCAATTGAATAATCATTAAGAAAATGACCATCTTCACTCAAATCTAAAACAGTAACTTTTTGAAAATATTTTCTCAATTTATATGCGAATACTCCACTTGCACCTCCTATATCGAGAGCTGTTTTGAAAGGAGAATCATTTTTCTCTTTAAAATTCATTATTCTTAGAATTCTTTGATCACATTCTGATTCTGAGGAGTTTAACTTGATAATTTTTTTAAAATTTTCTTCAGTTGAATTTTCCCTAAAAGAGGTATTTTTATTTCTATAAACTTTTTCATAAAATTCCCTTTCATTTACTTTATTGTTATTACAGGAAAAAAAATTTTTGCATTCTAGACATTCGAACCAAGCCCTATAATATTTTTTTTTGGAAAAGGAATTTTTTTCATACTTGTCTGGTTCGAAATAATCAAAGATCAACTCTTTATTTTGCGAAGAACAAAACCCGCACTTTATTTTTGAAAACATAAATTAATTTTTTTTTTACGCAATATTCCTGAAATATTTTCTTTCAAGATGAATGTTATCATGAAAAACTCTTGGGATGTTCTCATTATTGAACTGCATATGTTTTAGATCCTGTATACAAAGACCAAAAGTTTGAAGCCTGTCCTTCCAATATTCAGATCTCTCGAGTTGTAAAGATAACCTACTGATTATGTCCTGTGGAATTTTTTTATGAATTTTAAAATATAGATACCCTAAAAAATATAAAGCGAAACCGTTTTCAGGAGAAATCACATCACTTAATGCTTTAAGATTTTGGATTTGTTGATTTATCTTTAATTCTCTCTTTTCAGTGAAAAGTCTATGAAAGTTTAAGTGATAATTCATATAGAACCATATATCATTAATCTGTTCAGGTTTTGGTATGTCAGTGAGTTTAATGTCGCCAAATGCATCTCTAAAATTTTTTACTGCCAGTCTCTCACCTCTCTCAATCTCATTTTGTTTTCCAAATCCACCACCCATAAATCTTACTTCTGATCCTTTGTCCTTTTGTATAAGACCTTGGGCCACCATTGAGTCATAAATTGGTGTATTTGGTAAAGGTTGAAGGGGGGTTACGCTAGACCAATCTAAGTCCATTATTTTTGCAACATTCATTGTATCATTAATCATTCCTAAAGTTTCTCCAGGAAAACCTATCATTAAAAAAACTCTGGAGTGAATTTCTGGAAATTTCTTTAAAACTTCGGAGGCTTTTATAAATGTTTCTACGGTTCCTGGCTTTTTTATTTGTTTGAGAATCTCTCTGTTACCTGACTCCATTCCAATATTCAATGCGATACAACCGCTTCTGCTCATTGCGTCCACAACCTCATCTGTGCAAGAGGCAGCGATAACCCCATTTGTAGCATCCCAAGTTAAATCTAAATTTCTTTTTACTATGCTATCGAAAAGTTGTATTGCCCTAGAATGATCTTTTAATAAATCATCATCTAGCCATACAATGTGCTTTATGTCGTATTCTTTATTTAAAATTTCAAGCTCGTCAACCACTGACTCAACGGACCTCTGTCTGACACTCACTCCATTAAAGTTTCTCACGCTGCAGAAGGTACATCTAGCCCTACAACCTCTATTTGACAAGCACGTGGCAAATTTTGTATTTTTTGGTTTAAATCCGTGGAAGTTACCCATCACTCCATATTTAGACAATTCCTCCACATTTATCAGATGATAGGATGGTATTAAATTCAGGTCCTCTTCAGACGGAGTAAAAGTTTTTAAAAAAGGAATTTTTTCATTTTCATAATTTAGAATAAATTGCCCCTGATTTTCAAATGAACTTTTTCCATTAATATATTCAACAAAATTTAGGAAAGATATCTCCGATTCCTTTTGAAATGCCATACAAACAGATGGCATATCATCTAAAACATTCATGCAGTCATTTGTAACATGAACCCCACCTATTGATACAGGTAAGTCAAAACTTTCTAAGTATTTGCAAACATTCTTTAAGGATTTATGCGTCATTGTAAACATACAACTTACTCCAATAAAATCAGGTGTAAACTCCCTTAAACAATCATCAATCTTCTTCTTCCAAAACTTGTCATAATCGAATTCATTTTTATTATGGAAACAGTACTTAAGAATCTCGTGATTAAGATTCAGAATCTCAACTTCAATTTTTTTATTAATTAATTTTGTTGCAAGGCAAGCTAAACCATATGGCGGATAATTTGGGTATCTTCCAACATCAGCAGTTTTCCTATTAAATAAATCCGCATCACCATCAGGAGGGTTAATAAGCAAAACTTTTTTAATTTTATTTTTAAAATTTTTTTTCAAAAACAAATCTAAAGTTTCTTTGTTAGGGATCAATTTGTATTCAATTTTTTTGGTATCATCCATAATAAGGGTCTATAATAGGTTTTTTGATTTTTTATGTAAACTAAAAATTTTTTCTGAAAAATGTTTTATATTCTCTATTGAACTAGATTTGGATATAAAACCGATTTTTTTTGCCTTCTCACAACTTGAAATAGTTTTGGGTTTGTTTATCAGTGCTATTTCTTTTAAAACATTAAAGCATTTCAGATTATAATTTTTTATGAAAAAATTCAACATTTCAAGCTTTGTAGTTGGCTGTTTAGAAAAAATATCTACTGCATCATTCTTTGGTTTACACAAAATTAAATCAATAATTCTTATAATGTCATCTGTATTGATGTAATCTCTAATAAAATTCGATGAAGTTGTTTTAAGTTTAATCCCTTTTATGGCCGATCTAATCAAAATAGAAAAAAAAAAACTTGCATTTATGTTAATAAATTCGCTAATAAAACCGAAGATTCTTAAATCAATAATTTTTAAATCGCTAAACTTTCTGTGAACAACTTCTGCTTTCAATTTTTTTAAAAAATAAAAGTTTATATCTTTACTATCTAAGTTGATTCTAATTTGCCTTCGATTTCTGGCCTCATCATAGTTTCCATTACCTAAAAAAAAACCACCTGTAGACATTGTAAAATAGCTAATATTTGATCTTTTTTTTAAAAAATCGATGATATTAAAATCTAAAATCTCGGAATAATCTTTGGATATTGTTGATATTTCTTGATTTTTTTTAGGATCACCTACACCAGTACAATTAATTATACATGTTAAATCTGATGGAGGACAAAATTTTTTTAAAGGATTAAATTCTAAAATATGAATTCTTTCTCTTTTGTCTAATTTTTTAGTGAATCTATCTAATTCTAGAAAATTAGAACTCATAACGTAAACATCCTCACGTTTTACAAAGCTAAATAACAAGCTTTTCCCAATTTGACTATTAGGTCCAATAATTAGTTTCATATTTTTTGAATTAGAGATTTTTATTTATTTAGTAAAAAAAATATTTATATTGTTAAATATATATGAGTGACGATAACAAAACATTTAAAAAAAAATGCTTTTCTGAAATATCAAAACAATCTAAGGATAAGAACTTTATAAAACTAACTGATGAATGGTTTAGTAAATCTGTTGAACATAACTATTCTTATCACTTTGATTGGCTTGGCAGACCAGTTATTCAATATCCTCAAGATTTAATTTTAATTCAACAAATTATTTGGAAAGTAAAACCAGATCTAATAATTGAAACTGGGATTGCACGAGGAGGTTCTCTATTATTTGCTGCTAGTATTCTCGAACTTATTTCACTTTACAAAATAAATAAACAATCAATCGTTTTGGGTATTGATATTGAAATTAGGAAACATAACTTGTTAGAAATAAAAAAATCTCCTCTCTTCAAAAGAATTAAATTAATAGAAGGTTCAAGTATCAACCAAGATGTGACTAACAAAGTTAAAAAAATTTCAAAAAAATTTAAAAATGTTTTAGTTTTTTTAGATAGCAACCACTCCCATAATCATGTTCTTGAAGAATTAAAAATTTATTCAAAACTAGTTACAACCAACAGTTATTGTGTTGTTTTTGATACAGCAATTTCTAAACTGAATAACAAATTTAATATCGGAAAGAGTTGGTCATCTAAAAAAAATCCATCTTCTGCAATTAAAGAGTTTTTAAATTACATTTCAAAAAAAAAAATATATGATGAGTTCGATAAAAGAGTAAAATTTGCAGTTGATTGCTTTTATGAAAATCAAGCTATGATAACCGTAGCCCCTGGTGGATTCCTAAGAAGGCTGTAAATTATCATCTATGAAATTGATTATTGTAGGAGTTAATGTTTGAATTTTCGTCAAAATTTATAATTTTCATTATATTTTTATTTCTCCTCAATTTATCTTTAAAAAAACTAAAAAGCTTAATTCTAAATAATTTATAATTAATAATTTTTAAAAAAAGAAAAAAGCGTAAATTATAACTTTGATTTTTAATATCTTTTTGGAATTGTTTGATTAATTCTTTTTGTAAAATTTTATTTGAATCACATTCAAGTAATTGAAGATAACTAAAGAAAAAAAAATTTTTATAGTTAACAAAAAAATCTGAATCTTTTTTAAACTTTTCTTCAATAGATAATAAAGTGTCAAGAAATGTAGAAGGAAAGTTATGCATACTTTTTATTGGCGCATATTTAATTTTAACTCCGTGATGCATTTTTTTAAAAGTTTTTGGATTTTTAATATGGTTTGCAGCGTTATCTCTAGGCGTAACATTAATAAGTGTTAAAAAATCGTTTATTTGAATGATTGTTTCAGTTGAACGTAAAGCTGAAACTGCACAGGCGGTCATTGGATCTGGTGGTATAAAAAGTTTTCCAACTACTTTTATGATTTTTTTTATAATTTTTTGAGAAAATACAGCTCTCGGAAAGAAAGGTGTGATTTGTTTGACATTTCCACTTAAACTTCCAGATTCATAAAGATCATTAAGTATTTTTTTTGAACGGATAAAATCATATGCTTTTACAGAATTTCTCTCAGGTATACTAAAAGTTTTTCTCTTATTTTCTTCTAAATAATATCCATAATTCCACATTAACAAATCATGATCTTTATTTTTATCAATTATGTCGTTCAAAAATTTCAATTTATTAAAAATTAAAACATCATCATCGCACAATAGTAATTGCCATCTTCCAGATGCCTTTTCAAATGCAAAATTCCAATGTTCAACAATTTTAAGATACTTTGAAGTTGAGAAGTATTTTACTTTTCTAGAATTAAATTTTTTTATTTTTTTTCTTAGATCAATACCAGAATTATTTGAAAAAATAATTTCATAATCATTATAATTTTGATTAAGTGCTGATTCCAATGCCAACATAGATTGGTTTGGTTTTGTAACAGTTATAACTATTGAAAATTTCATTTTTAAATTTGACTTTTTATGACATCACAAACTGTTCTAATATCACTTTCAGATAAATCAAAATTTGATGGTAACCAAATGCCAAATTTTGAGATTTCATAAGAGTTATTTCCGAAACATTTAATTTTTTTATATAAGTTATGAGAGTTCACAGGATTCCAAAATTCTCTGTAGCCTATATTTAGAGATTCAAATTTTTTTTTGATCTGTTCTTTTAACTTTTTATTCTTAATTATTATATCGAACCATTGCAAAATCTCTCCCTCATCATATTCTTTTATACAAAGGTTGGTGTTTTTGAGAAATTTTCTATAAAGAGAATTCCTTTTCTTAATTCTAATTAATCTATTTCTTAATTTTTTAAACTGTTGGATGCCAACTGTTGCTTGCAAATCCGTATATTTAAAATTAAAACCTATACCTGGGTGTTCATCTTTTCCTCCTGTCCCTCTTGTAATCCTTCCCTGATCTTTTAACTCAAATAATTTGTCTTTAATCCTTTTATTATCTGTAACAATCATACCACCTTGTCCTGTGCTTAATGTTTTTGCCGCTGAAAATGAAAAACACCCACAATCACCAAAAGTGCCTAAATATTTTTTTTTATATTTTGAACCTAACGCCTCAGCTGAATCGCAAATTAATTTAAGATTAAATTTTTTACAAATTTTCTGAATTTTTTGATATTCACAAGCTCTTCCATTAACATCAACTGTTATTAGCGCTTTAGTTTTTTTTGTTATAGATTTTTCAATTTTTTTTACATCGATATTTAAATTTTCATAATTGATATCTATAAATTTAACTTTAGCTCCAACAAGTTTAGCGGCATTCGCAGTTGCAATAAATGTAAAATTTGGAATTAAAACCTCGTCATCTCGTTTAACTCCTAACGCCATTAATGATAATGCAATTGCTGACGTTCCACTCGTGGTTGCTGTGGCATATTTGGTACCGATAAAATTCGAAATTTTTTTTTCAAAATCTCTGGTAACACTACCTTCATTCAAATAATTTGTTTTTATTAACTCTGATAAACTTTTCTTTTCATTATTATCGAATGAGGGGGCAAACCAATGTAAATTATTTTTTTTCATCTAGCAGGAATTCCTTTAACTTTTGAATTTTTATGAATATTTTTTGTTACCACTGCACCTGCACCGACGATAGCATCATCACCAATTACTACTTTCGGAAGAATAATTGCACCCGAACCAATATACACATTATTACCTAGAGTCACATTCCCAAGAATTCTTGCTCCTGGACATATTGTATTAAAATTACCTATTTCACAATCATGATGAATAGATGAGTCTATATTAAATTTACAGTGATTTCCTATTTTTACATTTGCCATTACTTTGACATTACGCTGAAAAATATTTCCATTACCAAATTTTATTAGTTCAGAAATATAACTTTTACTACTAACAAAATTCACAAATTTTTTATTATTATAAAATTTTTTTATCAAATTCTTTTTTAAGTTGGGATTATCCAGTCCGCACAAAAAAGATGAATCTAATTCATCAATAAAATCATTATCATTTCCTAAATATTCAGTTTCGCTAATTTTTTTTTTATTTTTATCAATTACACCTAATAACTTAAAATCTTTTTCAAGGTTGATTTGGTCTACTAAATCTGAATCAAGTCCAATTAAAATTAACCTTTTTTTTTTCATAATTAACTTAAAAGTTTTTCTAAAATAATTTTAGGAGCATATTTTTTTTCGTATGTAGATCTTGCATTTCTACCTATTTGAAGCCTTAATTCTTTTGTATTTATTACTCTTATGAGGTTATCTAACATTTGTTCGTGATTACAAGATAACAAGCAGTTTTTTTCATGTATTAATTCTGGCATTGATTTTCTTAAATTCTTGTCTGCAACTAATACACCAGCAGA
>MDSZ01175989.1_pt1 | contig 18240 bp, 12 predicted proteins | sample 811201 | NCBI WGS metagenome assembly MDSZ01 (sample SAMN05326647, study PRJNA326480) | marine metagenome | isolation source: seawater | place: Indian Ocean: North | collected 2010
TTCATTCTTTTTGGCATTATAGGAGATAATAAAATAGCACATATCCTTAATGCTTCAGCACCAGTATATAAAACTGCTCCTGCAGATTCTAGATCTTCCTTTACAAGTTTCCAAGGCGCCCTGTGTTCAAAGTATCTATTAATACTTCGAACAAACTGAAGTGTATCTTCAATTGCTTCATTAATTAATAATTTTGACATATTGTTATCAAATTTTTTTATTAATTCAAAAGAATTCTTTCTTATTTCTTTTTCCTTATTGCCCAAAGAATTTCCTCTAGGGATTTGACCATTATAGTTTTTTTGAATTAGTGTAGAAATTCTACTTAAAAGATTCCCTAAATCATTAGCAAGGTCGCTATTATATCTATTTATAAAAGATTTAATGGTAAAGCTTGCATCTTGACCGAGAACCATCTCTCGCATTAGATAGTAGCGTACAGGGTCAACACCATAGTCATCAACTAAATCCATAGGATTAACCACATTTCCAGTAGATTTACTCATTTTTTCTTTATCCATAAGCCACCAACCGTGAGCAAAAATCATTTTTGGTAGCTCAATTCCTGCAGACATAAGCATCGTAGGCCAATAAACAGCATGAGTGGTCAATATGTCCTTCCCAATTAAATGTAAATCTGCTGGCCAAAGATTATCAAATGCGCTTTTATCATCAGAGTATCCAGGTGCAGTGATATAATTAATTAACGCATCAAACCAAACATATGTTACGTAATCCGAATCAAATGGTAACTCAATACCCCAGCTTAATCTCGATTTTGGTCTTGATATACACAAATCATTTAAAGGGTTTTTAAGAAAACTAAGTATTTCATTTTTTCTATGATTTGGCCGAATGAAATTAGAATTAGATTCGATATGGTTTATTAGTCTATCCTGATATTTGCTCATTCTAAAAAAGTAATTTTTTTCTTTTAATTTTTTTATATCACGAAATTGTCCCGTATCTGCTTCTTTCTCTGTAATAAATCTCTCTTCAGAGACTGAGTAAAGGCCTTGATATTCGTCCTCGTAAATATCACCAGCATCAAAAACAGTTTTCAGTATTTTTCTTACTACATTCTTATGCCTAATCTCAGTTGTTCTAATAAAATCATCATTTGATATGTGCAATTTCCCCCATAAAGACACAAACCTTTTGGACATTTCATCACAATGGTCTTGCGTTTTAACTGCTCTATCTTTGGCAGCATCCTGAACCTTTTGTCCATGCTCATCTAATCCAGTTAAGAAAAAAGGTTCATTACCAAGCTGCTTTTGGTACCTAGACAATACATCTGCTAAAATAGTTGTATATGCATGACCTATATGAGGTATATCATTCACATAATAGATTGGCGTTGTTATGTAATATGGTTTACTCATTTAAATTTTTTTGAATGTCTAATATCATATTTAATAGTATTAGTGGCATGAATAAATTCTGAGAGATAGACCTTGATACATCCTCTAAACACAAAATAATAGCATAGATATTAGCTTTGGGGTAAACTTCATTGAAATCAACTATTTGAGGTAACAAATTCGTTTTATCAAAGCCGCTATTTAAGCCTTGTCTATATCTGTTTGCTGCTCTAAACCATAAAGAAATTAAATTAAAATGATGCTCGAATTTCTTACTATCTTTAAGAGAAAGGCGACTATAACTTTCTGTAAAATTTCTCCATTGATTTGAATTTTTTTGTAAAAGCAAATTAATTAATCTTTCAATAGTACTTGTTGTTTTTTCCACTGGCTGACTTAAAAGGAATTTAGCTTGATGCATGTTACCCCTACTTAAAAACACTAAAAATTCTGATTTTTCTACGTTTTGGTTATTAAACCAATCTAGGATATACACATCTGGTATTATTGGGGTTTCTACTAATTGGCACCTTGATATAATAGTTTGGAATAACATTTTTTTGTGATCTGAAACTAGTATGAATGTTGTATCATCAGGTGGTTCCTCTAATATTTTTAAAAGTGCGTTTCCTGACTCTCCTTGACCTTCACACAGCAATTCAGAGTCAAAAATAACTACAATATTCCTTCCACCATTAGCTTGATTTAAATATATCTTCTTTTTTAAATGTTTAATAGACTGAATTATAATCCTCTTCGATTTAGGCAGTTTAATTTTGTAAAAAGGATCTATAGATTTTTTATTTATGGCTTCGATATAATCATCTGATATTAATTGATAATCATCATCTTTATTACTCTTTGGAGCCGGTAAAGGAACAATAATTTTTAATTTTTCATGCTGCAAACTTTTAAATCTTATACATGAATCACATTTGAAACATATTTCAGTTTCTGAGCTCATACAATTAATTAACTGAGCAAACATCAATGCTAACCCTTCCTTACCAGTCCCTGCAGGGCCAGAGAATAAATAGGCGTTTGCAATATTACCCGACTCTACCTTTTTTACTAATCTGCTCCAAATTTCTTTTTGCGCAAAATTAAGATTGTATTTCATTATTTTTTTATGAGCCATTTTTCTGGGTCAAGTTTTTGACCTTTACCCCATATTTCAAAATGTAATTTTGAACCATTTATTGATCCAGAATCCCCCATATAAGCAATTATATCTCCTGACCTAACTTCACTATCTACATTTGTTTGAATATTTGTTACATGGCTATATACAGTATAAAATCCACCTCCATGATCAATGATTATTGTGGTTCCATATCCTCTAATATATGTAACAGTTGTAACTACGCCACTCATTGTACATCGTATGGGTGAACCTGGTTGCCCTTTAATATCTATCCCAGGGTTATCTGTGGTCGTTTTTAATTTAGGGTTCCACTGCTTTCCAAATTTTAAAATAACTCTACCTTGAGTGGGCCAAGGTAATTGACCCTTAAGCAAATTAAATTCCTTAGTTTTTAAAGCCTCTTGTTGCTGACGAATTCTCTCTTCTCTTTCAAATCTTGCTTTATCCTCTAATACTCTTTTTATTATGGATTCTAGTTGCTTTATGCCAGCTGCCTTCTCTTGCATGTAATTAGCTAGTGCAGATTTATCTTTTCTTATCCTTGTTAATTCCTTTTCTCTTTTTATTCTCATTTTTCTCAAGGACATCATTTGTTTTTGCTTATCTTTTTTCAGTACTATACTTTGCCTCAACAAAGACTCTAATTTTAGTTTATCTTTATTTATTTTTATTAATAAGCTTTCTATTTCTTTTGTCATTTTTTGTTCAATTGAAGAAATAACCTTAAGATATTGAGTCCGATAAACTGCTTGCCGCCATGATGTGGAAGACAGGACTTTTTCCAAGTCGGACACCCTACCTTTCTGATAAGTATTGATAACTCTTTGTTTATATCTTTCTTTTAGGACATTCATTTCATTTTCTTTTGTTTTAATGTCATCTTTTAAAATATTGATTCTATCCTTATTTTTATTTTCTTCTTTTTTTAGACTTTGTATAAGCTTATTAATTAAAGCTATTTCCTCATCTAAGTTTGTAATTCTTTTAGTTGTAGAGGTTTCATTAATATTAGCTTTTCTTAATCTAGTACTTAAATCTTCAATCTCTTTTTTCATTTTATTTATAGCATCATTTTGATATCTAAGCTCTTCGTTATAGTCTCTTTCAACTTTTTGAGCGCTTAAAAAGCCTAATAAAAAATAGATAAGTACTATATTTTGGTGATATTTCATTTAAAGAAACCTAGTAAAGATGCTGCCCTGAATACAATGCGGATTATGAAAATAATAAAAGCTAAACCTCTTCAATTTTGAATAAAATATAATCCTGAAAGGATAAATGTAATTGTTTATCTTTTAAATTGTAAATCCAGAGTTGTTGTTCATCCATTTTATTATCAGATATTACTTTTTCATGTGGAGAACCCAACAATTCTTCTATTAAAGGCATCGTCATACCAATAGTTAATTTTGGGGATCTAGCTATTGCTTGCAGATATCTAGCTTGAGCCATTTTATGGTTGATAATGATATTTGATTTATAATCACTGTAGAGTTCTAATTTTTTATGTAAGTCGTTTAATAACTTATCATTTCTAGAGCCGATATCAGAAGATAGTTCTTTAGCCTCTTCTAAAGCTTGAATAGCTAATATGATTTCATCGGACTCATCTACCTTATCTGCAAGTTCTACTAATTGAACCCCCGCCCGGTATTGCAATGCAAATATTCTTGATTCTAATTTACTATTTAGTTCCAAAGCTTCAGAATATTTCTCCATAGCTTTTCCAAGAATTAAAATAGATTGTAATTTCTCCCCTTGGGCAAGAATAACATATGATTTATATCTATCAAGATTTTTGCTTCCAAAATCAGAAAATTTAGAGACTTTTTCTACAAGACTTAGCGCATCTTTATATAAACCCTCATCTAACAATAATTCTGCAGAATTCATCCACTTTTTTGCAATCTCATCGATTCGAAAATTTAAAGCTTCAATTATAAGAGTATCATTTTCCAATACTCTTGACTTAGCTCTCAGATATTTGTCTAACGCTTTTTCGGTGTCACCTAGGTCATCAAATACCAGACCCTGATCCATAATCTGATATGGAATTTTCCTATTACATTCAGCTATATATTTCATTGCCCTATATCTATTTGAATGGTTTGGGTATTGCGTTATGAATTCTATGAATTTACTTTTTGCATTTAAATAATCTTTTTTAAAATAGATGATTTTTGCTTCGTCACCAATAGTCTTCCTCCCTCCATAAAAAGTAGATAATGTAAGATATATCCCATAGTTAGCAATATCAAATCGATTAACTGGAGTGATATTATCTGGATCAGTAATTTTATTTATTTTCGTGTATGAATGACGCAAATCGATCCCAATAGCAAAGCGATTTGATTTTCCTGGATCAATAATATACCTAAATCCCATACCAAGAACCATTGAGGTTCCACTCCCACTAGGGTTAGTATTAATTGTTTCAGTATCTTTGTCAAAATAGAATTTTGAGGAGGCTATACCGTAGCCATAGCGGAAATTAATATACCAAGGATTGAATGGTTGCCATTGGAGCGTATTTGTAATGAGGTATTCTTTTATTTCTGGCTTAAATTGTATAGTGTTTTCGCTTATAATTGTACCTTCCCTCCAATCATCCGGTATGTTTTTTGGAATGATAATTGAACTTGATCTATAATTAATCCCAGTCAAAAAATTCATCCAACTAGTATTCATTACAAGATAAGGAATATTCAACATTGCAAAGTCAATATCGAGGGCTGTCCCAAAAATATTTTTCACTTCATGATCTAAAGCTGATACCTCTTGATCATACCAAATCCAATTATCAAGATCGCCATAGGAAGGTGATAATGAACTACCTGAAAATTTTCCATTAAACCCAAAGCCATAACGAATCTCAATTGGCATATATGTAATTGGAGCTGAAAATTCTCTTGCTCTAAACCATTTATCAAACCAATAGCCTTCTTCATATGCACTTTCTTTATCTGTCGCTATTAATCCCCAAAATGGTTTCTTGGAGATTTTTTCAAACAAACCCTGAGAATTGATATTCCCGGTAATAAATAGAATTATCACAATACAATTGAATATTTTTTGTTTTACCATCTGTTCAAATTTAAGGATTCAATTATCTTTTACAACAAGAGACTAGGTATATTACGGGCCTTAAAATTATTATATTATTAGGAACAATTAGCCACTTTGATTTTTAAATAATAGATGATGAAACAATTAATAATTATATCAATACTTTTATCGGTATTACTTTCTCAAGAATTTCAAATAGCCAGAGTACAATATGGCGGAGGAGGAGACTGGTACTCTGACCCAAGCAGTTTGCCAAATTTGTTAAATTTTTTAAAAAAAAATACCGCAATGATTAATGCTTCAAAAGAAGTTAGAATAAAATTAACTGATAGCAATGCAAAACAATATCCTTACTTATACCTCACCGGTCATGGGAATGTTAGGTTTTCACAAAATGAAATTATTGAGCTTCGATCAATACTTAGTAATGGAGGGTTTTTACATGCTGATGATAATTATGGGATGGATAAATCTTTTCGAAGAGAAATAAAAAAAGTATTTCCAAATAAAGAATTCGTAGAGCTACCGCATGATCATCCCATATTCTCATCTTACTATAATTTTGAAAATGGTCTCCCTAAAATACATGAACATGATAATAAACCACCTCAAGCATTAGCCATATATGAAAATCAAAAAATCGTTATATTGTATACATATGAATCAGACTTAGGAGATGGATGGGAAGATGCTTCGGTACACAATAATAATGATGAAAAGCGAGAACTTGCGCTAAAAATGGGTGTAAACATAATTTACTTTGCATTAACTCAATAAAATGAGAATTAAAAAATATATAAAGTCGGTAAGAAATGAAAAGATGAAAGTAGATATTTCAATTATATCCTTTATCATTCTAATAATTTTATCAGGGTTATTATTAACATTTATTCTTTTAGAATCTGTATTTTATTTCTCCCCTAGTTATAAAAAAGTCATTTTAGCATCTATCTTTTTCTCCTTTCTGTCAATTTTGATCTGGCTTACTATTTCTTTTATTTTTATAACACAAAATCGTAATAAAAAATATTCATGGACCTATTTCGCAAAAATTATTGGTTCGGTTATCTTCCCAGATAATAAAGATACAACTTTAAACGCTTTCCAAATTGAGTCTAATATAAAGGATAATCAATCAGCACAACTTGCAGATTCTTTCGTTGATAAAATAGCAAAGAAAATCAAAAATGTAGATCCAAATGATATTATAGATAAAAAAACTTTATTGAATACAAAGATTGTAACTGTAACAGTAATGTTTACATGTATTCTAGTATTATCAATCTTCTGGGAACAAAGTTCTGATTCTTTTTATAGATGGAAAAACTATAATGAAGAATTTTTAGCTCCAAAACCTTTTAAACTTTACAGCCTCACAAGGAATCAACATATTTTAGGCGGAGAGAAAACCTCAATCACAATTATATCTGATGGAGAAACACCCGATTCAGTTTTGTTAAGAATGGTCCCAACACAAATGACCCTTAATCAGAGAGACTCATCAGTCATCGAATTAAAATCAGGAAAAGACTCATCAGGTTTTTATCAATTTGAGTTACCTGAATTATTTCAGGATTATGAATACAGTGCCATTGCCAATGCAAAATATTTTTACCAAGCATGGGATTACGTAGAATCCATTACAGATACAATATTTGTTACTGATAGACCTAAACTTAAAAATTTTGAAATTAAAATTTCTCCACCAGCATATTCAAAGCTTCCAATGGAAATTCTAGATGGTAGCATTGCTCTTATCCAGGGCCTTTTAGGTTCAACGGTAAAAATCAATTTAGAAAGCAACAAAACTCTCAAGTCATGCTTTTTAAAGCAACGTGATTCTGTTAAATTTTTTAAAACTAATGAAAATAAATCTAGTGGAAGTTTCCTTTTGAAGGAGGATGGAAAATTTTCTATTCATTTAGTTGACCCAAGAGGAATTACAAATAGAGACCCAGTTCCATATCATGTAAATATTATACCGGACAACAATCCAACTATAAGAATAATTAAACCAGCACCTATTATCACCTTAGGTAATAACCAAATAATTCAATATGAAATAGAAATAGGAGATGACTATGGCTTTAATAACCTTCAACTAGCATACGAAGTACGAAGGCCAGATTATTTAGGAGTAGAGCCTTATATTGCAATGTTTGTAATTCCTGATTTAGATCGTGATACTACAAAACAAATCATAAAGTCACATTGGAACCTAACAGACTTAATGCTTATGCCAGGCGATGAAGTTTATTATCATTTTGAATTATCTGACAATGACAACGTATCAGGTCCAAAAAAAATAATTTCTGAAAGTCTCATTGCAAAAGTACCATCTCTATCTGAACTATATGAAAAATTAGAAAAGAAAGAAGATAACATAAACGAGCAAATAAGTGATAGTATAGAAGATCTAGTAGATTTAAAAGATGAAATCAAGAATATGGAATTAAATATTTTAAAAACAGAAAATCAGCTAGAATGGGAACAACAACAAGAAGTAAAAGATATTGTAGAACAAACTAAAAATGAATTAAAAAAGATGAAAAATATTTCTGATGCGATCAAGAGCTTGATGGAACAAAGTCAAAAACATGAACTATTTAACCCAGAATTAATGAATAAATTTAAAGAACTATCAAGTCTCATTGATGATATTATACCTCAAAGCCTATTAGAAAATTTAAGCAAAACACAGAACTCACTTGAGAAAATGGACTTACAATCACTTCAACAAGCATTAAAAAGTATGTCAGACAACATATCAGAAATAGAAACTGAACTTGATCGGTACATTGACATATTTAAAAGATTGCAGGCTGAACAGAAAATAAATGAATTGAAAAATAGGCTTGAAAAACTTGTTCAACAAAAAGATAAATTAGATAGAGATATAACATCCTTTGAGAATACATCTGACGAAAAAAGGATTTGGCAGGAAGAATTAAGAGGATTAGAAGAATTAGATAATATTAATGATGAAATTCAAAAAGCCTCAGAACTGATAAAACCCTTTAGTCATAAATCATCAGAAAAACTTAATCAGCTGAAAAACAGTGAAGAGTTCAGTTCGGCTAAAGAAAATATAGAAAAAACTATTTCTAATCTGAAAAATAAAAACATTAAATCTGCACGATCTTCAAGTCAATCTTCACTAGATAATTTAAATAATATTCAAAAAGAGCTAGCTAGCATCCAACAAGAATTTCAAAGGGAAACTGTTTCTGAAATGGCAGAAAAATTAGAAAAAATAATGCGCGATATTCTTTTTTTATCAAAAGAACAAGAACAATTACGTGAGAAAACTTTATCATTATCAAGAAATTCATCTATGCTAAAAGAAATGGCAAATAGACAGCAAATAATACAAGATCAATTAAGCCAAATTATTAATCAAATGATTGCTCTTTCAAAAGAAACTTTTTCTGTAACGCCTCAGATTGGTAAAAATATTGGCAAGGCTAACAATGCCATTGAACAAACTAAAACAGATATAACAAATAGAGATATATTTAAAGCCGGTAAAAATCAAAGCCAAGCAATGGAAGGATTAAATTCTGCCGCGTTAAATCTTTTTCAAAGTATTCAGCAGATGCAATCTTCAGGATCTGCAAGTGGGTTTGAGCATTTTTTAAAAATGATGCAACAAATGGCTGGGCAACAACAAGGTCTCAATCAAACAGGTATGAATTTAAACCTGGGACAAATGACTAGTCAGGCTCAAAAACAACTAATACAATCAATGTTAAAAGGTCAAAAAAATATTCAAAAAACGCTTCAGGAACTAATCAAAGAAATCCAACAATCAGGAAAACAACAAGGGAATGGTGACCTAAATGGTATTTTAGAAGACATGGAGGATGTGATATCCGATTTATCAAAATATCGTTATAACAGAAAGACAAAAGAAAGACAACGTAGAGTTTTATCTAGAATGTTAGATAGTCAAACTTCTTTATCGCAAAGAGGTTTTAAAGATGAACGAAAATCATTTTCGAGTGATCCAACAATTAGATATGTCAGTCCTGGAGGCTTGCCGATAGATTTAGGACAAAGACAAAATATTGCATTAGAAGCCCTAAATCGGTCTCTTAATTCAGGTTACACTAGAGAGTACCAAACAATGATAAAAAGATATTTTAATGCAATGACTCAAATTGAAATTCAAAAAAATGAAGAAATCATCCCTTAATATATTAGTCTATTTTCTTGTTTTATCATTCCCTTTAGGTCAGTTTTCATCATCTTTGAAAACAGCTAGGATGCATGAAATGAATAAAGATTGGGATTCCGCTATTTCTATTTACAAAGATATAATAGGTAAAAACCCTAATAACTTTCAGGCAATAAGAAATTTAAAAAATATATATAAAAAAAGTCAGCGTTATGACGATGGGATTAATTTTTTACAATACCATCTTTATAATAATCCTAAAGACATTCAATTAAATGTAGAACTTGGTGAGCTTTACTATTTAAATGAGGAGATTGAAAAAGCAAAAACAATATGGTACCGAGGGTTAATTAATTTTAAAAATAACAAATCATATTATAGGATTCTATTATCCACTTACGACAAATACAGTCTTGAAAAAGAGATTTTTGATATGGTTAAAAAAGGAAGAGAAAATTTTGGTAAAAGTTTTCTAGCTCAAGAAATAGGTAATTATTATCAACGAAGAAAAAATTATAAAAAAGCTATTGATGAATATATTTTAACATTATTGTCGAAAACTGGACGAGGATCAAATGTATCAAGAAAAATTTTAATGATGAGCGATGATAGTGAAGCAAAAGATATTATTGAAATAAAACTATTAGAAAAAAGCAACGAATATCCAAATATTTTATTACCAACATTAGCTGATCATTATTTTAAACATAAAGAATATTTAAAGTCTTATAATACCTATTTAGAGTGGGCTAAAAGTGGTTTTTTTAGCCCAAAAAAATGGTTTGACTTTGCAAACAATCTTCGTGAAGAACGTTCATATTCACTTTCTATAGATGCCTATGAATTTGCTCTCAAACAAAATTTGAAAAATTACCAATATGGTGAAGCTTTACTAGGATTAGCTAAAACTTTTGAAGATCAGATTACACCAATAAAAACAAAAGATATTATACCATATTTTTATAATGATAACATGTTTTTCAAAGATGTATTTCAAGTACACTCAAAAATATCCCCAAAAAACCTAAAATTCAGTCTAGATATTTATGATTCAATCTTGACTAAAACTCCTGAGACTTCATTAATCACAGAGGCAAAATTCAGACTTGCTGAAATAGAATATAGAATTATTGAGAATTTTGAAAAAGCTTCTGATTTGTATATCAATACTTTAAAAACAAGCCCACCAATGAAATTGAAGAAAAAGATTATTTTACGTATTAGTGACGTTTTACTCGCAAAAGGAGAGTACAAGAATTGTATATCTTTTTTAGACTCCATAAATACTATTTATGATTTCCCAGAGATAAAAAACAAATTAATTGAAGTTCATTTGTTTTCTGGCGCTCCAGATACAGCCTTATCAATGATCAATAAAGTATTTTTAACTATAGACCCTACGGATACAGAATTCAATGATTTAATGGACATACGAGATATTATAAATCATTACTATATTGATGTTGATGATGTTGGGAAAGAAGTTTTTAAACAATTCTTGAGATCTGAATATTTATTAAAGCAAAGAAAAACAAACGAGGCTAGTCAATTATTAGATTTTATAATAAAGGAAAACTATGATTTAAAAATTATACCAATGATTTCTCTAAGAAGAGCAATCTTGCTTAAGAAGATGAAAAAGTTTGACCAAGCATTAAATCAAATTGCTTCGATCGAAAATACTTTATACGGTGATAAAGGCATAATTATGGCTGGTCAAATATATGAGCAAGTTTACAATGATAAGTATAAAGCAATGGAATACTATATGCGCATAATAAACGACTACACAAATTCTATTTATTTTGAACCGGTTAGATACCACATAAGAATGTTAAACAATAGTTAAATGTTTAGAATAATCACAACTATTATATTAATTCTTAATTTCTCTAATGGACAAAAAATTCTTATCCCAATGGATCAAACTCAAAATGATCATCTAAAAGCATATGGAATTGCGTACTATGTTTTGAAAAGAAATATTAATGTTGAATGGCTTTTAAATTTTCAAGGGGGGTCTTTTTTGATAGATGACCATCCATTCATACAAGCTGAATGTAAGATAAGGGGTGTCACTTTTTTGGAAGTAGAAAATCAATTGATTGATATTTATTCAACAATTGAACAGAATAATATGGATATTGTTTTACTAGAAAAGGCTCCTAAAATAGCAATTTATACACCACCTAACAAACAACCTTGGGATGATGCAGTAACTCTTGCATTAACTTATGCTGAAATTAATTATGAGACATTATGGGATGATGAAGTTTTCAACAACACATTAGAACAGTACGATTGGCTTCATCTGCACCATGAAGATTTTACAGGACAATATGGGAAATTTTATCGGAATTACCATAATGCCCCTTGGTATATTGAACAAAAAACACAATTTGAGAATATGGCTAAAAAATATGGCATGCCTAGCGTACACGAAGAAAAGAAGGCAATTTCGAGAGCTATAAAAAATTATATATCAAATGGTGGATTTTTATTTGCTATGTGCTCTGCAACTGATTCTTATGACATAGCTCTATCACTAGAAAATATTGATGGTGTACATAGTGTGTTTGATGGAACACCAGCAGATAATGATGTCCAAAATAAAATAGATTATTCAAAATCTCTTGTTTTCAAAGATTTTAAAATTTACACAGATCCAATGATATATGAATTTTCAGATATAGACTATCCCCCAAGTCATAACCCAGTTACTAGAGGAGCTGATGCCGATTATTTCTCATTATTTGAATTTTCAGCAAAATATGATCCTGTACCAAGTATGTTAACACAAAATCATGTTCCTATTGTCAAAGGTTTTATGGGTCAAACAACTGGGTTTAATAAAAAAATGATTAAAAATCATATTATAATAATGGGTGAAGATCCAGCATCCGACCAAGTTAAATACCTCCATGGGAATTTAGGTAAAGGGACTTACACTTTCTACGGAGGTCATGATCCTGAAGACTATCAGCATTTTGTCGGAGATCCTCCAACAGATCTATCATTACATAGGAATTCACCTGGATATAGGCTTATTTTAAATAATATCCTGTTCCCAGCTGCAAGAAAAAAAGAGAAAAAAACCTAAATAATAGCTTTTTAATGTGGTTCCAGAAAAAAATTGTAATTAAAAATAAAAACAGAGGATTTCATCTGATTACTAATGAAATAATTCAGAATTTTAAAGAATTAAATGAAATTTCTATAGGACTATTGCATTTATTTTTAAAACATACTTCTGCATCACTAACTATAAACGAAAATTATAGCAAGGATGTAAGAAATGATTTTGAAACTCACTTTAATAAAATGATTCCTGAGGGAAGTAAGTATTATACACATCTTGAAGAAGGGATAGATGATATGCCCGCACATATTAAATCATCTATACTTGGTAATACATTACTCATCCCTGTTATGAACGGGAGTTTAAATCTTGGTACTTGGCAGGGTATATATTTATGTGAACATAGAAATAATTGTACTGCAAGAGAAATAGTCCTGACCTTGCAAGGTGATTAGGCTAATTACTTTTGAACCTTTTCCACAATTTATTTAACTCTTTTGATGAACACTCATCAATATTTTTATTTAAATCATTTATTTCACTTTCTAATAGTTGAAACCTTTTGATAAATTTTTTATTAGATTTCCTTAAAGCATTCTCAGCAGATATACCTAAGTGTCTACTAAGATTAATTACAGTAAAAAGAAGATCACCAACTTCTTCATAAATATTATCAAAATCTTTTTTCCTCTGAGCAATTTTCAATTCATTTATTTCCTCATTTATTTTCAACCAGACCTCTTCAATATCATCCCAATCAAAGCCAGCTAATGAAGCTTTTTCTTGTATTCTTTGTGAAAAAATCACTGATGGTAAAATATTTGGGACACCATCTAATCTAGAGGCTCTCTTTTTTTCTAAATGTTTTTTTGACTCCCAATTAATCTTAGCATTTGCTGACTGAGATGTCTTATCAAACACTTGTGGATGCCTATCAACTAATTTTGTATTAATATTTTCAAGTATATCATTAATTGTAAACAATCCTTTTTCATTTAAAATTTGGGCTTGAAAAACTAAATGAAGCATTATGTCACCTAATTCTTCTTTAGTATTATCGTAATCTTTTCTATCAATACTATCGATAAGCTCATATACCTCTTCTATCATATATGGGATTAAAGAATCACTAGTTTGAGCTTTATCCCAATCACAGCCATTCTCACTCCTTAGTATTTTTACTAATTGAATTAAATTTTTAAAATTATTTTCCAATTTTTCGTTTATATTTTTCAAATATGAGTTCCCATTTTATTTCTTTTAATATTTTGTCTTCCATTATGGACATATTTTTTTTTTCTTCATCTGATATATCATGATAACCTATTAAATGAAGTACTCCATGAATAATTAACCTTGCCACTTCTTTTTCATATGGCTGATTATATTGAAAAGCGTTTTCTCTAGCTGTTGGCATACTTATGTATACATCACCTTCAATTTTTCCTTCAAAATCATTGTGTAGAGGGAAAGCGATAACATCTGTCCATTGGTCTTTTAAAAAAAATTTTTTTTTTAAATCACTGACATATGTATCTGAAGTAAATATGATGCTTACTTGGTAGAAATCTACTCTTTCCTCATTCAGAGTATATCTAACAATGGATTGGCAAAGTTTTTTATTTGGGCTATCAAATTCAGGGTTAGAATAAATATTAATTTTTTTCATTATAATTTAAGTGATAATAATATTCATTTATCATCAGGATATTCTATCCTTATATGATATATTCCACGCAATACATGTAACATACCTGTATTCCCATCAACTGTTCCTTTAATCTTGTTTAATTCATCTAATGTTAATGGGCACTCGCTCAACTGCCCATCATCTACTCGCTGTTTGATTATTTTATCAATCATTGCTTCAATCTTCATTATATCAGGGTCCTTTATCGAACGGACAGCGGCTTCTATTGCTTCACAAATCATTAAAATCCCTGTTTCTTTGGTATTTGGCTTGGGCCCTGGATATCTAAATTGGCTTTCATCAATTTTAGATTTATCTCCATTAACCTCTGCCAGTGCTTGTCTGTAAAAATATTCAACTCTTGTTGTCCCATGATGCATAGGAATAAAATCAGAGACAATTTTAGGCAAGCCATATTCCTTCGCAAGCTGCAAACCATCATTAACATGATTTCGAATGATTTTTGCACTCATAGTTGGCTTTAGAACATCATGCTTGTTATCTGCAATGTATTGATTTTCAATAAAATAATCTGGTTTCACCATTTTACCAATGTCATGGTAATAGGCACCAACTCTACACAACAATGAATGAGCACCAATAGCAGTTGCGCAAGCTTCAGCTAAATTCCCTACAACAATACTATGATTAAATGTACCATTTGTTTCTCTCTGCGCGCGTTTTAATAAGGGTCTGTCATAATCTAATAATTCTATCAAAGTTAGGTCTGTAGTTATTTCAAAAACCATCTCCGATATACCTATTAGTCCATAAGTAAGTATGGGCGCTAAAAAGCTGTTGAGTGTAAGTAGCTGTATATCTAAAAAGATATTTGACCAAGTTTGTTCTTTAAATAGTCCGAGTGCAATTACTACTATAAGGCTAGATCCAATTAAAGCAAACATTGTCGTAAATAATTGGCTCCTCTTTCTTAATTTGCGAATGTTATATACCCCTACCGTTGAAATAAATAATGAAGTTATAACAAAGTCAATATTTTGACCCATCATTAACCCAACCAATATTGATACTGCAACTGTCGACATGAAACCAATTCTTGCATCAAACAGAATTGTTAATGTCATCGCACCTACAGCAACAGGGACTAGATACTCTGAGAACTCAAAATACGTAATAATGAGGTATGCTAAAAACATTTGTAATAAAATGACTATTGACATTAAGAGTATCATTTTTGAATCATTAAAAACATCTATTCTATACATATATAAAAATGTAAAAAATAACGATATTACAATCGATAATAAGATAACTCTTCCTAAGTAATTCCATACATTATTTAAAGATCTACCTTTATTCTGATTATCAATTGCGATTGTTAAAGAATTCAATTTTTGAAGTACATCTTCTGTTATCCTAATATTTGCATCAACAATTAGTTCCCTCTCAAGGACAACACCTTTACTGCGTGGCACTTGCTTAATACTTAACTTTTGGTTTGACAAAGTTACTTTTCTATCAAACAATAAATTAGGCGTCATGAACTCTACAATGATATCGTAACCAATATCAGAGAAAAAATCTTCTGTATTTGTTTTGTTAATGTATTCTTCTTTCGCTTTTATCCATGCCACCTCAAGACTATTGAAGTCCTGCTTATTAACAATAATTGGCACCTGCCCTTGATTAATTTTTACTTTGTCACTTATTATGCTATCCATTGAAATATCATATATCCCTTCAGACCATCTATTTTTACATATTTGACTAACAATGTTTTTATGAGCGATCCAGTCTTTAATTTTTCTAGGATCTGCTTCAACATTGAAATATTTACTCCATGAAGAGTCTTTTAAAGTTGTGAATGGATATTTACTTTTGAACGATTCCAAAACAATGGATAAGCTGGTACTATCAGCTATAAATTCATTTTTTGCTTTTTCAGCAGTAAGGTGGTATTTACGCTCATAATATAGTTGTTTAGATTCGTTAAATCTATATTTTGCATATCTGAGGTCTTTAATTGATTCAAAAAAATCATCAATCGCTGTTAGCTGCTCATTAACAATATTTTTTTTTCTATTAAAAATAAAAGGGACAGATTTTTTTTCAATTATTTTATCTTCTTCGTAATCACTTAAGGTTTTCAAAATGGGAAAAGTAAAAGGAGCAATAATTGGTTCCCTTGTAATATCATTCAACTTGTATGAATATTGTAAAACTTCTCCCCTTGGGAACAGGAAGGAAATAAGTATCACGAGAGAAAAAATGATGCTGATCTGGCGCCAATTTTCAATGAAAAATGAAAACCTACTTTTGATTAATAAAATTGATCTTATTTGCTTTAACATTTATTTTCTATTTTGCAATTACAATTCTTAGAGTTAGTCTGTAAGCCGAGTCCTGTTCACCCATCGGGATCAATGATCATTTATCTGCGCTTAATATTGCTAATAAGCTGAAGCGACCTACCCGTTCATCAAACGATGCGAACAACATCTTTGAACCTATTCGGTCTTGCACCAAGAGGGGTTTACAAGCTCTATCTCTTTAAAGAAAGACTGGTAGTCTCTTACACTACCATTTCACCCTTACCTAAAAGAAATTTTAGGCGGTATATTTTCTGCTGCACTTTCCATATCCTCACGGATTCCTTGAGTTACAAGGCTCTCTGTTCTGCGGTGCTCGGACTTTCCTCTCTTTAGGGATAATACATCACTTAAGAGTAACCATCCAACTAACTCAATAAAATATAATTAATTTTTCTTACTATAAACAAATCGGCCACAATTAAAACATGTGTGCGTTTTCCCCGCTCTTATTTCTGATGCCATTTGAATTGGCAAGGCAGCACCACAGCCCCCACAAGAATCCCCAGAAAGAGGAACCACAGCAACTCCTGATCTTGCTGACATTACTTTTGAATATATTTCTATAGTACTAGAATCAATTTTTGAGATTTGTTCTTCGCGAGAATTTACAAGAGCAGCTTTCTCTTCAGCTGTTTCTGACAAAGCTGATTCTAATTTTTTTCTGCGCACATCTAAGTCTGTTTTTAGTTCTGAAAGTGTTTGCTCATTTTCACCTATATTTTTTTCTAATTCCTCACTTTCCTCTATGTGCGCTATTATTTGAGATTCATAATCTTCTTTCTTTTCTTTTAAGTGATCAATCTCAAGAGTTAATGCATCGTACTGTTTATTGTTTGTAACTAAAAATAATTGGTCTGTTAGCTTATTTATTTTTTCTTGTATAGTTTTATTAGCCGTTTCTGATTTACTTAAACTTAAGTTTAAATCTTTTGATCTCTTTTTGTCCTCTTCTACTTTTGATATTAAACTGTTTTCTTGGGCATTTAATTCATCTACCATTTTTGGCAGGTCTCCTAATAAACTATCTAAATCATCTAATTGCGAATCTATTTCTTGAAGTTCAATGAGGTGCACTATTGACATTATGAATCCATTCTGTGTTGTAACTATTATTATTTAAGTTGATATGATACCTAAAGTTATCTAATTAATGGCCAGATCTGAAATTTTAATTTTTCATGAATTATATTTTTAATCTAAAATGATTATCAATATAAATTCTGACCATCCATTTATAAAAAAAATTTTAATCACAGTTTAATCCACAAAAATATGACAGAAAAAAATAAATCTGAATTTATAAATCGACATGTTGGACTTAACGACTCTGATATAAAAAAAATGCTTAAGCATCTAAGCATTAAATCATTGGATGAACTTATTGAAA
>MDSZ01046073.1_pt1 | contig 18236 bp, 25 predicted proteins | sample 811201 | NCBI WGS metagenome assembly MDSZ01 (sample SAMN05326647, study PRJNA326480) | marine metagenome | isolation source: seawater | place: Indian Ocean: North | collected 2010
CATCAATTCCTAAAGGATAAAGATGGCAACAACTGAAGAACTTAAAAATGGTGGGAGTACATCCTACAATTTTTCAATTGAATACATAAAACCGGAGGACATCAAAGTTGAAATTGATGGATCTCCGCTTACATATACAACAAATACAAACCCATCATCTGGTGAATACAAAGTAGTTAGCACCACAGTTACACTCGGCGCAGCAGCAGCAGCCGGTTCTGGGAATGTACACATATATAGACATACTGACTTAGATTCGCCAGCAGCTGTATTTGCCGCTGGTTCAGCTATACGGGCACAAGACTTAAATGATTGCCATGATTTGGTAAGACTTGCAAGTCAAGAACAACATCAACTTATAAGAACACCTGATTTAAAAGATAGTTCTGTAACAACAGCAAAAATAAAAGATGGAACTATTGTTGATGCGGATATAAGTGCAACTGCTGCTATAGCACAAACCAAAATTGCTACAGGTCTTTTACCTAGTGGCATAACTGTTAACTCGTCAAACATAGTAGATAACTCTATTGTTGATGCAGATATTAATTCAGCTGCCAATATCCAAGGATCTAAATTAGCTGCTGATTCAGTAACTCTTGATAAGTTAGGTGGAGGTACGTTACCAAGTGACATCACCGTCACTAGAACTAATATTGAAAATCGCACGATTCAAGATATTGATATTGAAGAAGGTACTTTAGATAATCGATACTACACAGAGACCGAACTAAATAACGGTCAACTAGATAACCAGTACTACACAGAAACTGAATTAAATAACGGTCAGTTAGATAACAGATATTTTACTGAAACAGAATTATCTAACGGTGCTCTTGACACTAGATACTACACAGAAAGTCAGCTAGATGGTGGTCAGTTAAACACCTTATATTACACCGAAGCAGAACTAAACGGTGGTTCACTTGATACAAGGTACTTTACAGAATCTGAAATAACTGGTGGAGCTGCTGACGGCAGATACTACACAGAAACTGAGCTAGATGCTGGTCAGTTAGACAACAGATATTTTACAGAAACTGAACTTACAAGTGGAGCCTTAGACGGTAGGTACTACACAGAAACAGAAGCTGAAGCTTTATTCCTTAGACAGGATTCTTCAGAAACTATTGCTAGTGGAGATACATGGTCTAACTCAGATGCAAAAGTAGCAACAACGGCTGCTATCAATGCCAGGATTATTGACCTTGTTGATGATGTTGGTGGTTTTACAACTATTGCAAACGAGACAAGTTTTCCAAATACAAACCCACAAGGAGCTACTGGTCAAGCAGCTATTTTAAGTATTGGTGCTTTATCACAGGCTTATACTCCTAGTGGAACTACAGTAACTATTGCAAATGGAACTGTAGGAAATAGTACGGTAACTGTAACTGGAGTGCCTTCAGTTTTACCTCAAGGATTTGGAATATTAGTTGAATCTACTTCAACACTTAACACATATACTTTCCACAGATTAGTTCCAAAAGCTACTGAAGTGACAACAGTTGCAAGCAACATAACTAATATTGTTGCAGCTGGTGCAAACGTAGTCGACATAAATAACTTTGCAGATCTTTACCAAATTTCAAATAATGCCCCAACTCAAAGAGTGGATGGTGGATCTCTTCAAGATGGTGACTTATGGTTTGATAATTCCAATGACAATTTACGGGTATATGACGGGACTAATTGGGCTATCGTCACCCCTGCACAGAGTGTTCTTAACGATATTGCTATTGTCTCAGGTGCGATTACTTATCAAGAGGACTTAGGTCTTATAAGTGATGCTGTAACTACAGGAAGTTCTAATGGTTCATTAGATATAGTTGCAGACATACTAGAAGATGAAGCAACCTTTACTGTTACTGCATCTGGAGGAGCTTATCTAATTGATGGTGTATCTAAGCCAGCTTTAACTTTATACAAAGGTTGGACATATACATTTGACTTAAGTTCTAATACTCTTGGATCTCATCCATTACGTTTCTACGCTAACAGTTCACAGTATTCAACTAACGTAACTGTTACTGGTACTCAGGGACAAGCTGGCGCAAAGGTATCTATTAAGATTCCAGAAACTCAGCCAACTAACTTCCAGTATTACTGTACAAACCACAGTGGAATGGGTAACACCATCACTGTTAAAGATGACCCTATAAAAACAGTATCTGACAGCATAACTAACATTAATGCTGTAGCTGGTAACTCAACAAATATAAACGCAGTAGCTGGTAATAACTCAAACATTACTGCCGTAGCTGGTAACGCAACCAACATAAATGCAGTTCAATCAAACGCTACAAATATCAATGCAGTTAATGCAAACAAAACAAATATTGATGCCGTAGCTGGAAACAATTCCAACATTACTTCTGTAGCTAATAACTCAAGCAATATTAATAGTGCAGTTTCTAACGCATCAAATATTAATTCTGCGGTTTCAAATGCGTCAAATATAAACTCAGTAGTTTCCAATGCGACCAATATTAATACAGTTGCTGGAAACATATCAGATATAAATAACTTTGCAGATTTATACCAAATTGCATCATCTAACCCATCGACAGATGGTGGTGGTAATGCACTAGCTGCTGGAGATTTATATTTTGATAGTTCTTCTAATGAATTAAGAATTTATAACGGTTCAGCCTGGCAAGGTGGTGTTACTGCAACAGGAAACTTAGCTGGTACTGGAGCAAATACTTTCTCTGGAAACCAAACCATTAATGCAAACATTGTTATATCAGGAACAGTAGATGGTAGAGATGTAGCTACTGACGGTACAAAACTGGATGGCATTGAGTCTGGAGCTACTGCGGATCAGACAGCTAGTGAGATTGCAGCTCTTGTAGCTGGTCAAACTATTGCACCAAACGTAATAACAACAACTAATTTAACTCTCGATTTCGGTACCCTATAAATGGCAAAATTATTAAAATTAAGACGTGGCTCGACAAGTCAGCATTCATCATTTACTGGTGCCGAAGGCGAAGTCACAATAGACACAACAAAAGATACAGCTGTCGTACATGACGGCGCACAAGCTGGTGGTAGACCACTAGCAAGAGAAGATATGTCAAACGTATCTTCTGCTTCAATAGCTGGACAATTAGGCACAGACTCTATTGCGACATCTAAAATTGCTGCTGGAGCCTTACCAACAGACGTAACCGTTACAAATGACAACGTAGTTTCTAACGCTGCAATAGCTGGAACTAAACTTGCAAATGCTTCTATAAATGCAAGTGATAAATTAGAAAACAGTTCTATAACAGAAAATAAACTAGGAAGTGGAGTTGTAACAACTGCAAAAATAGCTAATAATGCAGTAACAGTAGATAAAATTGCAGATTTTGGTCAAAACAGAATTGCTGGAAGGATAGCAAGTGGCAATGGCAGTTTGCAAGGGCTAGATGCGTCAGAGGTAAGAACTATGATAAATGTAGAAAATGGAGCCACTGCCGATCAGACTAAATCAGATATTGATGCACTAAACATTAATGCTGACCAAGTTGATGGTTTGGAAGCTGGTCAGTTTGTAAGATCAGATGCAAGTGATACCTTAACAGGTTCTACTTATACATTTAGTTCATCTACTGATGAAAAAATTAAATTAAGTGGTGCAACCAATCCTTATATAAGATTGCAAGAAGGTACTACTAACAGAGCATATATTCAGTGGTCTGCTAGTGACAACAGCGTATACATATGGAATTCAGAAGAAAATAAAGGATTTAAATTAGGTTCAACCGCACAATGGTATGACAGTTCTGGATATGGAACTCTATGGCACTCTCGTAATGACGGTTCTGGCAGTGGATTGGATGCTGACACAGTAGATGGTTTACAAGCTAGTAGTTTCTTAAGGGCAGATACCGCAGATACAGCAGTAGGTGACATCTCATTTTCTGGTGGTGCTGGTGCTGTAACAATTTCTGGTGGTAGTGATATTCGTATAGCTGGTGGTTCTTGGGCAGGAGATTATAGTAGTGGTATAAAAATACAACCTGACCAAAGTAATAGTTATTTCCAATATCAAGGTAATTTGTATCACAGAAATACGGCTGGTAGCAACAAGCTTACATTAGATCAATCTGGTAACTTAACTGCTAGTGGTAACGTAACAGCTTACTCTGACGCAAGACTAAAAACAGACATAAGTACTATTAATGATGCTTTAGATATCTGCGGTAAGTTACGTGGTGTTAGTTATAAGTGGTTAAGAGATGGTAAATCTTCTATAGGTGTTATTGCACAAGAAGTAGAAGAAGTAATACCAGAAGTAGTTTTAACTAATGTAGACACTGACCCTTCTACAGGAGAATCAATAGAAGTTAAATCAGTTGACTACGGAAAAATAGTTGGCGTACTTATAAACGCAATAAACGAACTTAAAGCAGAACTAGACGAACACAAAAAGGGAGGTAAGTAATGGCAATCCAGAGTTCTGGATCCATTTCTATACAAGATATAGTAGATGAGTTTGGGGGGTCAGCCCCTCACTCTCTTTCTGAATACTATAGAAATGGTGGAGAAGTTCCTGGAAATAATACTAATGTTCCAACTTCTGGAGAAATTTCTCTTTCAAACTTTTATTCTGCTGTAAACGAAATACAACAGACATACAGTTCTACTAATACAAACGTAAACTTAGCTTCTGTCTTTGGTTCTAACTGGGGAACTGCTGTACCTAAACGAGTAATTATTAATAGTAGTGCAATTATGGGTGCTACTGGTAGTAACCCTGCTATCAACATACCAACTGGTATGGGTGGTACTTTAGTTATTGACAATGCTGGAAGCATCCAAGGATATGGTGGAGCAGCTAACGGTGGAACCGGAGGTGATGCTATAGCTGCAAACCAAACATCAGGCGTAACTATCAACAATACTGGCACCATTTATGGTGGCGGTGGAGGTGGCGGTAAAGGCGGTAACGGCGGTACAGGAGGTAACGGCGGTACAGGTGGAACCGGAGGACAAGGAAAATATAGTTCTTTTGTTGTACACCTACATGGTGGATACCCAGCTTCTTGGGGTTGTAGTGCAAGTGAAGCTTACGCTGTACAAAACGCTAACACGTGGGTTGGTACTACTCACTTCTGTAACCGTAGTGGTTCTTGTCAGCATGGTAGTACTGAATCAACATGGCATTGGAACTGTTATAGATGGAACTATACTAACGGTGGTTCTGGAGGATCTGGCGGTAGCAGCGGTGGCGGCGGAGGTACCGGTGGAAACGGTGGAAGAGGTCAAGGATATAACCAAAGTAGACATAATGGTTCTGGTGGTTCTAGTGGATCAGTAGGAGGTAATGGCTCTAGCGGCTCTAGCGGCGGAACAAACGCTGGCTCTGGTGGTTCCGGCGGTGCTCGTGGAACTGGTGGAACTGGTGGAACTGGCGGTATTGGCGGTACTTTTGGTAACTCTGGTGCAAACGGTAATGCTGGAGCAACTGGAAACACTGGTCATACAGGAAATCCAGGCGGTAATGGAAATCATACAAATGGGTCAAGCGGCTCAGGAGGTTCTTCCGGCTCAAGTGGCTCAGGAGGTTCTAGCGGAGGACAAGCTGGATATTACATCACCAATCGTGGGTCGATAACATTCAACAATTCCGGTACAGTTGCCGGCAGATAATTATGAAATTTAAAATTAAAGAAGTCACTACTGAGTCTGTAAAAGCAGAATATGAAGACGGTTCTTGGGCACTAGTTCCAATACAAAAAGGGCAAACAAAAGATGCCATACTTAGTCAAATTGACGAGTATGGTAATAGGCGTGCTCCATTTGATGAAGTTAAGGACGTTCCAGTTACCGCATCCGAAGATTGGTTAGACACAAGTGAAGTAGTACAAACAGAAATTGATTACAAAGATGCGAGACGTAGAAATTATCCTTCAGTAGGACATCAGCTTGACGCTTTACATTGGGCACGTGAAGGAGACGACACTAACCTTAAAGCTGTTGATGTAGCTATTAAAGAAGTCAAAGCAAAAATACCAAAAGGTACGACTTACAAAGAAGAAGAAATTGACAAATTATTAGATTAATTAATTAATTCACCCATATGCAAATTTATTTAAGAGACTTTTTATCTACTGATCAAAGAGTTTATAGGTTGATAGATTTATTAGATACATGTAAAGCATCTGATTTAAAGTTGATTCTTTTTAAAGATCTAATTTTTCATCAACCTAAAACCAAAATAACTAAATCAGAAATACATATGGTTGATACAAGATATCCAATATTAGTCACCCCAAATGGTGATAAATACGATATTGTTGACGGTCATCATAGGTATTTAAAAATGAAATTAGAAAACAAGCAAGCATGTATAGCTTTTGTTATTAGTGCTGAAAATTTTACCCAAATTAAAGATTCTTGGAAAGATTATCCAAAAGTCATTAAAGGGTGTGAAAGTTGTGGAGAATAATTATGGAATTTGCTGGACCAATAGCAAAACTACCTATGTCTGATGAAGTATTTCAAAATCTTAAACAGGCAACATTAGGTCAAAATCATGCAGAATCATTAGCTGGTGTTTTAGAAGACCAGTATCTTGTTAATGACAAAGAATGTCCAAAGTTTGTGGATTTTATAAAGGCACAATCTCTTGAATATCTACAAATAAGACACAATGATTTAATCTTTCATCATATTGTTAATAGTTTTCGCAATGACAAATGGAATAGCAATAAAGCTGAGTTTGATGTAACAAAACATTTTGATTTAAATATTGATAGGATTTGGCTAAACAGTGGTACAAATAATTCATATTCTCCACTACATATACATTCTGGGTTATTTAGTTTTATTGTCTATGTAAATATTCCTTATACTTTTGAAGAAGAGTGTAAGTTAACTCCAAACATAGAAGTAGATAAAGTTTTAAATGGTTGTACTGAATTTGTTGATAATTTCTTTTATTCAAGTATTAAAGTTGCAGTAGATAAATCAACAGAAGGTACTTGTTTCTTATTTCCTGCATGGGTTCCACATATGGTTTACCCATTTAAAAGTAAAGGAAGACGAATAACTATTGCTGGGAACTTATATCTCACAACCAAAAATGGAAGTTAAAACACCAACTATTATTATTCCGCCAGCGATAAAGACAATATCAATACCACTACCAACAGCTAAAGTACCTTTTTATAAACCTTTAGTAATACCACCTAGCGATTTAAAAAACCCAGAAGGTACTGAGCCAGAAGCAACGGAAACAGATACAGGATTAAGAGAAGTAAATATACCAGTATTAGATTTTAAAGTTCCTCTACCGGAAAACGAAATATTAATTACTGCGTCAACAACAGCAGTAGTTAGTGTGGCTGCAACCTTGACAGCTACAGCAGCCTTTAAATGGGTTGTAACAGCCATGAAACCAATACTAAAAACTACATGGAAGAAGTTAAGCAGCCGAAGAAAGGGCTGATCGGTAAATTAAAAGACGTTTCCGAAGATAAAGAACATCATTTAGAAGTATTAGGTACTTTCGTTAGATTGGGCGTTGTCGTCTGGTCCGGTTTTATCATTACTCTAAATTACATAGATTTGCCAATGATCAAAAAGACTGCAAATACAGATATTACATTTGTGGCTTCGATATTTGGATCTGCTCTTTATTCTTTTGGATTACAAACAAATAACGGAAATAAAAACAGTAAACCCCCAGTTTGCCCAATGGCAAATAAAGAAAAACCAAAAGCATGAAAAAATTTATTGTGCTTTTAGCTCTGTTATCACCCAGCATAGCTAGAGCAAACGTAGTGACTCCAGCCTTTACACACGGCTCGATGAACTCTACAACCACTACCACGCAAACTATTACAGAAGTGACCCAGAAGCAAGTCTTCGGGTCTTCAGTAGATACGTGGTCTGGAACAAACGTAACACCATCCGCAGACATCACCGGTACTGGTACAACGTTCTCAGTAACTGATGCAACTTTACCGTGGACATTAGAAACAACAACAAGAGCCGCAGGGCTAGTAGAGCAGTGGGATACAACAACAAACTACACAATAAACTCTACTACTACCTCACTCTCTGTCTTCTCACAGTAAGCCCAGCGTTTGCTGAAGGAGAGACCAATAACAATGCCAATCCAGTCGCCGCAGCGACCGGAAATGTGACCAATTCGGCTATACAATTCCAGAACAATGGAGCATCGTCGAGACAGTCATATGGCCCATCCATCCAGTGCAACGGAAGCACAATGACGTTTAGTCCCTTCTATATGGGCAACCATACCAATCCCTATACAGCTGACGAGGATACACGAGATTTGTATCCCTCTAGCTATCAGTTAAATGAAAACTGGGGATTTCAGATAAATTTTATGGTGCCCCTTGATAGAGAAGGTTTACGACAATGTAAAGCCATCGCTAAACGTCAGGAGGAGAAAATGCAATTAAATTACGAGCTTGTCCGTATAGACAACTGTACAAAAATAATGCAGCGAGGCTTTACCCTGCTACCTGGAACTCGTGTCTATCACTTGTGTTCCGACGTAGTACCAATTAGTTCATTAATTAAAAAAGAAGAAAATGTTAGCAATTCTAAAACCCCTCGTTTTAACTGGTTTAAAAAGCCCTAAATTTAAGGTTTTTGTAATTCAATTATTAGAAAAATTAGTAGAGCAGAGTGATAACGAGCTGGACGACAAAGCACTAGCCATTGTTAAAAAAGGTTTAGGTCTTTAATGTCTAATTCACCCAAAATAATTGAAAATTTCCTCCCCGATGCAATGTTTGCAAATTTTGCTTATAGAGTAATAGATCGACCACATTTTAGTGTGGCTGACTATACAGCAGATATTAGAGAAAGTGATGGAAGCATTGAAACTTTAGGTCGTGAGTTAAATCCAAATGTAAACTTTAATGAATGTATGGCACAGTCCATAATCTACAGACGACGTAACGATCAAATAACATTTTTAGATTTCTATATAGAAGCTGATCCAGTTATTCAAAAAATTCATAATTTATTAAATATTAAAAAGTTATGGATGATGCGTGTGAATTGTACTTTTGGAACTAAAGAACCACATCAAGGTGCATTCCATAGAGACATGGTTGGAACTTATTTTGATAAGCATGGAAAAATTGCCATCTTATATTTGAACTCCAATAATGGTGGAACGCAATTTAAAGATGGCGAGTTTATAAAGTCTGAAGCTAATAGATGTGTAGTAGCACCTAGTTCAGCAGAACATGCAGGAGTTTGGGCTACAGATTCTAAATGTCGATTTGTTTTAAACCTAAATTACGAGGAAAAATAATGGCAAACGTAAAACTAAAAATTGGTAAGCATAAAAGCCGTACAGGTGGGCTTACCAAAGCTGGCAGAGAGAAATACAACAGAGAAACAGGATCTAACCTCAAGGCACCACAACCACAGGGTGGTCCAAGAAAAAAATCATTTTGTGCTCGTATGTCAGGTGTAAAAGGACCAATGAAAGACAGCAAGGGTCGTCCTACAAGAAAAGCTCTTGCACTACGTAAATGGAAATGTTAATGGCTAAAAGAGGATTGTATGCAAACATTCACGCTAAGAGAAAGCGCATTGCAGCTGGATCTGGCGAGAAGATGAGAAAACCTGGCAGTAAGGGTGCTCCTACTGCTGCAAATTTTAAAAGATCAGCTAGAACAGCTAAAAAGAAATGAAAAAAGCAACTGAAGAACAGTTTAATGAACTGCATCAGTTGGTCACACAAGAATTTTTAGACAGAGTAAAAAGCGGTGATGCTACTACTCAAGATTTAAAAGCAGCCTGTGATTGGCTGAAGACAAACGATATATCAGGTGTTGCCTATGATGGTAGCCCATTATCAAAGCTGGCAAACATGTTGCCAGAGGTAGATCCAGATTTAGTAAAGGCGAAGCTTTATGGCAAGTACAAGTAGTTACTACAAGTCCAACCCAGAGGCTCGAAAGAAACGTCTCAAACAACAAGCAAAATACAACAAAACCAAAAAGGGAATAGAACTACGTGTCAACGCAAATCGACTTAATAGGCAACTTGGTACCTATGGAAATGGAGATGGGAAAGACGCTGCTCACTATAAGGGGAGTAAGACCAAAGGCCGACTCCAAGACCCATCAGTCAATAGAAAAAGCAGACTCAAAATACGTAAATGACCCCTCTATTACCTAGTCCTAAACATTATTTATACAACTTAATAACCATGACAAGTCCTGACGCTAAGAAGCTCTGGAGAAGAGCTATAAAAGAGCACTTCAACTGTACATGTGTTTATTGCGGAAAAACTTATGATTTTAATGAACTTACACTCGATCACGTACACCCTCGCTGTAAGGGTGGCGAAGACCTTACAACTAATGTTGTATGCGCCTGTCAGCAGTGCAATCAGGACAAAGGTAGTAGGAACTGGCTTATATGGATGAGAGACAGATTTGGACATATACCACTTAGAGAAAGACAAATAAGCGATCATATCGCTGCATAAATAAATGGAAGAACATTTAGTTGCTCTACAGGCAGACTTCAAGCTGTTTCTACAAGCTTTGTGGAACCAGCTGGATCTGCCCTCACCTACTAGGGCACAATATGCAATCGCAGACTATTTACAGAATGGTCCTAAGCGATTACAGATACAGGCGTTTCGTGGAGTAGGTAAGAGCTGGATTACCGGTGCTTTTGTCTTATGGACACTATTTAACGACGCTGAAAAGAAAATAATGATCATTTCTGCTTCCAAGGAAAGAGCAGACAACATGAGCATATTTTTACAGAAACTAATCATAGAAACACCATGGCTAAGTCATCTACAACCAAAGAGCGACGACAGCAGATGGTCAAGGATTTCCTTCGACGTAAACTGCGCTCCTCATCAGGCTCCGTCCGTGAAGAGTGTTGGTATTACTGGTCAGTTAACAGGAAGTCGTGCGGATCTGATGATTCTGGACGACATAGAGGTGCCAGGAAACTCCATGACGGAGTTGATGCGTGAAAAATTACTTCAACTTTGCACTGAGGCGGAAAGTATCCTTACCCCGAAAGACGATAGCCGTATTATGTATCTCGGGACTCCTCAGACTACTTTTACTGTTTATCGTAAGTTGGCAGAGCGTGCGTATCGCCCCTTTGTTTGGCCCTCCAGATATCCAAAAGACGTTACACCCTACGAAGGATTAATAGCCCCACAATTACAGGAAGATATAGATGATGGTGCCGAAGCAGGACAACCTACAGACCCAGACCGGTTTGATAACGAGGATTTACTGGAAAGAGAATCGGCAATGGGACGAAGCAACTTCATGCTTCAGTTCCAGCTGGATACGACTCTCAGTGATGCTGAAAAGTTTCCTCTTAAGATGTCTGACCTTATTATTACCAGCGTTAATCCTACTGAAGCACCCGACAACATCGTATGGTGCTCAGATCCAAGAAATATCCTTAAAGACCTACCAACAGTTGGGCTGCCTGGAGATTACTTCTACTCCCCTATGCAAATACAGGGAGAGTGGACTCCATACTCAGAAACCATCTGCGCCGTCGATCCCTCGGGCCGTGGCTCCGATGAAACAGCCGCGTGCTACCTCTCCCAGAAGAACGGCTTTCTATACCTACATGAGGTGCGAGCCTACAGAGACGGGTATTCAGATGCGACCCTGCTCGATATATTAAAAGGCTGTAAAAAGTACGACGCAACCACGTTAGTTATAGAGACAAACTTTGGAGACGGAATAGTTAGTGAATTATTTAAAAAACATATTCAACAAACAAAACAGAGAATATTTATTGATGAAGTTAGAGCGAATGTTAGGAAAGAAGACAGAATCATTGACTCTCTTGAACCTGTTCTTAATCAACATCGTCTTGTTGTTAACCGTGATGTTATCGATTGGGATTATAGATCCAATCCAGACGCAGCACCGGAACAAAGGCTTCTATACATGCTGTTCTACCAAATGAGCCGTATGTGCCGGATGAAGTATGCAGTTAAGCATGACGACAGACTCGACTGTCTAGCTATGGCAGTCAAATACTACACAGATAGTCTGTCTATTTCGGCAAAGGCTCAGATCCAGATGAAGAAAGACGAAGAGTTCCAAGACCTACTCGAACAGTTCATAGAGAATCCCCAAATGGCTACCAATCATTTGGTGTTGGGGATGGATAAAGAACAAAGACAACAAGCTAGAGGTTTATCTAACGGAAACTCAGTCCCTCACTGGAACTAGGGGGGTACCCTACGTAATACAGGGGAAGGGTGGACCCTTGTAGGGGAGCTTCGGCTCCCTTTAACTAATATCCGTGAATGATATTACTGAAAACAACTCCCCCAACCTACATATAAACAGTAATAACACTATATATGCCTAGATTGAAGCTGGAGAGATTCCGGAAACTGTACAAGAGTCTGAAGACTCCTTGGAAACCGATAAATTGGATAATTTTAGGTTATTTAATTGGATGGGAGAAGAAGTATATAGAGTATGTGTCAAAAGAAACTGTAGATACTGCCATAAAGGAGTACATGCAGACCTATGATGACCGCGTTTATAAGGCAGTAGTCCAGGAAACAGAGGATGGTGGGTTCACTATTGGTTATTTCCCAGAAGGCGATGAAAAATGACATAAATTTCTGAAGCCTATTCGCAATATGGACGGACTCAAAAAACCCCCAAAGCCCCTACAAATACTAGCCACACGCTTTTACAGCGGATGCCAAGTCAATAGCCGCAATGGATCGCGCCAAAAACATTGCACGGGGTCATAATTTTTGCCAATTTTTAGGCGATTTTCGAGCGGCTCGGCGGCGGTCGGCTCGCCGTCTCACTCTCTCGCGATCTGTAACGATTTAAATATTATTGATAAAACAAACAATAAATAAGTATAAATACTTTAAAACTCGTGAAATCGCTGAGATCCATTGGTATACCTGGAGTTTGGGCGATTTGGGTGTATATTTCCATTAATTTAACTATTGCACTAATGAAGCAATAAGACTAAAATTATATTAATTACGTTGTGGCTGGATAGCCGCCCCGAGCCGTAAGGACTAACCCACGCAATGGGAACTAAATAACAGTCTTAGCAACTGACTTAAAGTAATTGCTACCGCTGGCAAGCGTTTGAAGTATGCGCCAATAAGGTTAGGCCTTTTAATAAAGTTCGATTCTTTATATTGGCTTACTGTCCACTTAGACAGTATTTCCACTTACTTAATTAATTTTATGTATTACATAGAAGATCGCACCTCAACATGCGTTGAGACTATCGCCGCGTGTCCTTTTAGACGTGTTGCAATAGTTCGCTATGTCGGCGGCAGAGAGTACACATACAGCAACGTCCCAAGTCTTGCAATTATCAATCTATTTATTAATGGGTCGATATCCCTTGGCTTTTGGGCAAACAAGATTAAAAGAACTAAGGGCGTTACTTGTAAGCGCACTGGCTTTGCTTTATTTAGTCACTCTTTATTAGGGGTTAAAAACTAATGGAAATCGAAGTTTATACACGCCGCGATTTCGGCACCGAGCGCACCTACATTGCTGACCCTGACATAAAAGATGCAATTATCACTCTCACTGGCAAAAAAAGCCTAACTCGCTGGGATATGCGAGCACTTGAGAGACTCGGCCACACTTTCAGCATCGTATTAGATCCTGAGAGCAAATTAATAACTAGCAAAACGCTATAAATCCAGTCATAGCCTGGCTTTTGGGCGATTTGGGCGGTTCGATTCCGCCCTTTGCTTTTGCTACTCACTGAGAGTAGCCAACAATCAAAACATGAAAGTCTTATTTATTAAGAAATCATCTAATGCAAAAGTTGGGCGGCTACCAGTCACAATTACTGAGTCGGCCAGCTGTCCGAAAACATGCCCACACATTAACGGCAATTGCTACGCCAAAACTGGCCCCCAGTCTTGGATCTGGGCGAAAGTAGACAAGGGAACCGCTGGGAAAAACCTTACAGACTGGGACGGTTTGGCAAACAATATTAAAGCTTTGCCAGCTGGCCAGCCTTGGAGAATGAATACCAGCGGAGACATGCCACACTATGACGGCTTAATTAGATTAGATCTTTTAAAGCAACTAATCGAAGCTAACAAAGGGCGCAAAGGCTGGACATACAGTCATCACATACTGAACACCCACAACACCGAAGCAATTAAAACCGCAACGGCTCAGGGTTTCACAATCAACGCCAGCACCGAATCATTAAGCGATGCCGACGCCGCAATAGATAAGAGTTTAAATGCTTGCTCTATTATCAGCTCCGACAATCCAAATTTAATTGCTTATTCTTCTTTAAAAGATAAAAAAACTTACTACAAAGTAAGCAAGCCAATTAAAACGCCTAAAGGTCGCCGCGTTGTTGTATGCCCCGCCCAAACTTGCGAGCCTACAAAGTGCGAAACATGTCTTTTATGTTCTAAGCCACGTGACTACGCGATAGCGTTTGTTGCTCACGGAAACAATAAAAAGAAATTAAATCAATTACTTAATTCATCCACTTAGACAATTATTCCATTATGAAAGTACTAGTTGCTTGCGAGTATTCGGGCACTGTCCGCGATGCATTCGCAAAACGTGGTCACGACGCCATAAGTTGTGACCTTTTGCCGACTGACAAAGCTGGCAAACATTATCAGGGCGATATCTTCGACATTATCGACGACGATTACGACCTTATAATTGCTCATCCACCGTGCACATATTTAACGGTTAGTAATGCTAAGAACTGGGCGGAGCTGGTTCGCACTGGTAAGCAGCAAGCCGCGATTAGATTTGTTGAGCGCATATTTAACAATAAGTGCCAACGCATAGCGGTTGAGAATCCCGTCGGCGCATTGTCCAGCCGCTCAAGTCTGGGCAAAGCTACCCAATATATCCAGCCTTATGAGTTCGGCCACGCCGAGCAAAAGAAAACGGGTCTGTGGTTAAAAGGTTTACCAAAATTAAAAGGCACAAAGTTTGTCGATGTTTCGGGACTACCTGACAAAGTGCGCCAGCGTTTGCACTGGCTACCGCCCAGCCCTGACCGTTGGAAGATTCGCTCGAAAACTTACGACGGCATAGCCGAAGCAATGGCCGAGCAATGGGGCGCAATACGTCCCTAATATTTTTACAGAATCCGCCCAAATTTTGAGCGGATTTTTTATTTTTTTTAAAAATTTCGGCTAAGGCCGCTTCACACACACGGACGCCCACAAAATCAGGGCGTTTTTTATTTTTTTTATTTTTTTTCTAGTGGTGGCCTGGAATCTCAAGGTCGCTCACGGACGCAGGGTATTTAGTTGGTTCAACTCCAGCTCGTCCAGTTGCCCAGCAATGAGCTGGGTTTATTGACAATCTATGAATCAGTCAAAGTTTATTTCGGAAGTCTATGCAATTGCATGGGCAAGTAATCCGGATCTTAATGAGTCTTCTACTTTCCAAGAAGTACTCCAGGAACTGGGATCTCTCAAGGACAAGGCGTTAAGGTGGGAGATCATCATCGACTCTTTTAAACCTGAGCCGAAACGCCCATCACTCAGGGACACTCAAGCTAGAAGACAAGGAGAGCTATGAGTACATACGAAGTAAGAACCAGTAAGACAGTATTTAACTATTACAGGTTTGAAGCTAACAGCAAAGAACAGGCTGAACAAATGGCTATCACCTTCGGAAAGATTGGACGTATTGACTGCGTGCATGACAAGAAGAAGGTTGATTACTCGAAGGAGTTATGACCGAGTACAACGACTTGATCGAACAAGCGGACGAGCATAACAAGAAACTTTGCCGCACGAAAGACTTTAACGTTTGCGACGTGCTCACGGACGCAGACCGACAAACTATTGCCCGTATCATCGACTCTCGAGTCGCTAAGGAATACGGTGATTTATTTGAATTTAAGTGGCAGTTTCAATGCACTGGACACTTTCTTTGCAGATAAAAATTGTGACTACACCTGACAGTCAATAAACCCCCCTTGAACAAGGACAGGCTTCACACACATCTATAGGCGTCACTATGAACTCTTATCAAGTTGAATTTAAAGTCTTACCTCACTGGTCTGATTGGCGTTGGCATCTCATGGAGGCTGGCGATTATGAAGACGCAGCGTGGAAAGCTAAGAACTGGTGTGATACCAGGGGATATGAGCTAATTGATGTTAAACATATAACCGGAGTATATCCATTATGAAAAATAAACCTAATAGAGGACAAAAATACTTTCCTAATAATTGGAGAGCCGTAAGAGATCTACCCGAAGAGTTTTTGCCTAGTCTCTCGTATGAAGAGCTGAAGGAGTGGAAATGTCATCAGTATGTCATTCCCGATTCTGTCTTCGGTATCATCAGAATTGAAGATAACAACACTGGCAAGTACGTTGAGAAATATTACAACACCAAGCGCGGAGCCGAGGCTTGCATCACTCAAGCGATGAGGGAAAACAAGTCTATAACTATGGCTACGATGGACGGTATGTACCACCTCAGCCCCGAGCCGCCTACAGATTGGATATAAAAACGATAACCATTATCACTATGAATAGAACAACATATACCAGAAGGATGTGTCAATTGTTACAGCAATTGTCAACTCATCCACATAAAGAGGAGTTGCAAAAAATAATGTTGCAACAAATCCACGAAGACTCTAAGTTGTCTGTTATGGCAAGCAACTAGATAGGAGCATTTATGACACTATTCTCTTTTGGCTCCATCTATGTAGGTATAGAAAATGACAATTTTTTCGATTTTTCCATCCACTTAGGGAGACTTCACCTAGAATATAGACCAAGACCCCTTCCCACCAATGTCAGACCTCAACCCAAGCAGGGCGGTGACATGCTATCAGATGGAGAAGCTGGCTCGAGCGATCGAAGCCTTTAGAAACTCCGAGAACGCATATTCCAAAGAAATTCCTGCTCAAGTAATCGCCACTTTCTTATACGTAGCTAGTCACGATGACTGCAATAAAATCGATATGGAAAGAGAATTGGAATTATCCAGTGCAAGCGGAAGCAGGAATACTGATTGGTTAAGTGATCAACATAGGTTAGGAAAACCAGGTCTGGGCTTGATTGTTAAGTATAGGGATAGGACAAATCGTCGTAGACAAATACTTCAACTGACAGCCAAAGGTCGACAACTTGCAAACACCATGAAACAAATTCTTTATGGCGAACAAACAATTTAGAACATTGAATCAGTGTATTGATTACGCCCTTAAGAGTAGACCTCAATGGGTTCACTCAAGGTCGCGTCAAACTATCATCAATAACCTCGCATGGCCGCAGAAGGTCTGGGGTAATTGTGCCGTGAGCATGATTGACTGGATGGCAATGGACAAGCTCATCAATACGATGAAACATCAGGGCCTTTCACCTTCCACAATCAACAAGTCAATATCAGCTGTGAAGACAGCTTTATTGTTTTGTGCTCAACGTCACCTAATTCCGGAGTTCCCTACATGCTTTGTAGGAGCACGTCAGCATGAACCGCAACAAACACCAATTGTCTATACCTTTGACGAGGTAGATGCAATGGTTAAGTATGCAAGATCTTATGAGTTTATGGGCAGAGATGATCTGGCCGACATCATATTAGCTCTCGCATGGTCAGGTGCTAGACGTGGTGAAATCCTTAAGATCAGAGCCAGGGACATCGATCTCGAGCACGGCTGGCTATACATAGGTAGAAGTTTTCAGAACAAAGCTTCCAAGATAGTACCTATACCAATAATGCCCAAGCTACATGAAGTACTTGAGCCACGTATCAATAACAAGCATAAAGATGCTCTAGTTTTTGGAGACGACTGGGAAACCGTAGACACACTGGCTTATTGGTTTAACAAGAATCGTTCTTATGCATTACCTCAAGACAAACAGTATCCATTGAAGCAACTGCGCCACACATTCTGTAGTGCGTTGTTGATGATCGATACTCCAATCGACAGAGTATGTGACATCATGTGCCACAGCTCCGTTGAAGTTACGAGACGTTATGCCAGAGCGTTGGGCAAACAGAAGAGCAGAGACTTGGTTAATCTCGCAAAGGCTTACCACACAGGCGAGCTGCAAAAAATGCAAAAAGTTTTAACCGAGGAAGATAGATATGCAATGGCAAGGGTTCATTCCACATCAGCGGATGTGGCGGCAGACCCCCAATTTCAGCCACTTACGTCGTATAATAATGAGGTTTTCACATCCGCCGATGCTCGAAAACCCTTTGCGGACGTGGCGGAATTGGTAGACGCGCAC
>MDSZ01096279.1_pt1 | contig 18236 bp, 24 predicted proteins | sample 811201 | NCBI WGS metagenome assembly MDSZ01 (sample SAMN05326647, study PRJNA326480) | marine metagenome | isolation source: seawater | place: Indian Ocean: North | collected 2010
TCACATCTACAGTTGTTTCTGTTGTCACATCTACAGTTGTTTCTGTTGTCACATCTACAGTTGTTTCTGTTGTCACATCTACAGTTGTTTCTGTTGTATCTGATTCATCTTTTAATAAGTAAAAATAAAAATACAATACTGAGATTATTATAATCAATAACACTAATAATGAAAATAGTATTTTCATTATTCTAATATATATATATATATTTAAATTATGATTTAATACTTTCCATAACCTTATTAATTTCAAACGTTACCGTTGATATGATAGTCCCATAAAGCATGAATTGATAATCCTTAATAGCCTTGATATAATCAATACAGTAATTACAGATTATATTATGTCCGAATATTACACTCCAATGATTACATCCCATATATCCACAAAACTCATGGACAGCTACATTTACAAGAATAATAAGTATTAGTATAGATACAACTTTAATAAATGTATTCTTAATCATTTTACCTTTTTAAAACGCTATTAATACAAAATCAAATTTATTTAAAAAATTAAAAAGAAAAATAATAAAGTTTGATGTTCGATATTTATGATGTTGCAAATGTTATTTCAGTAATTGGAACTTGTTGTGGTTTATTTTCACGGGTCCCTCAAGTTTATAAAACGTATAAAACACGTTCAGCAAAAGATCTTTCAACAACAACAATGGCTATTAATATAACAGCGAATAGTTGTTTTCTATTTTACAGTATTGTAAATAAACAGTATCCTATAATGTTAAATTGTATGTCAGTAATTACACTCGAAGGTTCATTAATTTATATGAAGAAAACTTTTAGAGATATAAAAAAATCATCAAGTGGCACAAGCTTAGTTGATATGGTTGAATTAGAATCAAATTAATCTTTTTTAACTATATTAATATAATCCCCTGCATCTATCTCATAATATATTTCTTTTCCCGTTATTTGTAAATATGGTTTGGGTATGTAATAAAGTATCCATACTAATCCTGAATATAAACATGTTACAACCCATTGTAAAAAAATAAAAGAAACATAAACACCGTGAGCTGTCCTTATCATATAATAAGCTCTCATCAAATTTGAAATATATAAAAGATAAACCATTATATTAATATATAATATTTATAAAGATGAGGAAAGTAATGACATCTAGTTTCTCTAAACTGAGAATACCTTTCCCTCTATTAGATTGCTACTATTTTAGATGGGTAAAAGGGAGAGAGACAGGAATACATGATCATGCTAAAAAAGGATGTCTTATGTTTGTGTTAACTGGAGAATTGAAAGAAAAACTATATAATCAAAAACTAGAATTATTAGAAACGAATACTTATAAACCAAAGGATATAACTTTTATAAATGATATCCGCGGATATCATTCAATTTTACCAAAAGAAAAATCAACATCCTTACATTTTTACTATCCGAAAAACCATAGTACAAAATATTATAAAAAATAAATTATATTATTATTATATAAATGGAAGATGATTTAAAGTATCTTATTTGTGTTTCATCCATAATATTTATTTTCACAGTATTTTTCTGTAAAAGTGATATAATAGAACCAAATACAGACCAAGAAGATACTACTACAACTGATACTGTTACATCCGATACAACTGATACAGCGTGCCCAGATAATTTTATGTGTATCACAATTAATGATTATCAAATAAATATCGATAAATCAAAAATAGGAACTTTAGGTAATTTGGAAGATGATGAAAAGACAAGATTAATTAATGATCATCCTGGATTAACTTTTACACCGAGTTCTAGTAGGCGAATATTTAAATACGGTGATACTACTATTACTTTATCAAAATCAGGTAATACTCCTTCATTTAATATGAGAACAAGTAGTGTTCAAATTATTAGTAGCAGTACAGGTGGAAGTACTCGCAGTAGTTCTTTTCAATCCGCAATTGATTCACACAATGCGTCGGGACCACCAGATGGTTTCTTTACTACCACAACCGAAGAACCCAATGTTCAAGAAAAGACAACCGTACAAGAGAATGATTCTGATACGTTCTACATGGTAGGTGGTATAGTATTTCTAGTCCTTTGTATTGTAGCAGGTGTTGTATTTTATATGAAAAAAGAAGATATCAAAGGACTCGGTAAAGCAACAAGAGGCGCTGTTAAAAAAGCTAAAAGAAATAGAACAGCTCAAGTAGATAGGGATATTGAATAAATATTTATAAATTTGATTGAATTACATATTAATTTTAATTTAATTATGAAACTACTACAGAAACTTATATTTCAACAAAATCTTGAACTTCTACAAAGAATAGCTGATGATAAATTTAAATTAGAAGATGAAAAAAAAGATTTTATAAAAAAATATCATAAAAGAGGATATACTCATCTAAATGTTGTTAAAAAAGATCAAAGTAGTATTCAAGAAAAAAAATATCAAAGAGTTATGCGTTAAATTATAAAAATAATAAAATATTTAATTATTGGTGGGCACAACCATAATCGTGTCATAGTTTTTACAACTGAAGGTTTTATTTGTTTTCAAAAATCCTTTTTAATGATTATAACATGACATATTACATACCTCGAATAGTAACAAGATAGTTGCCCATTTATTTTTTTTATTTTTATTTAGTCTGGGATACATCAACGGTCCTTTAAAAATGTAATTGTATATGAGTTATAATTTAGAATATATTCTTATACTTTTTAATTATTATATAACATAAATTATATAATGGAATTAATGTTACAAAGGTCATCCCCTAGAAATATTTATAGTCAACCTGTTTCTCCCATAGTCTCTCCAAAAACATTTAATTCTCTAAGACCACTTTCGCCAGATGCATTAGAACTAAAAATGGAAAATGAAAAATTAAAAAAAGTCATATATCAATTAAATATACAACTAAGGGTAGAACAAGATAAAAATAGACGTTTAGAATATAGGGAATTATTACGTAAAGAATTAAAAAGTAATGTTTTATCTGTTAGAGACCCTATTAAAAGAAGACAGATGATTCATGATGTTAATGATGATGAGATAAGGGAAGGTAGAGAACCTATTATGGGAACCATATCAGAAGATAATTTAGTTGAATATGCTTTACGTGGTGGTGGTAAAAAGAAAAAACAGAGTAAAAAGAAAAAACCAAAGATGAGTAAAAAGAAGAAACCGAAACAGAGTAAAAAGAAAAAAAAGATGAGTAAAAAGAAAATTAAAGAAGCATGTAAATCAGAATGTATTAAATCACAAAAAATATTACCTATCTTTATGAAAAAACTTGGTAAAGATCAAAAATATATTGATGAAAAATTAAATCAACATAAAAAAGAATGTGAACCAAATTGCACAAAGTTACTCTCAGATCAAGATTTAATAAAGAATATTCTAAATAACCGATAATGTTTATTTACATCTCGAAATTATTTCTTTAGCTAACATTTTATAAGCTTTTCCACCACTTTCTTGTTCTCCTATTGTAGGGCATATTTCAATTTCATTTATGAAAAATTCACGACATTGCTTATCATTATTCATACAACAAGCGAAATCGACTCTACATTGAATTAAAGGCTCATGGTCTTTTGAGATATCTTCTAATAAATTTTTACCGGTTGTTAAACATTCATTTAATAGTCCTTTTTCAATTTTATCTTGAGATTGAAAGACACCTTCACCATCTTCCCACTGCTGTTTATAAGAATAAACATTCTTATTATTCACCCAGTATGTTTTTATTTCCCCAAACTTATTAAATTCTGGAATAAAATCTTGAATAAGTATACGCCTGTAATCCATTTTTTTTAGTTTTTTAAGATAATCTGATACTTTTTTCTCAGTAACATTGTTGATAATCTTAAATCCAGTTTTAAACGCACCTAACTCTGGTTTAATAATAATATTCTTGTAATCATGCTTATTTATAAAAGACATAATTGGTTTGATAGAATAATTATTTAAGTTAACAAACTTAGTCGGAGTAATATTATATCCTTTCTTATCGAAATAAGTCATATATTTATGTTTATTGATTACAAAATCTTGCATTTTTTGTGAGGGAAATACAGTAGCATTTGTTTTCTTTAAAATATTCATAAATCTTTGGTAACCTTCATAACCACCATTCATAAAAGAATAAACGCCTTCAAAAATAGTGAAAATAAAGTCACACGCATTTGCTTCTTTAAGAGTAAAATTTTGACCAAATAAAGGAACTACTTTGAATCCATTCTTTTCACCATGATCTTTTATTTCTGCGAAGATAGCATAATCATATGGTATATAATCTGAAAAGATATCATATTCTTCTAAGCATTTTAAAATCTTCTTATTTTCTCTATAATATTTTACAGAAACAGGTTCATCTTCTGTTCCAATAATGACTCCTATAACTTTCATAAATTATATTATATTATTATATAATATAATAATAATGGATTTTACATCTTACCCCATACAAAATGCAACTTTTTACAAAAATGATAATGTAAATGTATTAAAGTCTGATAATAATTGTTTAAACGCAGTTGAATATACTGTTACTCCAAACGAAAATGTTATGTATGGTTATCATAAACCATTAAATGAAATATGTAAACCAATATATACAAACCACTTTAATACGGGACCAGATAATTCGAATACTGGAAGCATTTGGAATAATATGACAAAAAGAAAATCATTAGTTAAAGATTATTAAATAAATTATTAAATAAATAAATGGAAAGAAAGTTTTTAGAAAATAGAGATCATGGAATATATAATGGAAAACCAATTACATATAGTAAATATAAGTGTAAAGACTGCAATCAAAAAAAGAAAGAATATGAATGTTGTGAAAAAGAAGATGATAGAGATCCCAAAGATATCAATAATTTAGGATATATAGAAGTATCTGTGGGATACAAATACCCAATATATATAACAACTCCTATAATGGTATGTCCATTCGGATTTAATAAAGATAGCAATACTATTACATTACAATTTACAAATATTAAGACAGATAGTACAATGAGAAGCTTTTATGATTTTATTCAAGAATTAGAATTAAATCAAATGAATTATATTGGACTAGATGAAGATGAAATCGATTTATATCTTTCTCAAATAAGACATGATAAAAATATGAAGTATGACCCAAATTTAATAGTAAAGATACCTTTCAAAGGTAATTCATATGATGTAGATATAAGAAATAAAGATAGCCCATGCTCTATTACAAATGTTTATAAATTTTCAAAAATGAAGTGTGATATTTATATTGATAAAATATGGAAATTTAATGGAAAATATGTATGTAAATGGAAGGTTAAGAAAATACTATTAGTTTAATTTGCGTTAGTTTCAATTATAAAGTATCTATCCATTTAATAAAAATGAGTAATGTCATAAGGTGTGATGATGTAGATATCAATAAGATAAACTATCTAAAACCAGAAAAAAATGGTCAATCCTATTTTGCTCCTATTAATTATGGAGATACACTATCACCACTTTACATTCAAACTCCAAAATTAATATGTAAAACTAATATTTCGGATGTAAAAGATAAAAAGATCCCTTATCTTGATTTGGAAATTCCAACTGGTAAATTAAACATTTACGATTTCCTTTTATCTTTAGATGATCAAAATATTAAGACAACTGTAAAGAAATCAAATGAATGGTTTGGAAAAGAAATCCCTTTAGAAGCGATTGATGATATGTATAAACGCACAACTAAACCATTTAAGAAGAATACTTGTCCTACATTGAGATTAAGATTACCCGTTATTAAGAATAAAATACATTGTGGGGTTTATAATCAGAAGCGTGTCTTTATTGGATTAGATGAAATTAAAGAAGGTTCCGAAATGGTATTGATAATTCACATTAGAGGATTAAAGATACTAAAGACTACATATTATTGTGATTGCTACATATCTCAAATAAAAGTATTCCAAGATACTGAATCTAAGTATAATATAATTCCCGAATATAGTATTATAGATGAAGATAATGAAGAAGATGAAGATATAATGGATCTTTTTAAGGAAGAAATTGAGCAAGCTGAAAAAGAACAGGCTGAAAAGGAACAGGCTGAAAAAGAACAGGCTGAAAAAGAAAAGGCTGAAAAAGAACAGGCTGAAAAAGAAAGATTAGAAAAAATTAAAAAAATTGAAGAAGAAATACAAAGGAAAAAAAATGAAATGGACGAATTGTTAAAGAATCAATAATTTTATCTTTTTACTTATTTTTTTTTATGTTTATTATATATAAAATGGATTGTAAAAAATTATTTGTTTATGGACTTGTAATTTTAGTTGGATTATATTTATTGAAGGACATTTGTGGATTAAAAACTCCTTCAGTTGAAGGTATGGCTGATTTCCTTAAATCTGATGATAAGCCCATGGGTGTAGAATCTGTACAGAAAGAAGCCCTTCCTTCAGACCCCAATAGTTTCAAAGAAGCTTCTATGAATAAAGAAGTCCCTGTATGCAAGAGACAGGACCCATTAAGCCCCAAAGATCTGTTACCAGCAAACGCTGAATCACAAAAGTTCAACTCACAAAACCCCGATGGAGAAGGTATCTTAAAGGGTGTTAATTACTTGGAAGCTACATTCCATGCGGGTGTCAACACCGTTGGACAGAGTTTAAGAAATGCAAACTTAAACTTAAGGGCCGAGCCACCTAATCCCCGTGTTATGGTAAGTCCATGGTTGAACTCAACTATTGATGCTGATTTATCTAGAAAACCCCTCAGTGATAATCTTTCGTAAAAAAAAATTGATTTTTATTTTATTTAAATATAAAGAATAAATATAATATAAATGGAGAACAAATTTCGAGCTAACCCATATAATTTTAATAACAAACATATTCAATTAGATGATATCATTAATATTATGAATAAACTTAATATTAATGATTTTAATACCGAAAATATTGATAAATATCAAAAGTCTTTTATCCATAAGTCCTACTGTAAATTAACAGATTATTCCGAATATGAAAATCCTGGTAATGGTTGTATGGAACTCCATGAAGAGTCATATGAAATTATGGAGTTTCTAGGTGATTCTATACTTGGTAGTATTGTCTCATCTTACATATATAGCCGGTTCCATGAAATATATAATCAAGATGAAGGATTCTTAACTAAGTTAAAAATACGCCTTGTTTGTGGGGAAAACCTATCCGTCCTTTCAAATGATTTAGGGTTTTCAAAATTTATAATTATATCAAAGCATATTGAAGATAATTGTTCGGGTAGACAAAATCAAAACATATTAGAAGATGTATTAGAGGCTTTTATAGGAGCCCTTTATCTAGATAAAGGTTATCATAAAACTGAAGAATTTGTAATTAATCTTATTGAAATGTATTGTGATTTTACAGAAATCATACTCAAAGACAATAATTACAAAGATCAAATATCTAGATACTTTCAACAAACATTCAATTTATATCCAAAATATAAAACAGAAAAATATGACGATATATTTAAAAGCACTATTTACAATGGTGAAAGAGTTGTATGTATCGGTGAAGGGGTAAGTAAAAAGAAAGCAGAACAAGACGTATCAAAGAAAGCACTAATACATTTCAATGTAATCACATAAAAAATGTAATAAATCACCCCATAATAATATATAGAATATAATATATAGAGTCAATGTCAAATGATTATGTAGTTAATGATGATATCTATCTAGTATTAGTGAAATACTTTGATAGTAATATCGAAAATATTGATAAGAAAACCGTTGATAATTTAAAGAAAGGTAAATATAAGAAACAAGAAATAAAAGAAGTTGATAAGAAAATAATTAAAACATTCAAAAAAATAATAAAATTAAAAGAAGAACAACAAGAAGTTTACGCAAATATTAACTGGATATACCCAGAATGGAGTAAAGATGAAAAAGAGAAAAAAGAGAAATTAAAAGAATATTTTCCAGAAGACTATCAAAGTAGTGAAGATAAAGGCTGGGGAGATGTGGAAGAACTTCCATCGGATGATTCATGGGGTAAAAAAGAAGTTGAAAGGGGAGATGAAGGTATACCAGAAGCATGGAAAGAGAGCGATGATATTGAAGAAAAGAAATCATATAAATCGATTATACCACAGAGAAAAGCATTTATTGAATGGGTAAATGAAAACTTTTATAAAGAATTAATTACTCTTCATAAAGAAAAACCTGTGACTGGGACTCCTAATAATGAAGATACAGATATCAATATTTATCAATATTTCGTAAAAAAATATCTTTCAATTGAAACACCATTTAGAGGTCTACTAGTTTACCATGGATTAGGTACGGGTAAAACTGCTACATCAGTTGTAACCGCAGAAGGTCTTTCTAAGAAAATGCCTATTTATACTTTTTTACCCGCATCATTAGAAACCGAATATATTAAAGAAGTTAAATCATGGGGTGATAAACTATATAAATTAGAGAGAAATAATTGGATTTTTTATCCGATGGACGAAATAAAAGGTAATCTAAAATTAAGAAGAGAATTGAAAGAATTGTATGGTATTGAGGAAACACATATAACTCAAATATTTAACAAGACAAAAACAGAATTAAAGAAACCACTTAATGAAGATGATCCTAATTATTCAAAAGAACTATCTTTAATAAGTAAGAAATTAAATGAAATTAAAGGTGTTTTTATACCAATTGAAAATGCGAAAGAACAATATAGAAAAATATACACTATGACAGGTGATGTAATAGATAATGATTTCATTGGAGATGATGTTGAAGTTGTTAAATTTGAGAATCATCATGTAGAATATATCAGTGAACAAATCAATACACTTGTTAAAATTAAATACAATTTTATTCATTATAATGGTTTTCCGAGAGTTGAAGATTTTGATTTCAAAAATAACAGTGGAAAAGTCCTTGAAAAAGCAAAGCCCACAGATAATGATAAAATGGTCTTAAAATTTGCAGAAGATTATAAATATAATTATGAGAATTTTCACATTGAATCTCCCTTTAAAAACAATGTCATAGTTATTGATGAAGTTCATAATTTTGTAAGAGAAATTATTAATGAAAGTGCACCTGCAAATATATTTTACAACTGGATTGTGAATGCAGAAGATATTAAGATTATATTTTTATCAGGAACCCCCATTATTAATAGACCGGCTGAGATAGCTATTTTGTTCAATATGTTAAGAGGAAGTTTACTTATTTTTGATTTCACGCTTGTATCTGATAAAGATGAAGTAGATATTCAAGATGAATTACGTGAATATTTTTATAAAGAAGAATCTTCAATAGAACAAATCCATACTTCAAAAAAGAAAGGGAAAACTATTATATCATTTACTAAAACAAAAACTAATTTTGAATCAATCATGGAAGATGGTGTTATAAAAACCATTAAATATAATGATCATGATTTAAAATCTTTCTTTGATGAAATCTTTGAAGGATTAGAAAAATTATTTGATAAGAAAAATATAACACCGAATAAATCACAGGTTGATGAATTAATGAATAAAGGTATGAAAATTACTCGCTCTGATGGAAAAACTTCAAAGAGAAGTATGAAAGATTTAAAATTAGGTAATGAGATAATCTTTGATGAAGATATAAAGATACCATTTAATAGAAAACAAAAATTATTTGAAATCAATGATAATGATGGATTATTAGATTTATCGAATAATGAAAACTTCTTGGAATATTTCTTAGATGATAACTTTAACATTATACCAAAAAAGAAAATATTTTTAAGGAGAATGATTTTAGGTTTAACATCTTATTACCCGATTGATAGAAAATCAATTAAGAATATGCCCCAGGTAGTTAAACCAGATTATTCAATGGAAAGATATGAGGGATACAGTATCGTAGGTGATACGAATATTGTTTCTTGTCCTATGAGCCCTATTCAATGGGTTAATTATGAAAATGAGTATGTAAAAGAAAAGTTACGAAGACTTAATCAAATGAGAAAGAAAAACTTATATAATGACAAAGAAAACTCTGATTACAGTATTAGAACTAGGCAAAATTGTAATATTATATATGATGATGATTCTTTTAGAAAATCAGATAATGAAGAAGAAAGACAAGAAGCTTATAACAGAATGAAATTAAATGGTTATTTTTCTTATGATGGATTACTCGAACTTTATTCACCCAAATTCTACATGATTCTGAAGAATATACAAAAGTTTATTAATAAAGACGGAGAACCCACAGGTAAAATATTGTATTATAGTGACTTTAGAAAAGATGCAGGTTCAGAAGCATTTGAAAATATTCTCTTAGCAAATGGTTATGAAAAATATGATAATGATGAAAAAAATATAGATAGACTGATACAAGAAAAATCAAAGAAGAAAAGATATACATTCCTTACTGGGGAAGAATCTCAAGAAATTAGAAAATTTAATAAAGAAGCATTTAATCATCCTGAAAACTATGATGGTCAATACATTCAAATAATTTTAATTTCAAGTGCAGGAGCAGAAGGTATTTCTCTAAAATGTGTGAGACAGGTACATATTATGGAACCATTCTGGAATTATATAAGAATTGATCAGGTTTTTGGAAGAGCTATTCGTATGGGTTCCCACATGGTTCCACAATTAACAGAAGATGAGAGAAACGTTGAACAATATCTTTATTTATCAACATTACCAGATGGAAAAACAATTGAAGAACTTTTTACGGAGCTAAAAGATAAAAATTGGCCAGAATTAGAAGATATTGAAGATGGACCTGATATTAAATTAAGATTATTAGATAAACATAAAGCTGTTTACAAGAATCTTATGAAGATTATTTCTATGAAAAAAGAAACAAATAATCGTAGTGTTGATCAATTATTATTTGATATTATGGAACGTAAAAATATTATAAGTTCAAACATTATTGATATTATTAAAGAATCTTCTGTAGATTGTATTCAAAATAGTAGAGATGATATACAATTAAATAATAAATGCCTTCGTTTTTCAGATAAATTAAAGAAAGAAGAATCTCACTTCCCAGGCATTACTTCAGCAGAATTAAATCAAATAGATGTTAAGCAATTCAAAAGTAACTTTTTATACTATATTAAACCAGATACATATGTTATCTTAGCGAAAAAGAAAGATACTAATAGAGATTTATATATATATTATAAAGTCGATTATGAAGGTGAAAAAGATATTGATGTAAGATATATCCGTGAGAACGGTCTTCAAGTTTGTGATTTTGATCCTATTAGAAAATCTTTCATGTATTATGAATTAAAAGAACATCCACTTAATAAAAAATTAGGTAATAAATTTTCAGTATTTCAAACTATTTATAAACCAACGGATTCAATGATGAAGAATATTAGAAAAGAAAAGTTTCCATCATTGAAAGAAATTAATAAAGAAGATAATTTATCGGGCTTTATCATAAAATATAATATAAGTGAAAAATTATTTTATTCACCTATAACAGATTCAAATATCATAAAACTATACGATTATAGACAATATATATCAAATGATTATTCAACAAAAAACATTAACTATATCATCATGAGAGATGGTAAGTTTTTTAAGAAGATTGATTAAATATTAGAAGGTTTTGATTACTCATATTAATAATTTTCATATCAATATTATTATATATTTTGTTATTTTTATCACCCTCAAAAGCACAAAATATCATATTATCTTTTATAGCACTTACTTTTAAAGGAGAAGATATTATCTCTAATAATTCTATTTCAAATGTATTAATATTTAAAATCTTTATCATATCATTTACTTTATAGTTATTTTTACTAACATTCGAACATGTGAAAATAATTACATTATCTTTTACTTCAATAATATTTATCTTTAGTATGTCATTATGTTTATATTTTTCACCGGTCATATCCCTAATATCAATAGTCATTCTATTTATATTTTTAGAGTCAATTTGATATCTTTCAATTGGTTTATAAATACCAATCATATTATTTTTATTTGTAATTGTTTCATCTTGTTGTAAATAAAGGGAAACTCCAAGTTCTTTAATATTTAATAACAATAATGGGAGATTAAATAAATAATTAGATTCGATAGGTATAATTAGTTTTGATATTTCTACTAAATCTTGAGAATTAATACCTTCTTTTTTTAAATCTATTATGTAATTGTACCTAGATGATTGTATATTAATACGTTTATTTGAATTTATTTTTACAACTTTAGGATAGTATATTTCTTTAGTTTCTAAAATTACTTCTTTATCTTCTTCATTTTCATTTTGATTGATTTTCATCAATTGTTCAATTGAAGTGCTTTTTATTTCAGGTTCATGTTGTTTAGGGGTTGATGGTGGGTTTGTTATATTTTCCCGATCTTGCATTAATTTCTCCAGTGATTTATCAAAATCTTCCTTTTTATCTTCTTGGTTATCAATATATTTACCTTTTAATTCATTTAATACTGTTTTTAGTAATGCTTCATTGATATCAGAGATATCTTCAAAATTATTATCATCAAAAATGGGTTTCATTTTATCAGCCATTAATTTATAATTATTTTGATCTTGTTTGATATCAATATTATGATCTTTTAAAAATATTTTACCAATCATATCAAACATAAAATTTTTGTTAATTTCTGAAAAAAATTGTTCAAATAAAGACATAATTAATTAATAATGTTTTTAAAAAAAATAATAGATAAACGTATCACCAAGTGGGGACATAAAATATATCTCTAAACTTTTCCATTACTTTATCATCCCTCTTATTTGTAATATATTTTTCAAAATTTCCTCCTTTTAACATGTTTACTAGAAAATGTAGACAATAAACACCACATTCAGTATTTCCATGTTGATGTTTTTCAGTATTAAATAAAAATTCTATATCTTTATTTATTTCCCGACATTGATTTGTAATTTTTTCAACTAACTCATATATTTCTTTTGTTGGTTTCATAGCAAGTGAATCAAAATGATAAATACATGGTGTCCCTGGTATGTTAACACCCTCCAAATCAACATAAACAGAAAACCAATGTTGACCTGATTTATTGTGAGGATCTGTATTAAATACCATTCCCAATGATTTCTTCTTTTCTCTTTTTATATCTTCAACATCGAGATTACAAATATCACCTGAAACACAAGTATTTCCTAATTTTAAATCAAAATCAATCGGATTTGCTCCCATATATTTAAATTTTGGATAAGCATCTTCATATTGTTGCATTACTTTATCAATATCACTAGTTGAAAGCCAAGCATTTGGTTGTTTTTGCCATTTTTCAGGCATCGTTGGTCTGAAACTTTCTAAGAAATCTTCATAATCACTGCCAAGTTCATCTTTTATAATATTTATTTTTATCCAACATTTCTCATTTGAACAATCTGATATTTTTTTTATTTCTTCAGATATGTTTTTATGAAGAATTGCTTTTGAAGTTGTCAATTTAATACGTTTTGAACCATTATTATGTTTATTTAACGCTCTTGCAATTTTTTTAAGCATATTTAAACTAAGACAAGAATGCTTATTACCTTTATTATCAGGTGAACAGTGTTCAGATTTAAACATTCAATATATAATAATAAAATATTTAAAAAATATGTGTATAAGTTTATTAGATAAACATGAATACTATTTTAGAATCACGGGGTATTATCCTAGACAATATTGAGAAAATTTTTAATCAATACCATGATAGAGAAAGTGATAACAATGAAAAGATTAAAGAACTAAATGAAGAAATATCAGAATTATCACTTGTTAACAAAAAACTTCTTGAAGAGGTAAATGAAAAAGATAAACAATTGCTAATTAATGATAAGAAAATGGTTGATTATGAAGTTATGATAAATAAAATACAAGAAGAAGCTTCAAAGGAATTAACGGAAAAAGAAAGATTCTCAATGTTAAAAGCAAAAGATAAAGCAATTGATGAAAGAGATATTGAAATAAGAAGACTTCAAAAGAAAATTGATACTTTAGAAGAAAAGATTGAAACTTCATCAAATGAAGATAATATAGAAATAGTTGTAGAGGAAAAGAAAACACTCGTCGAACGGATGAAAGAAAGTGTAGATAATAATGAAGTTATTGAAGAGACACCTGTTGTTGAAAAAGAAGAAGAAGAAGAAACACCTGTTGTTGAAGAAGAAGAAACACCTGTTGTTGAAGAAGAAGAAACACCTGTTGTTGAAAAAGAAGAAGATGATGATGGAGAAGAAACAGAAGAATTATCCTCAGAAGAGGGAGAAGAGGTTGAAATTATTAAACATTATAAGAAAGAATATTACATTATTGTCGGTGAAAAACCACAATATATGTATGCGATAGAGGATGGTGAATTAGGTGATAAAGTAGGTGAAATAGATGGTAATGGTAAGAAGACACTTTATAAATCTTCTAAAAATTGAATATATTGATTGTATAATTTATTTTCTGTAGTAAAATCAAAATACTTTTTAAACTTTTCTGGATCTGATTTATAAAATTGAATTAACTCTGGATCTAAATAATTACTTTTACAAATAGCAGGTGTATTATGTAATTTATTAGCAACTTTATCAATACATTTTTTTAAATCACTATCTTTTTTAACTAATTGTTTGATTAGTTCTATGTTTGCTCCCCATGTTCTAAAATCTTTAGCAGTATATTTTCCAAATTGTTTCAAGTATTTATTCACATCTGAAGATTTAATATTATAATATTTTGATCCACGACGATAACTAAATATTCTATCTTCTTTCCCTATCGTTCTTTTTTTTTGACGCAATGTTTTTACTAATTTTTTATTTCTAACCGTACAGACATTTCTAACATTCTTTTTACCATTAAAATCTATTACTACTTCATCTTTACTCTTAACTTTGATATGTTTTTGTTGTAGAGTTGTAGTGCCATATGATTTATTTTTTTTAGAATAAACGTCATTTCCTATTCTAAAATGACATTCCATTATTAATTTTAATATTATTGCAATTTGTTTTTCTTTAGAATCTTTTGTGGAATATAGATCATCATTGATTTTATTATTTATTTTTTTAAAGTTCTTACCAAAATCTATCATACGATTAAATTTCTTGTCACTTTGTTTTTCAATAAATTTTTTATTGTAAACGTATTGTGCTCTACCCTTTTCATCATACCCTATCGCTAATATTTTAGCATCCTTTTTAAGATTAATTTTTACATCTCTGTAAGCAGGAGCAATATATACACCACTAATGATATCTTTTATTCTCTTTTTACCTTTTATTTCACTACCATCCATATCATAATATTTATGATAGTATTTTTTACCTATTCTTCTCGTGATTTTACGGATGATAAATTGATCCATATATAATTTATGTAATATATTTATTGAAATTTGACTGTCAAATTATTTCTTTTGTAAAAGATACCAAAGATGTCAGAAGAAAGGGATATCCAACTGGGGCTATGTTGTATGAATATCACTCTCAAAGAAAAAAAACCACCAGTCTATGCAGCTAGAAGAATAATTGTAAGGAAAATAGATGAACTTGGCATAGAAGAACTTAAAAAGAGAATACTTTTGAATCTAGATGATTTACTTAAAATGATAGAATGGAATGAACAAAATGGAATACGTGTCTTTCGTCTTTCAAGTGAACTATTCTTACATAAGACAAATCCAAAAGTTCAAGACTATGGTTATGAATTTGCTTACGAACATCTTTACAAAATCGGTCTCTTAGCTAAAAAATATAATCACAGATTGACTTTTCATCCAGGACAATTTAATGTATTAGGGACACCTCATAAGAAAACATTGGAAATGACAATTAAAGACTTAACATATCATGCTAATGTTCTAGACATGTTAGAAACAGATAAAAACTCTGTAATGGTTATCCATGGGGGAGGAGTATATGGTGATAAAGATAAAACTATTGAAAGGTGGTGTGAGAATTATAATAATTTATCCGAACAAATCAGAAAGAGACTTGTCCTTGAAAATTGTGAAAAATGTTATTCTATTAAAGACTGTTTAATAATTCATGAAAAATGCGGAGTACCAATCGTCTTTGATACGCATCACTTCGAATGTTATAAACAACTCCATCCAGATGAAGAGTTTGAAGAAGGAGAATACTATATACCATTAATTCTTGAAACTTGGAAAAAGAAAGATATTAAACCAAAGTTTCATGTTTCAGAACAGGGTGTCGGCAAAATAGGTAAACATAGTGACTATATTGAAATACTTCCAAATTATCTTGTTGAAATACCTGAGAAATATGGTATTAAAATTGATATCATGATTGAAGCTAAAAAGAAAGAATTAAGTATTCATAAGTTATATGAAAAATATCCACAATGTGATTGTAGAATAAATAAATAGTATATATAAATGGATCCTCAAATCACAGACTTTTATAATGAATATCCGCATGGGGTTAATGTAATAGAAAAAATGAATGAAGAATGTGATTTTTTGTTACGGGAATTAGATAAAAGAGATGAAGAAATAAAAGGACTAATCGAACTTTACAAAGATCTAGATAAGAAAATCAAAGAATATAAAAAAGAACAAGAATTAAAAGAAATTCTTAGAGAAATAAGAAATGAGAGAGAGAGGACTAAGAAAAAGAGAGGTTTTTCATGTTTCAATTAAACATTCTCTCTTCTTACAGAGCCATACATATGAATCTGGTTTTATCTCTTTATCAGATACTATTCTATATCCTCTATTTTGAGTAAATACTAAATATTGATCAGATATACGCATATTAATCCAAATATATTCCCCATTAACATCTTCGTTAGGATTAGTAGGATAGTTATTTGCTTTTACTGGTTGAACACTAATTGCTTGAACGACACCTTGTTTTTGAACACAATTACCCATTATTATTTTATAAATAATCAATATCTTTATATCAAATTTAATTAGAACCTAAAGCGTCCTTATAGTCAGAAGTTAACGTATTTGTAGATAAAGAATAAAAATCATCCGATGAAGGGTCATCTGACAATGGATCAAGTCTTTTTTCATTTTCTCCAATGAATAATGGTAAATCATCTTCTTTATGGTTACTGAACATCATATAAAAATTAGTTATTCTATGTTCCGAAATGTAATCTTCCATTAAATCTAAATCAGTTTCAGCTGTATGCATTTCAGAAGCTTGTGGATCTAAAATATATAATTTTCCTCTTTTTTCACCTGGTTTTTTTGTATCTCTAAAGAACACAAGACAATGTTTACCTCCATTTTGACTACGAACACCACCTAGTACAGCATATTCATTTTCAATGAGATTAACCATACTCTCCATATTTTTTGTAAGTCTATCAATATTTTTTTGATATCTTTTATCTAATATCTTCTTTAATCTTTTATTCAGTTTTACCATTTCAGGTGAGTTTTTATCTTTTTTAATCATATCTAGTTGTTCTTTATATTCATCTTGAAACTCTCTAAAAATATACTCCATATTAAAATCAAAATCAAAAAACTCGAATTTATAATCTGGATATTTATCTTCAAAAAATCTTTCTAAATCTTTTAAAGACATACCTCCTTTTTTAGGGAATATATCTAATAATCTTGTAAACTCTTCATCATTTATCATATTTAGTAATCTGAAACAACATGGACAACAATCGTTTTTTATTTTATGAGGTGATTTAAAATTTTCCCATTCATCAAATGATATCTTTTTGAAATATCCACCCTTTTGATTTTTCATTATAATATAATATAACATTTTCATCAGACTCATATTTTTTATTTTCTTGTGTGTATTTAAACTTGGGATTTTTTGAACATTCATTTATTTCATGATAAACGCACAATTTTAGATCAAAGTAATCATATTTACAATATTGACATATCCATTTTGACATATTGAAAAGTTATATTAATATAAAAAGATATTTATTATCAAAATTATTAAATTTGATGATATTATTTGGAATTATAAAAAATGGTAGTGATAAATGTTAAAAGTATAGATGATAATGAAGGAAATACGGATACATTATGGGATAAATGTTTTCACTTTTGGGGTGAAAAACATCCATTGTCTCTAATATGTTTATTTGTAATATTCTTAATGTCCATGTCTATAGGTATAAGTGAGTATTTTAAAAATAACTAAAAATTATATTAATAAATACATGTTTTTTCAATTTCATTAATATTAGATTTAATAATTTCAATACAATTATTTTCCTCTTCATTTAAATCAATTCTTAAATCAATCATTTTAATTAAATCATTTACAGTTCCTATTAAA
>MDSZ01023332.1_pt1 | contig 18234 bp, 21 predicted proteins | sample 811201 | NCBI WGS metagenome assembly MDSZ01 (sample SAMN05326647, study PRJNA326480) | marine metagenome | isolation source: seawater | place: Indian Ocean: North | collected 2010
CATTGCATCATAACCTACATAACCAAAATAAATTTGATCTTTAATAATAAATGCTGGTGTACCTCTGAGCTCAAGTTTATTTGCTAAATCTAAATCTTGATTTAAAACGTTTGTAATTGAATCTTTTTTAATTTCATCCTCTACCTTTTGATAATCATAGCCAAGATCAATTACAATATCTTTAACTTTGCTCTCCTTTAACAACCCCGAACTATTAAGTATTTTATCATTAAATATATTAAACTTTTTATTATTATCATTAGCTATAAAGTAAGAAATCCTAGCTAACTTTTCAGACAAAGGTGTCAATATTGGAAAGTTCTTATAAATGATTTTAACTTTTGGAAAGTTTTTTTTAATCCTAACGATATCTTTATGTGCTTTTTTACAATAAGAACAATTGTAATCTGAAAATTTTACAATTGAAATAGTTGAGTTTTTTTTACCTGCATACAAACCATTAGAATCATCATAGATAAAATTTTTTAGTGTTTTTAACTTTTTCTTTATTTTTTCGTTTTCCTCTTTTTCCCTTTGAATTTCATAATTCTCTAGTGATTTTAAGATTACCTCTGGGTTATTTAATATAAATTTTTCTATATCTTTATCAATATTTTCTGAAAAGGTTGCTTTTCCTTGCAAGATTATAGTTAAAAAAAGAATAAGTAGTTTCATTACAATTTAATTATTGGTGCGAGCGGTGGGACTTGAACCCACAAGGGTGTTACCACCCGCAGGATTTTAAGTCCTGTCTGTTTACCAATTTCAGCACGCTCGCAAAAAAAGTTTTTATAAAAAATGATTAGAGACACACAAACAAGGTCAAGTTTCATAAAATACGAGCTCATAAGATTATGCTTTTCAGTATTAAACAAGGATGACTTTATTTTTTTATCACTTATCATTACAAAAATATATAACAACATCCCATTAATGTAAATTCCATTCTATGATTGTATTTGAATCAAATAAATTTAATCAAAAACTTTTAATTCAAATATTTTTTATAATTTTTTTCTATTTAACTCAAAGATTAGATAAATAAAAGTTAAGTTTTTCTTCTAAAATTAATCTGATAATTTTACAAGCTAAAATTTAAATGATTTTAAATGTTTCCATAATCTTTTTAGTCCAGTTGGTGCTCCTTCTTTTCTTCTTTTAGGCCATTTTCTTGTGGCATCACTGACGTGATGATCGTCACCAATATCGATTACAGCTGGGTTTTCAATAATTACTGTGTAATACCCTCTTTTTTTATATTCAACACCAATATCTAATTCATTTTTAAAATTTCCATAACCACCGATCAATTCATAATCATACATTCTTTTTATTCCAGGTCTAAAAGAAAAATAACCCCACTCCCATCCTTCTTTACAAAACACTCTTCTAAAACCAACGTTTCCAACTTTTTTTAATTCTCCATAATCAAAAATATCAAGTCTACTTGCACTCTCTTTACTTTCTAGCCAAACTTGAATTATTTTTTGGTCATAATCCATAATTTTCAAACAATCATTAATAAAATCTTTTCTAGTGTATATCCAATCATCCTCGCAATGAAAAATTAGTGGAGTTTTAACTAATTTATACGTTTCAACTATAGATTTTATTTGTCCCTTTTTTTTTTCATTAAAAAGGAGTGTTAACTTGTCACCCCATTTCTTTTTTATATCTTCATAAACATTTTGATCCACAGAATCCTCTACTACATACATTTTTTGTAATTTGTAGTCATTGAACTTAAAAAAACTCTCTAATGTTTTGTTTAAAAGCTCAACTCTCCCGCAACTAGTTAGAACAAATGTAATTTTTTTCATTGTTAAGAGATAACACTAGTAAATTTCTCGCTATTTAAAGATTTTTTTAGCTTGTTCATTAATAATTTCTTTCGCTATTTTTTCAGCATTTTTCTCTATCCATTTTTGCAATTCTTTTTTAATAAGTAAATCCACAGGGTTATCTTCAAAATCATTTGACTGCTGTGTTTTTTTTAGAGATTTATTTTTTTGTAAAGCTATTTTATCTTCGATAATTTCTTCTTTTATTTGCTCTTTTTTTGACGAAATTAGCTCAGTTACCTGATCAAGAATTTCTTTATTTTCATCGCTCATAATTAAATCCTGTTTGAATTTTTTCATCAACATCATTTATAAGTTTATCTAAAGTTTTTTTATCTGCATCAATTTTTATCGATTTAGCTTTGTGCCGGATATCATTCTTTAGTTGAGCATAAATAGAACTTTCTTTTTCGTTGATTAATTGGCTTACATCTTTTCCAGTAACTTTAACGATTGACTTAGCTATTAGTTCAGTCTTATCAACGTAAACTTTTGCATCAATAAGGTCTTGTTTGTACAATTCTCTTAAAGCTAGTAATTTTTTTTCTGTTGATTCCAAAAACTTGATGAAATCATATTTATTTATTTCAAGAGCATTGCTTGTGTTTTTATTTTTTAAGTTATTTCCCTTTTTCAAACTGAGTAAAAAAAGTAAAATTATAAACAAAAAAGCAATTGGTATAATTTGATAAGTAATATTTGACATATTTGAAAATTTAGTTCAGTTTATATTATCACAAAACTTTTGCATTTATTTATGTCTGACGAAAAAAAAATTGAAGATTTAATTTACTCGATTAGTTCCTTAATAAAAGAGGCACATCAAGAAAATAAGTTGCTTTTAGAAATTGAGAATAAAATTGAAAAATTTGATTTCAAAAAAGAAAATAATTTTATAAATAAAGGCATCAATTATTCTGTTAAGGGCAAACCTCATGGTTCTGAATCAATTAAAAAACCAAAATACTATGATTGGAGATCGTTGAGTTTTATTAAAGAAAAACAAGATGAAAGGTTGAAAGTCAGTTTTGAAAACAATTTTTATAAAATTTTCGAGTCAGAAATTAAAATCTGGATGAAATTAAACTTAAAAGACTTAATACAAGATGAGCTGAATAAATTTTCTGGGAAGATAATTTCTGAAAAATTAAAATAATCTTGGTTTACCATCATTCTTTTTCAAATATTTATAAATTACATCACATACCTCATCCAGTAACTCTTCACTATCACTTTTGATTATTAAAGATACTCCAAATGATTTTTTTTTGAAATAAGGATAGCTACCAATATCAACATCAGGATATTTTTTTTGAATTTTACCAACATATTCAGCAAATAATCCCTCTGGTATTTCAGTTGTGATATTTTTTTTAAAAATTTTTTTTTGCTTATCGATACCTTTTATGAATTCAGTAAGCATTATTTGAAAAATTTTTGGAACACCCGGAAAAACATGAACATTATCCAAAGAAAAACCAGGAGCTATGCTTACAGGATTATCTATCAAAGTTGCTTTTGAAGGGAAATAGGCCATTTTAAGTCTTGCTTTTGTTAAATCTTCGTCTGAATAGTGTTTTTTTAATCTAGCTTTAGCTAATTTATTTAAAACGAGTTTATCTTTAAAAGCTTTAGCAATTGATTTAGACGTGATGTCATCGTGTGTTGGACCAATACCTCCTGTTGTAAAAACAAAATCAAATTTTTTTCTAAAAGAATTTACTTTTTCAATAATTTTTTTTTCATCATCTTCTACAACTGATATTTCTTTACATTCAATCCCAATTTCATGCAAATTTTTACACAAAAAATTTGAGTTAGTATCTAAGGTTTTGCCAGATAAAACTTCATTTCCAATGATAATTATTCCAGACGTCTTTCTTTTTATTTTCATTTTATCTTTTACTATTGACTTAATTTTTTTTACTATACATTAATCTTTTTTTTATGACCAATAATATCAAAATACACAACAGTGATGATTTTAAAAATATGAGGTTAGCAGGTCAACTTGCTGCTGAATGCTTGGATTTTGTTACTGATTTTATAAAACCAGGAATTTCTACAGATGAAATAGACAAAATATGTCATGCCTTCCAAGTTGAAAGAGGAGCAATCCCCGCACCACTTAATTATAAAGGATTTCCAAAGTCTGTTTGTACGTCTGTAAATCATGTAGTGTGTCACGGAATTCCTGGAGAAAAAATTTTATCTAATGGAGATATTATAAATATTGATGTAACCCCAAAATTAAATGGTTGGCATGGTGATACAAGCAGGATGTTTTACGTCGGAGATGTAAAACTAAAAGCACAAAAACTTGTTGAAACTACATACGAAGCAATGATGAGGGGTATTGAGATGGTAAAGCCTGGAAATACTACCGGAGATATAGGTCATGCTATTCAGGTCTTTGCAGAAAAAAAGAATTATTCAGTAGTTAGAGACTTCTGTGGACATGGTTTGGGGAAAGTTTTTCATGACCAGCCTAGTATTTTACATTTCGGGAAGCCTGGTGAAGGCCCTACTTTAGAAGAAGGAATGTTTTTTACAATTGAACCAATGATAAATATTGGAGATTATAAAGTTAAAATACTATCAGATGGTTGGACGGCTGTAACCTGTGACAAATCATTATCTGCTCAATTTGAACATTCTATCGGGGTTACGAGTAATAGTTTTGAAATCTTTACTCTTTCAAAAAAAAAATATACATTTCCACCATATATAAAATGATTCCAAGATACTCAAGAAAAGAAATTGCAGAAATTTGGAAACCTAAAAATAAATTTCAAATATGGCTTAATATTGAAATTTTGATTTGTGAAGCATTAAATAAATATGGAAAAATTCCAGATTCTGCACTTAAAAATATAAAGAAAAAAGCAAGGTTTGACGAGCAAAGAATTGATGAAATTGAAAAAGAAGTTAAACATGATGTTATTGCGTTTTTAACAAATCTCTCAGAAAATATTGGTGATGATGCAAGGTTTATCCATCAAGGAGTAACTTCATCAGATATTTTAGATACATGTTTATCTATTCAAATAAAACAATCACTGAAAATAATTATTCCTGAATTGAAAAAATTAATTAATGAATTAAAAAAAATTTCTATTAAACACAAAAAAACTCTTTGTATTGGAAGGAGTCATGGGATTTTTGCTGAACCAACAACATTTGGTTTAAAAATGCTTGGCAAGTATTGCGAGTTTAAAAGATCATATGAGAGACTTTTAATGGCAGAAAGAAATATTTCAATTTGTGCCATATCAGGAGCTGTTGGAACTTTTGCAAACATTGATCCAAGGGTTCAAGAATATGTATCAAAAAAAATGAATCTTCAATCTGAAAAAGTTTCAACTCAGATAATACCAAGAGATAGACACGCATATCTATTCTCAATTCTTGGAATCCTAGCATCATCAATTGAAAATTTATCAATCGAGATTAGACATTTACAAAGAAGTGAGGTCAGAGAAGCTGAAGAGTTTTTTTCGACAAAACAAAAAGGTTCGTCTGCAATGCCTCACAAAAGAAACCCTGTTTTGACAGAAAATTTAACTGGTATTGCAAGAATTATAAGAGGAAATGTTTTACCTTCATTAGAGAATATATCACTATGGCATGAAAGAGACATTTCCCATTCATCTGTTGAAAGAATTATTTGTCCTGAAACTTTAATTTTGTCTGATTTCGCAATTAATAGAATGACAGATGTGGTAAAAAATTTAGTGGTTAATAAAAAAAAAATGATGGAAAATTTGCATAATACCAGAGGATTATATAATTCTCAGAGAGTTTTATTAAAATTGGTTGAAAAAGGACTAACTAGAGAGAGTGCATATAGAATTGTTCAGAGTGCTGCGATGATTGCCTGGGAAAAAGGAGAAGAATTTATTGAACTTTTGAAAGATGACGAAAAAGTAAAAAAAAAAATAACAGAAGAAGAACTTGATGAAATTTTTGATGTAAAATTTCATATTAGAAATATCGAAAGGATATATAAGAAAGCTTTATAATGAAGAAAAAAATATATGAAGGAAAGGCCAAGGTTTTGTATAAAGGGAAAGAACCTAATACCATTATTCAATATTTTAAAGATGATGCAACCGCCTTTAATAACCAAAAAAAAGCAGTAATTCCTGGAAAAGGAGTGTTAAATAATTTTATATCAGAATTAATCATGACAAGGCTTAATGATATAAATATTCCTAATCATTTTATAAAAAGATTAAACATGAGAGAGCAATTAGTTCATAAACTAGAAATCATCCCAATCGAAGTAGTAATAAGAAATATAGCCACAGGTTCATTAGTTAGAAGATTGGGAATTGAAGAAGGAAAAGTTTTATCTAGACCAATCATAGAATTTTACTTGAAAAATGATCAACTTAATGACCCCATAATTTCAGAGGAACATATTATTGTTTTTGATTGGGCTTCTCACGAAGAATTGGAATCAATCATTTCAATATCTCAACGGGTTAATGACTTTTTAACGGGTTATTTTTATTCTCAAAAAATCAGACTAGTTGATTTTAAACTGGAGTTTGGTAGATTTTGGGAAAATCAGGAAATGACAGTAATGATAGCAGATGAAATTAGTCCTGATAATTGTAGATTATGGGACCTTCAAACTAATGAAAAGCTTGATAAAGACAGGTTTAGACAAGACTTGGGCAATGTTGATAGAGCTTATAAAGAAGTTGCCTACAGACTAGGTGTTTTATCTGAAAAAGAATTCAAAAAGGTGTTAAAAAATGATATTTAGAGTGTACGTAAATTTCAAGGATGGAATTCTAGATCCAGAGGCTGAGGCAATCAAACAAACAATTGCAAATATGGGGTCGAAATCTATTAAAAATTTAATTAAAGGTAAATTTTTTGATATTGAAGTTGATAACAAGAAAAATCATTTAAAAGAAATTGAGAGAATAAGCAAAGATCTTTTAACCAACCCAGTTATAGAAAATTTTAAAATCGTAAAAAAATAAATTTCTTGTGATCAAAGAAAAAAAAATTTCAATAGTTATTTTCCCTGGTTCAAACTGTGACAGGGATTTGTTTGTTGCTATTGAAAAATGTCTAGGAACTAAGCCAGAATATATATGGCATAATTGCTCACATATTAAATCAACTAATATGATACTAATTCCAGGAGGATTTTCTTTTGGAGATTATTTGCGAGCAGGAATTATAGCTACAAAATCACCTGCAATAAAAGAAGTAATTCGATTTAGTAAAAAAGGAATTCCCGTAATTGGTATATGTAATGGTTTTCAAATTCTCACTGAATGCGGACTTCTAGAAGGTGCTCTAATAAAAAATTCAAATCAACTTTTCAAATGTAAACATATCAATTTGAAAGTGATTAATAACAAAACTATATTTACAAAAAAATTTAAATCATGTGAAGTAATTAGTATGCCTATAGCTCATTCACAAGGAAATTACTTTATTAAGTCAGACGAATTGAAAAGAATTGAAGATAACGATCAAATTATCTTTAAATACTGCTCAGATTTTGGTGAAGTAAATGAGAAATATAACCCAAATGGTTCAACAAGCAACATTGCCGGAATATCAAATAAAAAAAAAAATGTTATGGGTTTAATGCCCCATCCAGAAAGAGCAATTGAAAATTTTTATAACGGGCAAGATGGAATAAAGTTTTTCGAAAACCTGAGAGATTTAATTTGAAAAAAGAAATAACAAAAAAAATTATTAAAGATCATGGTATTAGTTTAGAAGAATATAAAATGATTTTGAAAATTATGGGGAGAGAACCAAATTTACTTGAGCTTGGAATTTTTTCAGTAATGTGGAGTGAACATTGTTCATACAAATCAACAAAAAAATGGCTTAAAACATTGCCAATATCTGGAAAAAAAGTCATTTGTGGCCCTGGAGAGAATGCAGGCATAATCGATATTGGAAACGATGATGCAATTGTTTTTAAAATGGAAAGTCATAATCATCCATCGTTTATTGAGCCTTATCAGGGAGCTGCGACTGGGGTTGGTGGTATAATGAGAGATATTTTTACTATGGGAGCAAGACCAATAGCAAATTTAAATTCATTAAGATTCGGAGATCCTAAACATAAAAAAACAAAAAACTTATTGAGAGGTGTGGTTAAAGGAATTGGTGATTACGGAAATTGTGTTGGCATCCCAACTGTTGGTGGTGAGTGTTTCTTCCATGAAAATTATAATAATAATATTCTTGTAAATGCAATGAGTGTTGGGTTGGTAAAAAAAAATAAAATTTTTTATTCAACTGCAAAGGGAATTGGGAATTCAATTATTTATGTAGGCTCAAAAACTGGACGGGACGGAATTCACGGTGCAACAATGGCTTCTGCAGAATTTAGTGACAAATCAGAGAGTCAAAGACCACAAGTTCAAGTTGGTGACCCATTTATTGAAAAATTACTTTTAGAATCTTGTCTAGAATTGATGAACGAAGACGTAATTGTGGCTATTCAAGATATGGGGGCTGCAGGACTTACATCTTCATCATTTGAAATGGCTTCAAAAGGAAATTGTGGTGTTAAGCTTTCACTTGATAAAGTTCCTTGTAGAGAAAAAGAAATGTCACCATATGAGATGATGTTATCTGAAACTCAAGAGAGAATGTTGATGATAATAAAACCCGAAAAAAAAAAAATTACTTATGATATTTTTCAGAAATGGGGGTTAGATGCAGTAGAAATTGGGAAACTGACAGACAGTGGTAAAATGGAATTATTTTATAATAATAAGTTGGTAGGGACATTACCGATAAAGCCATTAGCCGATTCATCTCCAGAATACGATCGTCCATCGGTTAAACCAAAAAAAAGAAAGAGAAAGTTGAAAAAAGTTACAGCTTCAAAAATTAATTTAGAAACAATTTTTAAAAAAATTTTATCAAGTCCAAATCATTCATCGAAAAGTTGGATTTTTAATCAATATGATTCATCTGTAATGGGCGATACTATTTTTTCGTCTGAAATGGCAGATGCCGCAGTAATAAGAATTCATAAAACAGAAAAGGCAATTAGTTTAACTAGTGATTGTAACCCTATTTACTGTAAATCCGACCCGAAACTTGGCGCTGAAATAGCAGTCGCAGAATCTTGGAGGAATCTAATTTCAACTGGCGCCGAACCAATTGCCATTACAGATAATTTAAATTTTGGAAATCCAGAAAAAAAAGAAATTATGTATGAAATTAAAGAAGCTTTAAGTGGAATTAAAAAAGCATGTTTAAAACTTAATTATCCAGTTGTTTCTGGAAATGTATCTTTATATAACGAAACTAATGGACAATCCATTTATCCAACTCCAGTAATTGGTGGGGTGGGGTTAATAAAAAAATTAAAATACGCAAAAGGTTTTAAAATAGAAGATAACTCAAATATATATTTAATTGGTAAAACAAGCGGACATCTTGAGTCATCATTATTTTATGAACATTTAAAAATTTTTGGGGGGAAACCACCAAAGGTTAATTTCAGTGAAGAAAAAAAAAAATGGACATTTTGTTAAATTTTTAGCACAAAGAACAAAATTACTTATAGGATGTCATGATGTTTCGGAAGGAGGAATAGCTTTAGCTGTTGCTGAATTATGTTTAGCTAATAAAAAAGGAATAGAGATAAGCTTTAAAAAAAGAAAAAATCCTGAAAAATTTCTTTTTGGAGAAGATCAATCTAGATACTTATTAGTTATAAACAAAAAAAAAGAATTTGAAAATTTAGCAAAAAAAAATAAGATAGAGTTTGAAAGAATTGGTGTTGTTACTGGTGCTTTTTTGAACTTTACAGATTTATTTAGTATTTCAGTTGATACACTCTTAAATTTAAATTCTAAATGGTTCAAGGATTACCTTAAATGAAATTATCCTCAGAAGATATTGTTGAAATGATTAAAAAAAAACTTCCAGATGCAAAAATTCATATTGAAGATTTAAGGGGAGATAATGATCATTATCATGCAACTATTGAATCTAAGGAATTTAAAGGTTTATCAAAAGTTCAACAACACAAAATAGTTTACGACGCGATCGGTGATCATATGGGTACAACTCTTCATGCCTTAATGCTAACAACAAAAGAACTATAAAAAGGAGAAAAATGACAGATCTTAAAAAAAAAATTTCAGACATAATCAGTAGCGATGATGTTGTCCTCTTTATGAAAGGTACTCCAGATTTTCCACAATGTGGATTCTCTGCTAATGTTATTGGAATACTTAATTATTTTGGAGTCAAGTTTTCTAGTGTCAATGTTTTGGAGGATGATGATATCAGAGAGGGTATTAAAAAGTTTTCTGATTGGCCAACAATTCCTCAAATATATATAAAAAAAGAATTTGTTGGTGGTTGTGATATTTTAAGAGAAATGGCGGAAACAGGAGAAATTGTCCAGCTTCTAGAAAAAAATAATCTACCTTACAATATTACCAATAAAGAATAAGAATAATTACTCTCTAGATTTTATTGAAGCAATTAAAGGGTAGATTGAATTTAATATTGCAATCAAAAAACCAATTTTTCCACCTTTATAACCTTTTCGTAAGAAAAAGCTTTTAGAAAAACGGGAAATTATTTTTCTAAAAGTAATTCCTTTTTTTAAGTTCTTTTGATTTCTGAGTTCCAAAGAATGCAAAGTTGTATTTCTGTTAAATCTTGATACTAAATCGGAAATATTCTTTGACATTCTATGAATTATATAATTCTTGAACTCCGGACCTTTTTTACCATTCATTGAATAACTTGGATGAACAAGGCCTTTATCCCATTTTTTAGACTTTTTTTTAAAAAAACAAAATTTTCCGTCTGGAGCCATACATGCCATCCAACCAAACTTTATTGGTTTAGATCCGACAAAATTAAGTAATTTAATATAAAAATAATCAAAATTTTTCAGTTTTTTTTTTACTAAAATTTCTTTTTTAAGATTATTTGAGATAATTTCATCAGCATCAATTTCAAGAATCCATTCTGATGAACACTTTCTAATACCATAATTTCTTCTCTGACCCTCACAAACCCAAGAACCGCAAAAAATTTTACTGGTATATTTTTTACATATTTTTTGAGTGCCATCAACTGACCTGTCTAAAACAACAACTATTTCGTTCACAAAATAAAGAGACTTTAAAGTATCTTCTATTATTCCTTCCTCATTTCTTGCGATGATTAATGCTGATATATTCATAATTTATTATAAAATTATAAATTAGATATAGACAAATGTTTTTTTTTAGTTTAGAACTATTCTAAATATTAATTAGAATAATTCTAAATAGGTGAGAGTATGATTAAAAAAATTCCAAATGTAAATTTTAATGTTCGTGTTAGAGATGAATCAATTAGTGGTGACAACCCATTTAAATGGGAAATCAAATCAACTAAAGATTTATTTAAAAATAAAAAAGTAATATTGTTTTCTCTTCCCGGTGCATTTACGCCAACCTGCTCTACGTTTCAATTACCAGATTTTGATAAATTATATAATGATTTCAAAATTCTTGGTATTGACGAAATTTATTGTATTTCTGTTAATGATTCATTCGTGATGAATGCTTGGGCTAAACATCATAAAATTGACAAAGTGAAAGTAATTCCTGATGGGAATGGTGAATTCACCAGAAAAATGGGCATGCTTGTTGAAAAAAACAACCTAGGATTTGGTTACAGGTCTTGGAGATACGCGGCTATTATACATGATTGTAAAATTTTGGAATCATTTATTGAACCAGGGTTTGAGGATAATTGTGAAGATGATCCATATGAAATGTCTTCACCGCAAAAAATATTAGAATATTTAAAAGAAATTCCCAAGATAGCTGTATAGTTTTATCTTGAGTAATATTCTATGACAAGGTTAGGTTCCATAACAACAGGATATGGAACCTCATCGGGTTTAGGTCCCTTTAGAAAAGTACCCTTCATTTTGTCATAATCGACTGACAAGTATTCTGGAGTATCTCTCTCAGTTGAGCTGATTGCCTCTAATACAATTGGAACTTCTTTACTTTTCTCTTTGACCTCGATTATATCACCATCATTAAGTGAGTAAGATGGGATTGTTACCTTTTTTCCGTTTACAAATATGTGCCCATGGCTTACAAATTGCCTCGCTGCAAAAATCGTTGTTACAAACTTCATTCTATAAACTGCTGCATCGAGTCTTCTTTCTAACAATTCAATTAAATTCTCGCTTGTATTTCCTTTCAATTTAGAGGCTTTAAAAAAAAGATTTCTAAATTGTTTCTCTGTAATGTACCCATAATGACATTTCAGTTTTTGTTTAGCCATTAGTTGATTACCAAAATCTGATGGTTTTTTTCTTTTATTTTGACCATTAAGACCTGGAGGATAATCTCTTCTATTAAAGGGACTTTTTGGACGACCCCATAAATTACATCTCAGTCGTCTATCTATTTTATATTTTGACTTCAATATCCTTGTCATAACTTATGAAATATACTTTTAAATCTTATTATGTCAATTCTAATTAAACAAATTACTTTTTTATATTTTTAATTATAGAAATTAATGTTCTTGTCTCAACCGTGGTTAATTCAGTTTTAGAAAATATATTTTTAATTTTTTGAAATATGACTTTTTTCCTTTCATTGACCTTGAAAAAATTTGATTCATCTAAACTTTTTTCTAAAATTTTAAAAAATAAAATTAAATCTTTTTTTTTCGCGATTTTTTTATCTCCAGAGTTAATTTTAACTTTAGTTTTTTTCAAAATTTCATAGATTTTATTACAAATAATTGTCACTGCATGTGAAAGATTTAGAGATGAAAAGTTTGGATTAGTATCTATTCTAAAAACAAAATCGCATAACGAAATATGATCATTATCCAACCCTGATTTTTCGGGTCCAAAAACAAGCCCTACCGAATTATTTTTATAGCCTATTAATTCAATAAGTTTTTCAAGACTTATTTCTTTTTTTTTTATTGCTCTAGTTCTATTAGTTGTCCCAATTACGTAATTTAAGTCATTTATTGAGTCTGAAAAAGAGTTAAAAATTTTTGAATTTTTTAAAACTTTTTCTGCCCCAGCACTTAATGGAATGATCTTTTCATTAGACATAGTAAATTTTGGTTTTACGATTCTTAGTTTCTCAAAATTAAAATTTAACATACCTCTTGCAACTGAACCTAAATTTTCTGGTAACTGAGTATTAACTAGTACAATTTCAATATTTGTTTGCATTTATTTTTTACTTTTTAGACTTTAGTAAATGATATGTAATACTGTCATGAAGTGCTATATACGATGCATCAACTACATTATAAGAGACACCAATAGTAGACCATTTATGTTTTGAGTTTGATGATTCAATTCTAACTCTCACAAGCGCCTTCGTCCCATCTTTTGGATTTAAAATTCTGACCTTATAGTCAACTAAATTTAAATCACTTAAAGAAGGGTAATATTTCAGTAGAGCATTTCTCAATGCATTATCAAGAGCATGAATAGGTCCATTTCCCTCAGATGCACTATAGAATTCTTTTTTACCAACAAAAATTTTCACTCTCGCCTCAGAAAATGGATTTAATTCTCCCTTTTCATTCTTTACTTTCTCGTCTGAAACCTTAAAAGTTTCAAGACTATAAAATTCTTTAAAATTTTGAAGAGTTCTTCTAGATAATAATTCAAAACTTGCTTCAGCACCATCATATGCATATCCTAAAGATTCTTGATTTTTTATAAGTTCCAAAAAACTATCAATTTTTTTTTCTTTACCTTTAATGTTAATTTTAAATTTTTTAAGTTTATTGATCACATTGCTTTTTCCCGATTGATTTGAAACAACAAGAAATCTCTCATTTCCAACTGTTGAGGGATCTATATGTTCATATGATCTTGGATCTTTCTCCACAGCTGATATATGTAGACCACCTTTATGAGCAAATGCTGCACTCCCAACGAATGGAAGATTTCTTAAAGATTGTCTATTCAAAATTTCATCAATCAATCGACTTACCGTGGTTATTTTATTAAGTTTTTTTTTTAATGTGCAATTATAACCCATTTTTAAAATTAAATTTGCAGCGACATTTACTAAATTTGAATTACCACATCTTTCGCCCAGTCCATTAAAAGTTCCCTGAACTTGTTTTACTCCGAGTCTAACAGATTCTATAGAATTGTATGTTGCGTTATCGGTATCATTATGAAAATGAACTCCAATATTTTCTAGTGAAATTACTTTTTTCACGTCTTCAAAAATATTAAATAACTCATACGGAAGAGTTCCACCATTAGTATCACATAAAACTATCCATTTTGCACCTGCATTAAATGCAGTTTTGATAACTTCAATTGAATATTTTGGATTTGTTTTGTAACCATCAAAAAAATGTTCAGCATCAAACATTACTTCATCCAACCTTTTAGAAGCATAATTTATGGAATCATAAATCATGTCTAGGTTTTCAGAATTTGTTACTCCTAAAGCTGATTTAACGTGAAAATCCCAAGATTTACCGACAAGACATGTTGCTGACACACCAGAGTTTAACACAGCATTTAAACCAGGATCATTACTAGCACTTTGCCCTTTTTTTCTCATCATACCAAAGGCTACCACCTTTGATTTAAATTTTTCAGGGATAGTTTTAAACAATTTATCATCAGTTGGATTTGCTCCTGGCCACCCTGCCTCCACATAATCAACTCCAATATCAGTCAAAATTTCAAGTATTCTTAATTTATCATTTATACTAAAACTTACACCTTTGGTCTGAGCACCATCCCTCAAGGTACTATCATATATTTTTACGTTTTTATTTTTCACTGTTAATTTCAATTCTTTTTAGGATTTCATTTTTTGTAAATAAAGTTAACAATTCGTTCATACTAGGTCCAAATTTTTTTCCTGTTAATAACATTCTTATTTTTATAAATAAATCTTTTGGATTAATTTCATAGTTCTCAAGAATTTTTTTTGTCCATATTTTCCAAGATTCGAGGTCAATTTTTTCAGGAACATTAACTTTTATTAAATTAAATAATTTTTTATCAATTTTTACTTTAGTACTGACTCCTTTTGAAATTATGCTTTGCCATTCTTCAATTTCATCAAACTCTTCTATATTTCTTCGAATTATAGACCAAACTTTCTCACTGCAATCTAATCCAAAATTTTCTTTAAGTTCAATTGATGACAACTCCTTTAAATTTTTTGAATTCAATCTTAGTAAATCTTCATCATTAAATAAAACTGAATTTTTAGAAAATAAATTTACTTTAAAATTTGTTATTAAATTTTCAAGATTATCAAAAGTTTCGATTGATAAACTTGATCCAATTTTACTTAAGTAATTAATAATAACAATTGGCAGAATTTTTTTTTTCCTTATTTCCTTTAAAGAAAATGAATTAAATCTTTTTGAAAGACCAGAACCTGATTTTGTTCTCATCAATGGAAAATGTGCAAAGGTAGGTAGTGAAGAACCCAAATATTGAAAAAGCTTAATTTGTGCTGCTGTATTAGTAATGTGATCGTCTCCTCTTAAGATATGTGAAACATTCAAATAGGCATCATCAACAACAGATGTAACTGTAAAAAGAGGCATTTCGTCTGATCTAAAAAGAACAGGGTCTGAAATTGACAATTTGTCAAATTTTACCATCCCATGTATTTCATCATTCCAAGAAATTGGTTTATCATCTAATTTCAACCTCCAGTGTGGTGATTTTCCATTTGAAATTAAATCGCTAATATTTTTCTTACCAAGTTTTAGTGAGGATCTGTCATAAATAGGAGGTTTACCTTGTTTTAACTGAATCTTTCTTTTTAGACTTAATTCCTCTTGAGTTTCAAAACATGGATAAATTAGATTCTTTTTTTTTAATTCTTCAAAAACATCTTTGTACAATTTTAGTCTATCAGATTGTTTTATCACTTTTGAAAAATTTATACCTAACCATCGCAAATCATCTATTATTGAATTTACATATTTTTCTTCTGATCTTTCAGTATCTGTATCATCAATTCTTAAAAAAAAATCTAACTGTTTTTTCTGCGCATAAAGATAATTTAAAACTGCAATTCTCACATTACCAATATGAAGGTTTCCTGTGGGACTTGGTGCAAATCTTAACATATTAAATTGAAAATTTATTTGTAATAGGAAAACGTCTATCTTTATCAAAAGACATACTTGAGACTTTTGGTCCTATTGCACTTTGATATCTTTTGAACTCTGAACTTTTAATCATCTTCCATATTTTTTTTATCATAACTTCGTTGAATCCCAACTTTTTTATTTTTTTAATATTATAGTTTTTATCTATCAAATGTTCTAAAATTTTATCCAAAATTTCATAACTGGGAAGTGAATCTGTATCTTTTTGATTAAATTTTAATTCTGCTGATGGGTCCTTGGTAATTATATTTGGAGGTATTGGTTTCAATTTCCTAAATTTTGTATTTACTGGTAAATTTTCATTTCTCCATTTTACGAGTTCTAGTATTTGAGTTTTATAAACATCTTTAATCAATGAAAAGCCTCCACACATATCGCCATAAAGTGTTGAATATCCGACAGATAATTCTGACTTATTTCCTGTAGCTATTAAAAGAGAATTATACTTGTTAGATATTGCCATAAGTATTAAGCCTCTAATTCTAGATTGAATATTTTCCTCAGTAATATCTTCGGAAAAATCTTTAAATAAAAAATTTAACTCTGACAATATTTTTTTTCTTAAAAATTCAATGGGAATTTTTATTATTTCTAAATTTAAATTTCTTGATAAATCTTTTGAATCGTCTTCACTTTCTTTGGAAGTAAAAGTCGTAGGCATAAATACTGGTCTCACATTTTTTGACCCTACCGCATCTGTTGCTATCATTGTACATAAAGCTGAATCAATGCCGCCTGATAAACCAACTATTACATCCTTAAAAGCATTATTTTTCATATAACTTTGTAAGCTATAGACTAATGCTTCATATAATAAGCCAGTCTTATTGTAGTTAACTTTGTTCTTTTTAGTAATAACCAACTTATTTAAATCTAAAATTTTTTCAGATTCCGAAAAAAAATTTTCTTGCAAAATTATTTTTTCGGATTTATCCATGTAAAATGAACCACCATCAAAGATCAACTCATCTTGACAACCAATATGATTTAAATAAATCAAACCAGAATTGTATGCTTTAACATTCTCTTTCGCTATTTTTGTCCTTTGTGAAAACTTGTCAATCTCGAATGGAGAGGCATTTATTGCAATCAATAAATCAGGCTTAATAGATTTATTTAATTTTATAAATTCTTTCGACCACATTTCTTCACATATTAGAAATTTTATTTTCCTCTTTTTAAAACTAAAAAAAGTAAAGTCTATTTTTTTTGTTGAAAAATATCTTTTTTCGTCAAATACACCGTAATTTGGGAGTATTGATTTATTTTTCTTATAAACGACTGCTCCATTTTTTAATAAAAGTAAAACGTTAAAAACTTCTCCATTATATTTTTGGGGAATATTTAGCATTAATATAGTTTTTTTACTTTTTGTAATTTTAAGCAGTTTTTTTTTAAAAAAATCAATTCTTTCTTGAAAATCAGACCTATTTATTAAATCTTGGGGAGGGTACCCTGTTAAGTACAATTCACTAGTAAGAAAAAAATCGCATTGTTTGTAACATGCTTTTTTGTAAGCATTTTCAATTACTTTAAAATTTCTATCAAAGTCCCCCAAAATTGAACACTTTTGTAACAAAAAAAATTTTATTTTCAATCTCCTAGATACTCACTAACTCTTTTTTAAATTTGAAGCCATAAGAAAAGCTAACTCTAAAGATTGTGAGGCATTAAGTCTCGGATCACAGTGAGTATGATACCTACTACTGAGATCTTTATCTGCAATTTTTTGGAGGCCACCAATACACTCAGTTACATTTTGTCCAGTCATCTCTAGATGAATTCCACCAGCATAAGTTCCAAGATCTTTATGAATTTTGAAAAAAGATTTAACTTCTTTTAAAATGTTTTTAAAGTTTCTCGTTTTATAACCACTTTTAGATTTTTCAATGTTTGCATGCATTGGATCGCATGACCAAACAACATTTAAATCTAATTTTTTAAATTGTTTTAAGAATTGTGGGAAAAGTTGGTTAATTTTTTCTGCACCCATTCTAACTATTAAAACAATTTTTCCTTTTTCATTTTCTGGGTTTAAAGTTTTAACTAATTCAATAATTTCAATTGCTTTAGCAGATGGACCAACCTTAATTCCTATGGGATTACTGATACCTTTACAAAATTCCACGTGTGCTCCATTTACCTGTCTTGTTCTATCACCTATCCAAACCATGTGTGTAGACACATCATACCATTTACCAGTTGTACTATCTATTCTTGTAAA